>Ga0160427_10001776_pt1 | contig 13151 bp, 6 predicted proteins | sample SolpanmetagenomL_FD_108194 | JGI IMG/M metagenome (GOLD analysis project Ga0160427, IMG submission 108194) | Solar panel surface microbial communities from Lawrence Berkeley National Laboratory, California, USA - L | ecosystem: Engineered > Built environment > Solar panel > Unclassified ...
AAACCCTACTATACTTTGTTAGTCTACTTAAATAGTGGGGTTTTCTTACTATCCTTTAACTTAAGCTTCTTTATTAGTCTATTAAAGGGATAGTAATATAACGTAAAGTTATTAATAAACTAACGATAATAGTTAGTAAAGCTAACGAACTCTTCTACCTACTTTACACTCGTAAATACTAGCTAATTCTTAATAGTCTTAATTCTTTCTAGCTTTATAGATACCTCGTTAATACTAAGTATGTACTCTAGGAAGTCGATCTTCTATGCTTAGAACACATATTTCGCAGCCTTTAAGAATAGGTTATATAGTTATAATCTTTCTAGTATCGCGAGTATATTAAGGTAATACTGCTCCTTAGTATCGAAGAAGATTAGTATGTTATTAATATAGACTATATATATTTGATCTACTAGTTCTTTTAGTATGTTATTTATATATAATTAGAAGGTTACTAGCGTATTTGCTAGTCTAAAAGGTATTACTATATACTTATAATAACTATACTAATAACGGAATGCTATCTTCGACTTATTATTAGCCTTTATTTAAATCCTATAGTACGTATTATAGATATCTATCTTACTAAACTACTTTTTTCTAGCTATGCGTTCTGACATCTTAGTTATTAGTAGTAGGAGGTAACGGTTCTTTACTATTACGTTATTAAGTCCTTGATAGTCTACGTATAATCGTAACTTAGTAGTGTTCTTTTTAAGAACGAATAAGATTAGTACCTCTACTAGGCTTTTACTTAGTCTTATTTATCCCGCCTTTAGCTCCTTATCTAGGTACTTACGTAATACCTCTAGTTCGTAGTCTTCTAGTGTATATATCGGTCTATAAGGGGGCTTTATATTTAGTACTAGGTCGATCGCGTAGTCGTAATAATTTGATTCTAGTAGCTTACCTACTTCTTTATATTAGAAAACATCCTCGAACCCCTCTACTAGAATCTATAATAGAACCCTTCTTAGGTAGTCCGTTATTAGGTAGTCTTCTATAACCTCTATAGATCTATAGACTGAAATTCCTAATAAATCTTAATAAAGCGAAAGGCTTTCCTTCTCCCTTTCCGTTAGTAATAACAATTCTATATCGAGTCAAAAATATTATAAGCGTGTTTTCTAGTTAATAATAGGGTTTGTCTAGTAAAGCTAGGGGTCCCTAAGAAGTACGTCGAATACTTTTATATCTATTAAATAGAATCTTTTGTTAAGTTCTCTTATAGTACCTTTACTATCTATTAGCGTAATTTTAGTAAGATAGTTACTATATACTACGAATTAGTACTTGTCTAGGGCTTCGACCTATAGTGCTCTATTACTACCTATCTCTAGTTTTATTAATAGTACGAACCTTTATAATATGAAGTTCAATTTTGCCCCTAAATCTATAAGAACATAGGCGTTCGTTTAAGAACTAGTAATACTATGTCTTACTTTAATATTAGTATCTAGCTATTCTATTAATAAGCCTTTATTAGCACTTAGTTATAGTGAGGCCATAGTTATAACTAAGCGTTCGAGTTTTTTGATTTTAGATAGTTTAGCTTAATATGTCTTATTTCCTTACATCTATAATAATAGGAGTTTAAAGGTCCTTTATTAGAGCTTTTGTGGCTGTTTCTAATCGGGGTGTTATTCGTCGAGAAGGACAGCCTATAGTTGTTACTTACTTATTATCGGTTTAGTAGAGGGCTGTCCTTAGAGTATTTGTTGTTCCTTTAATAGTCTTTTTTATAGTTATTATATTTAGAATACCTATTATTTTTAGTATAGTTTAGTTTAAAGGTATAATTATTGTCATTTTCTTTACGTATGTCTTTATATTTCCCTCTTTTATATCCTAACGACTTTAATCCGTTATATCCTTCGTAATAGCGCTTTATCTATCTATAACTATTAAGTTTTATAATTCCTTTAAGTCTAGAGAGTTATAATTTAATAGTATCTCTAGTCTCGATAATTACTAGGGTTCTTCTATATTCTGCTCGTAGTTCTAAGTAGACCCCTTAGATTAATAACGCGATGTATTTGTAGTCTATAATTAGTTCTTTAAAAGCTTCCCTTATATACTCGTCTAGATATTACGTAAAGTTAATAACGGCCTAGCTATCCCTTTAGAAAGCCCTTTTAAATTTAGCCTAATATTTAAAACTTTGTTCTTAATAGTCTATAACGGAGTCCTTAAGTTATCGTTATAAGTAAGGCTAAGTTTTGTTTATAGTCCTATTAGTTTCCTCTAGATAAGTACGCTAACGTGCCGATAGGTTACCTTCTAAGAAGGTCGTTACGTATCGGACCTTGTCGACGTTATAGTAGTAGATGTATCTCTATATATTAAAGATACAAGTACATACTTTTATAAAATCTTTAATGTTACTAAAGGTGTATCTTTATTAGAGTTTATCTAGGGAGTTAACTTAGATAAGTTTTTCTTATTATCTTTCCCTTTAAATAACTTCTTTATCTTAACTTAGAATTAGTGTTAGAACGATAGATACACGAGTAGAAGGTCAGATATCTAATATTAGTTCCTAAAGAGGGTCGTATTGTTATTGTCCCGTAATAGATCCCTTATAAGATACTCGTTAATAGTTCCTAACTTAGTCGATTTCCTCTCAGAGTTTAGCTAAACGATTAAGGATCTACTACTAGAGATCGTTAGTAAGGTTTAGCACTTAATTAAATGCTAGAATTGATCTGTTTAGTTATACGATCTTAGGCGCTTATAGTTCTGTAATGTATACAATATTAGGTACTTATATAGTTACTATAGATCTATTACGTGAACGAAGTACAAAAGACATCTTTATCTAATTACCTTTATCTATAAATGTGGATTTAGTAGAGATTAGAATTATAATAAAGTAGTACTAGACATTAAGTAAGGAGACTATAATATCACTAGTATAGGGATAGTTACGAGTAGGTATTATAGAGCTAAGACTATATATACTATAGAAACTAATCTCTAAGGAGTCTAAGGAGAGTTCCTATATATACGCAATATATATATAGATCTATAACGGTAGCCTATTAGCCTAACGTTACTCTGGTCACGGGTCATACCAATAAGGTTTAGACTCCGTAACTATCGTTGTACCTTATAATTAGTTTATTATTATGTAACTTAATTTTAGAATATTTATATTACTCTCCTTTTTACTTTACTTCTCTTTATTATAATTTCTTTTATATTATAGCTTCCTTTCGTTATTAGCACGACTTTATCTAGCTTTAATTATTATATTAAATATTAATTAGTAAGTTCTTACTAGACTTTAGATAGATTTAATAATACTTATCTATTAGTTTTAAACTAGTATTACCTAGTTTATACGATCCTTTACCTTCGTATCTTAAATTACTCTATTATATTAACTTAGTATTAGCTTAGTTTAGTTACCTACCTTAAAGCCTTTATATTAAATAGTAAAGGCTTTAGGCGCTAGAAAAACGTCTAAATAGGATATCGACGACGTTAAACTTGCTCTCTCTACTAATACTATCTAGAAATCCTTCTTTATAAAGTATTTTAATTAGAGAAGCTTAGTTAACTATATATAATTATAAAATAAAGTCTATATAGTTATTAAAAAACATATTATATAAGCTAGTTATAGCGTTAAGCTTATAGCTAGATCACACTATCTTAACTAGCTTCGCTTACACGCTAAGACTAAATTACTTACTAGTTAACTCTAGAACTACTTTTTAAAAGATCTATCTAAAGAATTACTAGATTAGTTTACCTCTATATTTACTAGTACTAATAAGATATAACTATAAGGAAACCTACTATTAACTATACTATATAGAAATTTATTATCTAATACTATTAAGATTATATACGAAGAGATAATAAAGAAGAATAAAAAGATAATAAAGAAGTATAAAAGGATAATAAAGGCAATCTAGACTATAATTATAGAAGTGATGTCTCTATAAAATTAGCTACTTCTAGAAAATCTACTACCTTTATAAAGTCTACTACTTCGAATATATAACGCTAACTTAGAACGTTTAAAGTTAAAGAGACAACCTTATATAAAATATAGTTATTAACTAATATTAACCTTATTATATTTAATGTCGTTACTATAGAGAACTCTCTTCTTCCTTAAGCTAAACGTCTTTATAAACTGTTATTAAGTACCTTCCTAGCCCTAAATAATAGATGTATTAAGTTCAATCTAGTAAGCGTTATATAGCTTCTAGTTAAGAAGTTAAATATTATAGAAAATGGATTTAAGCTTTACTTTATTAATAAGTAATAGCTACTTAATAGCTACATATAATTGGGAATTTACTAAAGTCTTCTTTAGAGTCTAAAAATACGTATATACTACTATTATTTAAGTAGAAATTATAATCTAAGGTTAGAAAATCTTATACTATTAGTATATACTAAGTATAGAGTATAAAAACTTACTAGTATACTTATAAAGGAGGACATTTCGTTATAAAGAAGAAGCTATAGAAATTAGTATATACTCTTTATTATTATAGTATAAGTATATATAAGACTTAATTATACTTAGATAAGTTATTATTACTATATATAGTTAGTATATACTAAACAAGAATAATAAAATGTATTATTAAGAGGAATCTATCTAATATTATTATTATAAATTAGTCTTATATATTATATAAATGTTAGTTTAACTATTTGCTACTATATACTAAGTATAGATATACTATAATAGTAAAGCTTACTTAGACTAAGATTCATTACTCTTACGATTACTAGAGTAGTATATTAAGCTAAAGTTAAAGCTATATTAAGTAAATAGTTAAATTAAGTTTTTTAAAAAAGAGAATATAGAAGAAGATAAGAAGAATATAACAAAAGAAAAGTAAACGTATAAAGCAAAATTTTTATCTATAAAAATTTTACTTAAGTAAATAGAATATAATAGAAAGTAAATAGAAGATTATAAGTAAAGAAAATCACTCTAAGTAAATAAAAGAATTAGAAGGTAAATAAATAATAAGTAGAGAATCCTACTATATTAAGCTAGATAGTAAGTATATAATAGGATTAAGTAAGTATATACTTACTTATGTTATAATAGCTAATAAGAAAACGCTTACTTAAGTTATAGTAGCTAATTATAAGACATAAACTATGAATTTATAAAAGCGTATAAGAAGATACTAATTATAGATTTATAGTACTTTAGAGAGGATCGTAACTATCGCTAACTATATATAATAATATAGACGTAATAAGGCTAAGTAGTTATAACGCATATACTAAGTATTTACTTAATTAATTTCTAACAAGTATTATAGTTTAATTCTATTAAGTTAAGCTAAGAAAGTTAAAGACAATTCATAACTAGTACTAAGATTCTAGGGTATGTTATTACTAGTTATCAATAACTAGTGCTAAGTTGTTAATAACTAGCGCTAGCTATCATCCCGTTATATATTATGCTTCTACGAGTCATAGTGATAAATAACGACCGAGACGTAATAAATAATTTTCATTTAGGTATAGACTACTCTATTATAGCTAACTAGATGCTGATTTATTGTAGTCTTTACTGACTTTATAGCGACCGTCAATCCTGCTGTAACTAAAATTGAAAATTCTTCCGACATTTATTAACATACTATAGTAATTACATTTTATCTTATAACTAAGCTTAATCCTCATCTAGTTGCCAACCTAGACATATTTTTGTTTTGATTTTCTGTTTTATACCATATCGAGCACTTCGTAAATATTCAATAAACTAAATGCGCACCCACATATAAAAGGCATCTACTTGTAGATGGTAGTATTTTGCACGATTTGACTTAATCTCAGAAATATCACACGTAATAAAGTGTTGTTCTTGAACGCCCATAACGTCTGGAGTTTGAGTAGGTAAGCGATTTGAGGCTAACGCATCATAAGACATATGTGCTTGCTCAGATGTCTGAGCATCTAATAGTGTTCTCTCAACCTTATCCGATGTAATAAGGCCAGCATCCACAGCGAACTTATGTCTAGTAGCATAATCAGATTGAGATGATCGAAATTTGACTAACACAACTTTGCTAGTCGCATGCACTGTATGCGGACTATCAACATAGCTAATAGTGTCTAGAGTTTTATCTTCACCAAAATAGACACCCGCGATAGCAGCAGCAATAGGAATTTCTTTCACACCATACATCGACCGCTTATACTGCAATTCATGCAAAGCCGCACCGGATGCGATATGCAAATGCAATGCATATCCTACAGCCTTCAACATATGCTCTTTAGTCAATGTGTAAATAACGGAATGAAACCTGCTAGATTCTGCAGCCTCATTACTTGGTGGAATACGATGATCTGGAATTAACTTGTCGCTACGCACAAAGTTCCTGTGTTGAGTCAAATGACCAACGACCTGAATTTGAATACCATGTGTATTATTATAAGTCTTGTCTTTGTAATCAGTCCTCATAGCTTTACAGTTCCAGCAAATGGAAGACAAGGGTTTAAATAGTAATCCAATACTAATTATCTGTTTTGGACGACCACCGAACCCAAAACGACCAGTCTGAAAACAAAATTCTTTATCATCAACACCAAACACATAACAAGCAAAGTCTTGTTGCCCCAAAAATCGCTTATAGCTAAGCTCACACCCATCATACCACACAGCATCTTGATTAGACATGACTCCAGGACGAGACCACACCGTTTAAAACCACGGTATTATGGTATAAAATTAGAAATTCAACAAATAATAATATTGTATATGAAAGTCACACGACTTATACAAGATTGAACAGAGAAAAGTAGAGAGAGAGACGGGCAAAAAAGAATGTAGGAACCAGGCCATATGACTACCTAAATACTGTAATTAATTAATAAACTCGTTAGCGTGCACGGATACTAAGAAACCAAGCTCGGACATAAGTTATATAGTAATGCCTTTTTATAACGATGTGAGATGAACCAATAATCGCATCGCATCGCATGATACCGGTAGAATAGTCGTTGCACCGTGTTTGGCATGTGATAATAGCGGTAGTTCTTGTAATACCGTTTACCGGTAGTTCGTGGATTTTTCCTCACTAATAATATTATATATAGAGAGAATTCATTTTTAGATTCCTTCAAGATTAGTTTCTATAAGAAACCTAGTTATACTCTATAATATTTATATCTAGTACTATCCTGTTATAGGTTATATCTAGTCCCTTACCTATATCTAGTACTTAATATATGTTAGAAGTATTATAAAGATGTTCAAGATATTCATAAAGTTATAGCTATTTGGATTTTATCTACTACTTGTCCTACTATTCTATTATAAAAAAATCCCTACGCACACACTATAGGGGCATATTAGATAGAAAGGGCAGTATATCAAAGATTATTATCGAAACCTACATATGACGAAAACCTAGTAATCTACGTTAAAGCAATTTTCGTATACCTTACTAATCTCATCGATCTAATTAACACTTCTATAGGCTGACATTACTTCTTAATTATACTAGCCTATCTAACCTTACTTATCCGGATCGCTCACTATCACTACCACTTTCAGCAGTCGGATTTTTGTATGGCATTTTTCCATTATGTTCGGTACTTGTATGTTCTCCCTTCGCTTCAGAAGTTGATGAATTACCTACTTCTAAATCCAACCGGGATGCATTCGGTAGCTCAGACGGGTTGCTTGTAGGTTCTGAACATCAAAACAATTAGTAAATACTACTTAAGCAGAATATAATACTCATTAGAGTGTACGTACTCTTTACTTTCACATTTTTATTCGCAGACTGTGTTGGTGGAGTTGAAACTTTCGGTGGTCCTAACTGGTCGTTAGTAAAGTGAAGTATGATCTTTGTAGAGAGTAGTAGAGTTCTTAAACCATACCTTGAGAACCTGGCTTCTTCTTCTGCTTGTTCAAAAATGCTCCTTTCGGCATCCAATCCTCGGATCCATATTCGCCATCTTTGTTTTGTGAAATGCTACGGGCGTTGGACGGGCCGGCAGATGAGCTTGAGCTTGAGTATGGCTGATTGGATCGAGTCGCTGAGCTAGCTAGAGTAGCTGCTCGTGCTGTAGTTGATGTATCGCGAGTTGTATTCACTGGCGGGCGCGCACGACTCCTAGAGTTGGCTTGCGAGCTCGGACTAGCATCTTGCCTTTGAGTATGTGATTCTCCAGTACGTGAGGTGTGGTGAGGTGAGTGGTCTTGAACATAAACGTTGCGTCCAACTTCGGAGACTCCCGTTTCTGACGCTAGCCATGCGATATATTCTGAGAGAACTTCTATAGCAGGCTTACTAGTGTCGAAGTTCGGTGCCTCTAGTATGCCTTGAGCTTTGTTCTTTACGAGGTGGTCTTGCTTTGTTGGTCTTAAAGTATGTGTGTAAGAGCGGCTACTATACTCAGGCATTTGACTGAAATAGACCCTTAATCATAATCGTTAGTGTTTTTGAACATCCGGGCCTTTGTTAAGCTTACTTCGGTACATGATCTTTATACAGACACCATCTTGGCGGACCTTCACCTTCGATCCAGGGGCTAGTCTCACCCTTGAGATATTCCATAACCTGCTGAATGACAGGTACCTTGAAGAAGTTATGCGGTACAATAGAATTCGGATCTGGTCTCGCGATCCCTCGGGGTTTCAAGGAAGCGTAGACCACAACAGGACAAAAAACTGGTTGCTCGTTATCATCCAACGTCTCGTAGCCATATATCTCATAATCGCACTTCACAAAAATGAGACGTGTCGTTCGGTCGTCTACCAGCCTTTCAACAAAACCTCCGACAACAGCCATAGTTCCGGCATCAGCGATTCTAGGCATTTTGTACGATTTAGTTACTGATAATGGTTAACAACGAGAAGAAAGGTTTGGCCTGTTAGCAGGTTTATTAGCAATAATTGCTGATTGGTTTCGAAAGAGTCGAATAATCGATGTAAGAGGGATAGATGTAGGAGGAATTGGAAACATAAACGACGCTCGATATGATGATCATAGTGCTTGGATCTCAAAGGGGCCTAGCGTAGCCTGGTAAGGATTTCATGTGTCTGATAATGACGATCCAGACGGTGGAATATTCATCCGTCACGCACTTAAGGAACTATGTGTTGGTTATTTTGACGATCATATTCGTCGAAATTATTCCCAACACTTGATCGTTCTGACTCAGGCTCCGAAATTTTTATAATTCTTGTTGGAATTCCAACATAAACTCCTTCCAATCCGTACCGAACTCATAGCGGGGCTACGTCTTTCATATTCCGTTTTCAGCTTGAGTAATTTATTGTAAGTTGGTCATTTGTCAAACAATGTTGCTGCGCCTCGTACCAACATATATCGATTTCCCTTCCCTGTGTCTACACTAATAAGTCAATGCATCATGAATTTTGCCTTTTTTACGTTCAACCCCTTACTGGATTTTAAAGTCTCACTTACCTAGGCATTTTAACCATTATCTAACGATAGCATATTCTCACAATAATTTCCCGCAGTCACTTCGAAAGCAAGTATCGCAAATAACATCGAAAAGCTAATAGTTCCTAATGTTCGGCTTAGTCGTCTAGCCATTACTAACACTAGTGTAGCCTAGCAATTTCTCGTTGCCACTTCGAACGGAAGAGTTCGAAACAACATATTAAGCCAGCAGTTTTCAAAATCTGGCTCAGCTATCTAACTATCATTAGAATCACCGAGCGTACCTGGCAATTTGCCAAAATCACTTCAGGGGAAAATGATTCGTAAACCAACGATTTCGAAAGTTTCGCTTTCATTAGATTTCTGGTCATAAAAATTGGAATGGTTAGCCCAGAATGCAGCTCGGCTAAAGAGAAACCATGGTCAACTAAGCAAACTACATATTAAGGTTATTGAACATATAGTCTATGCCTATAAAAACGTCTCTTCACAATAGCGAGGCCTTCGCAAAAGGTTATTTCACCTCGGTAGAATCATAAGGGAATTCTAACGTAAGCCTGGTTTCTATAAATTACTAGCTTATTAGTGTCCTAGTAGTAAGCTAATTAGTAGAATCGAGCTGGTTCAAACCTAGCTTAGTCTATATTAGAAGGTAAAGAATCCTCTCGCGAACGTAAATATTCTTTTCCTTCCTTATTCCCATAAAAATCTAAACACAAGAGTACTGCGTTTGTCTCTGCTAAGGTTCGTTCGAACTCCTATAATATGACAAATTTATTTATTCATAAGCTTACACTATTCTTTTTCATACTTATAGCTTTTTTAAACAAATGCTACAAAGATCAACCTTCAACTAGAAGGCTACTAGAAAATCTAGGAGACTCATATCAACAAAGGTATACTACCTGTCGACGATCATGAATAGTGGAGGATATGGGAAAGTAGACAACCTCGAATACCCAAAAGCTACTAGGTATCGAGCGCCTCGTTCCCGTAGAGCGGCTGCTGGAGACATAGTAAGCGCCGATGTCATTACTACAGAATCTAGGCTAGATCTACTATTAGAAACAATAAACATATTAGGCCAAGCCGCAATCAAGCACAACTTGTTGTGGTTATAACAAGAACACCAAGAGGACAAGCTTAAAAGGGTATTGAAAGATGCCGGGTTCATAATATTATCACCAGATATGTTGGAGCTAATTACCGAGTGCCATTCCCTACAAATGGCACTGCGTCTTTTATCATTACCAACAGGCGCCAGGGCTGCTATAAGTATAGAGAAATTGAACATCGAAGAAGAGCATAAAGACGCAATACGTAGAGTTATAGACTTGTTCACTAAACATCAACCCCACGCGGCGTCACTTAGGCAAAGATTTTTAAATAATTGGAAGCACTTAGAAGAATCAGACCTTCCATTAGCAATATATAGAGCGATGACGTTACCTGATGTCGGAAGATTAGCAATTACGTATAACAACGCTTCAGGGCTATCACGGATCAGGATGGAGGTCGTAGAGGATTACTGTAGTTAATGATCGATTATTTGTTGAATCTGCCGTTATTGCTTATAAAACTATAACGTCCATTACATAGTTTTCGGCACACGTAGTTTTCGGCAATTATTTTAGATTTGATGGTAGTATTACAACTTGGTATAACTCTGTAGATATTATAGCTATTCTAATGATTCTTGTACTACTTGATTCTCCTTATCCTACTCTATCTCCTAGTGTAAATTATCCTCTAATATGCTTATTATTTGCTCTTGTAATTGCCTCTCTCTTAACAAATTATTAATTTTAATTATATTACTAAAAATATCATTTAATAACTTGTTTATATGCTAGTGTGGCTTTTTTAATGTTTCTAGCTTATGTAGCTACTTAATTTGTTGTTATATAGTAGTATTTTGAAGGATTATCTTTATGTTTTGCTTCTTAATTTTTGTGCTAATTCTTAATAATATTAATTTAAATAATAGAGTAATAGTTTTATTATTAATAAGCCTTTAAATTTGAATTTATGTACTAAGTGTATGTAATATTAATGTATAGCTAATATCTTATATATCTACACTTTGAATTAGAGGTATGCTAAGCTTATTATTCTAAAGTTATGTAAATTTTAAGGATAATCCTTTTAATCTATTAATAGGCTAGATTCCTGTTACTTTAAAAGCTAATCTTATATTCCTTTATATAAAGGTACTTACTCTTACTTATATATAATAATCTATAAACATTTACTTATTAGTAGGTGAAGTATTATTAATTATACTTATTTTTAAAAGAGTAGACTTATATCCTTACTTTAGTAATAAAAATATAGCTACATTAAGTAGCTAAAGTATATAAGAAGTATGTAGTAGTAAATAAAGACAAAAGATGTTATTTATAAGAGCTTTAACTATAAAATTAGCTATTATATATATAGAATAACTATTAATTATAAGTAATCTTTTTCTTTAATTTAATGCTATTTCTAGTATAAAAACATTATTTAACTAGCTTATACATATCTCTAAAGTGATTTATATATTTAATAATGTTATATAAAGCTAATTTAGTGTTTCTTTTTTAAACTACTACTCTTATAGATGTTTTCTTTAAAAAATAATAACTAGTCTTATAACTTAACTTTTTGTACTAATACATTTAACTATTATGACCTATTCTTTATTTATAGGCTCTTTTACTAATGTAGATAAATGTTATGTATCTCTAAATATATATTAATTTAATCTACTACCTATTATAAGGCTAGTTTTATCTATATTCTAAATATCTTTAGATTATATGTTATTTTTAGTAATTAATTACTTTAATAAGTCATAAAAATTGTTTAATGCTTCTAGATTATAGCTATTAACACGCTGAATGTTAATTAATCTTACTATAAGTACCTTAACTTCTAGATACCTTTTAATAAATAAATATAGCTAGTTTTTTCCTAATAGTTATAAATCTTAATTATTTGATCGTAATTTATTAGTTATAAACTGAATTTAATCGCGGTTTAGAGTATAGCTATTATAATCTATATAAATAATCTACTTACATAACTCTTCTTCTTAAATATTAGTAAGTCTTTGTTGTTTTTAGTGCCCTTTCTTTACTAATTAACTACTAAGCTAGCGGCTTTATAAAGTCGTACGTTTAACATTGTATTTATAGGCTATCGAGCTTAGGGAAAGAGGAGGACGTATAGTAAGCTTAGCTAATACTACTTATAAACAAGTATTATAAATAGATGATATGTTATGAAGTTATTACGTATAGAAGTTTATATATAACAATTAATTATATCTAGAATAATTGCCTAAAACTACGTATGCCGAAAACTATATAATAGACGTTATATTTAAATACTTAAGGTAGTAGAGTAAGGGGGCATAGGTACCGGAATATAGGGAAATAAGCTTATTCTTTAGAATTAGTCTAATTTCAGTTACGTGAAGTTATATGATACGGTCTTAGTAGTAACTTTTTGAACTAAAAACCTGTAGTTAACTACGTTACTAAAAATTCGAGAGCGATTTTGTAAGGTACAACGCTAATTACGTAATGTAACGCTATACCTAAATAGCCCCCATTCTAGAATAATATTAGACTAAAGGTCTATACTATTAGAAGTATAAATATTATATATATAGAGAATTCCTCTTAAACTCCTTAGAGATTAGTTTCTATAGAAAACTTAGCTATAGCTCTACGATATCTATATCTATATCTATATCTA
>Ga0160427_10001777_pt1 | contig 13148 bp, 9 predicted proteins | sample SolpanmetagenomL_FD_108194 | JGI IMG/M metagenome (GOLD analysis project Ga0160427, IMG submission 108194) | Solar panel surface microbial communities from Lawrence Berkeley National Laboratory, California, USA - L | ecosystem: Engineered > Built environment > Solar panel > Unclassified ...
AGACTGGTCGAGTAAAGCTTCTCGAGCGGATCATCAACCCCGCGAAGCCAGTTCTCATCGCGCAGATGCTGAATCGCTTCTGCCTTTTGCGCCGGATTGCCCCACAGAACGGCTTTCTCCTCGACCTCTCCTTGCGCCAGAACATCAAGACTGAACCGTCCGGCGAGGTCGAGGATCGTCTCGCGTTGAATGTCCAGGTAAAGGCGGAGATCCTTCGCGTAAGTCACATCGACTTCGCGCCGGAGCGTGTAGGCGACATCCCGAACAGTCTCGAGCGGGGGCAAGTCGATTCTCAGTCCCGGATCGTTGTTCCGGAATACCGTGGGGCAGGCGATAATGCGGACGTTGCGAATACCGAGCCCCCAGAGGACATCGGCCGTGTAGGCTCCCCGGACTCCGATCGAGACCGAGCGTTCGGCGATGAGCGACAGCATGCGTCGAGTGGCCTGGTTTAGCATGAGCGGCCCCTTCGACGGGGCCTGCGCCCCGATGCCGAACGCGATCACCGGTATTTTCAGCTTCGCCAGGACAGAGGGCGCGTTCTCCCACTCCATGTCTTTATGCAAGTAATTCGAGCCACGCAGGAAGACGTAATCGTACTCGTTGTTATAACACTCGATGTCCGCATCGGTCGGTGTTCGGATGTCCAGCGCCCTTTGGTGGGAGTATGACAGCAATTTTAGTGAGCTATCAAAGACGAACGCATCGCCAATGTTATGGTAGTGGTCCGGGGCGTTCTCAAAACTTAGGTGTGAATACCAGCGGACGCAGTCGTGATCGTAAACTTCACCGGACGGGCTAATCACCAGGATTTTTGTCATGGTCCAATCTCTCTCGACTCAGGCGGCAACACGAAGGTTTGGTGTGGAGGCGCACATCGTCTCAGGTTGGGCCGGAAAATCTCGATAGAGCGCGACATGCTCCGACGCGAAGGTACTCAGATCTGGTGGTGACGGGGTTCCCGCGGACAGCTCAGCCCATAAATCGTTCTCTTGGAGGCAGCGGGCGAGCTTATCGGCCAGGCTTTCCGGGCTACCGACCCGGAAATGCAGGCCGTCTGTGCCGTTACGGATCTTTTCGGCCATGCCGCCGATGCCGCTTGCGATCACTGGCCGGCGGTGCAGGAAAGCCTCTTGAATGACGACGGGTGAATTCTCCCACCAGATAGACGGCATCACGACCCAATCGATCTCCGCCATTAGCCCGGCAAGTTCCCCCTGGCTATAACTTCCGTGAAAGCGAACCCGGCGCCCGGCGGCTTCCACCAACGCCTGGAATCGGCGCTGGAACGTTTCCGGCTGGAACTCTAGATTACCGCCGAACACGCTGAGAATGGCGCTCCCCCAGAGCTCATCGGGAATGCGGCTGACAGCATCGAGCAGAACCGGCAAACCCTTAAATTCGGTTACCTGACCGAAGAAGGCGAATCGGTCGCGCCGTTCACCTCGTGGCAGCGGCCGGGCGGGTACCGCAATACCATCGACGCCGTTCTCGATTACCCTGAACCGCTCCGCGGGCAAACCCCAAGCCAAGTAACGGTCGCGCAGGAAGCCGCTCGGCGACACATAGGCGTCAGCAAGGAGCAAATGTGCTTTCAGATGCTCCTCGCGGGCGAAGAACTCGGCTGGGCTATGCTGCGGGATGCATACGTTGCAGAGCGAAGGCGACGCGGTCGTGCAGAGCGCGTGCCGGCCGGTTTTGACCATCTGACCATGGTTGGCACAGATCGACAGATATTCGTGGAAGGTGATCACCAGACGCGCCCGGGGGAGTACGCGCCGTGTCAGGGCGATCGCCTCCATGCCGAGGCCAATGACGTGATGGAAGTGCACAACATCTGGATCGATACGCTCCAAGTATGAAGCGAACGCGCCTGCGAGCTCGGTCAGCCCGCTATTAGACAGCCAGAATTCATCCCAAGCGCCCGTGTGCAGGAAAGTCTCGCGCTCCCCATGCCGCAGGCTCATAAGCGGCGTCGCAGCGTGGCGACGGATTGAGACCGGCGCGCGTGACAGGTAGAATGCATCGTGGTCCGGCAGGGCGTTGATGGCGCGGAACAGGGCATGGGAGGCAACCTCGGCACCCCCGATCGAGTAGCTGGGATGACCGTGCGAAATGATCAGGACACGCATGACGAGGCCTCCCCCCAGCTGTTCCGCAACATCCAGCCATCGATCAGCGGCAATGCTGAAGCCATAAGGATTACGTCCTCTTCGGGAGCCGATACACGGACGGACGGCACCCATGCCCCCCTCAGCCCGGTATCACGCAGTGACAGGAAGAACGCGGCCTCCTGCCCGGCTTGGGTCCTGAAGTGCGACGCCTGCGCCAGCAAAGGCAGCGCACTTCGCGGTATCAGGCAACACGCGAAGGTGCCGACGTCGACGTCGATCGCACCTTCCGTGCTGGCGAGATCGGCTGATGCACCCGCAAAAGGCGCGTCAATACTGACGAACGGCGCGCGGTCAAGGAACGCGACGCTCTTCGGCCCGGCAAAACGGAGCGATCGGTCCTCGAACAAGATGGTCGGAGATACGACCTGGCCAGCGCATGCTGCGTGCGCGAGCGAGCCGCGCCATCCCTTGGTGCACCCGACAATGCCCGGCGACACCAGCAGGAATTCATTTGCCTGGCTCAGCGTAGCCACGTCGCGTACTGCATCGGCCGGTCGCGGGTGTGACGCGACGCCGACGAGGCTTGCGGGCAGTTGATAGAAGTGGATCAGGTCGACCAGTTTCTCACGCAACGCATGGTCCCACTCAGGACCGCAGACAAAGACGATCTGCTCATCCTCGGTTGCCGGGTCGAACAGGAAGCTGGAGATGAACGAGCGAGGTAGGCTTGCTGCGCACAACAGGACTACGACAGCGCGGGGCCGTTCGAATGGGCCTTGAAGCACGATCGCGGCGGGCATTTTTCTCGGCGCGGGTAGTTGGGAGATAAAGGGCGCCAAGTGCCGGGTGATGATGGCGAGACTGGACGATTTATGCAGATCGACGCTCGCAAGCAGCGCTTTCAAGACGTTTGGCGCACCAGGGTCCACGAAGCGAATGGGCACGAAAGCCAATTCGCCATCATTGAACGTGAAGCGGAGATGGGCGGACTGGCTCGGTGCCACCGCCGGTATCCCGATGACAAACCCGGCGTCGTCGGAAAGCGGAAGCGGAAATACCGGGTCCGCGCGGAATGCCGCGGAGACGTCCTCGCGCGCCACCCTCACCCAGCTCTCGTCCAATCGAACAGCAAGACCGTCCCCGCACAAATGGAGCTCGGCCGTGTGGCCGGCCGGATCGAACAGCCAGCCCGACAGGTAAGCGCCCCCGCCGAGGGTCGAGACCGCAATGTCAAGTGCAGCGCGGACCGGCCGGCCAGCGGCATTTAGCGTATCCCGTCCTTCATACAGGGGCTGCACCGTGGCACGGAGCAGCGCCTGCAGCGGCGCGGGACAGTTCAGACGGGGGAGCAAATGGCGGATTTGGCCAATGCTGGCATTGACGTCGAGCATTTTCGGCTCGACCACATGGCGGCATAGTAGTTCCTCACCGGACAGAAGGAAGACTTTCTGCACGGATGCCATCTCGCCGGCGAGTTCAGGCGGTAGGACAAGAACGTTGCCGGTTGCAGATGCCTCAACATCATTGCGGTAAAATTCGCCGACGCGGGCGCGGTGCCGTAGCAGACTGGAGCCAGGCAGCAGCACGTCCACGTCGTCGGTCGGCCGCATGCCCCAGCCCTGCAGCAACACGCATCTTTGGGGGACGTGCATGATCAGTTCCACACACCCGTCGGGACGCGCTGCATGGGTCAAAAATGCCTCGAGCACGGCGCCGGGCTGGCGCATGTCGTTGCGGCCGTCCGATGCCATCATATCGATCATGAAGCGGGCAAGCCGAGCCGCGTGCTCACCGGCGAGTGCGGCAACCTGTTTGCCAAAGCTGGGCCCGCCAGAGGCGGAGACCGGCACGAGACGGAGATCGCGGTCGGCACCACGGGCACCACGAAGAACGAGTTCCGCGTGATCCGTGAGGTCGGCGCCGTCGGGCAGGCGAATCGCGGCGAGAAAGGCGAAGCCTGGTTCACCCTGGATTGACCAGAACTCCGCCCGAAAAATACCAGCTGCGCCGGCGAGCGTTGTTAATCGAGCCGATCCACCCTTCGCGACCGGACTGGAGGTGCGACCTAGGAGCATGAGCGCGCCGGGCTGCGCGCGCCATACTGCCTCCACATGCGCGTGCGCCGCCGATACCGGATCATATTTCGTGGGACGAAGCAGCGTCGCGCTCATGCGGCGATGGACCGGACTGGGGCGGAGAGCAGGCTGCGATATAGATCGAGATGGCTGGACGCCGAGTCGTCGATCGAGACCGGCGCCTGGATGCCGTTGACCAAATGCTGCCAAAGGCCGGGTTCTTCAATCGCACGACGCATGACGGTTGCGAGTGCAGCCGCGTCACCAACCGGGAAGTTTAGGCCGTTGACACCGTCCCGGACCAGTTCGAGCGCACCACCGATGGCGCTGCAGATCACCGGTCGCCAGTGTTGGAAGGCCTCGTTGATGACGAGTGGTGCGTTCTCCCACCATTCCGACGGAAAGACGACCCAATCGGCGCCCGCTATCAGTCGAGGAAGCTCGGCCCGACGATACGACCCGCGGTAGGTTCCATCGGGCGCCTTGACGCGTGCGGCAGCAAATTTGGCAATTGTCTGCTCGGTCTGATGATCTGTGCCGCCGAAGAGGGAAAGCGCGTGGGTGACACCCTGTTTCGACAGCATGGCGGACGCCTCGAGCGCGACCGTTGCGCCTTTGAAGCGGTTGATATGCCCAAAGAAGGCGAACCGATCACGCCGCAAATCACGCCGTGCCGGTGTGGGCTCGACAGCCGGGAGACCGTTCGGAACTACGGAAATCCGGTCGGGCGAAAGCCCGGCAGCGATGAAGCGGTCGCGCAGGAACCGGCTTGGCGCAATAAAGTGGTCGACTTGGTCAAGCGCGTGGCCGATGTGGATGTCGCGCAGCTTGAAGTCGGTGAGGCTTCGCTCGGGGAAGCATGAGCGGCAGGCGTCAGGCCGCGCCACATGGCACAACGCACCAGTCTGCTTGACCATCTGCCCGTCATTGGCACAGATCGCGTAGTAATCATGCAAGGTCATGACGATCCGGGCGCGCGGCAAACAGCGCCGGATCAGGCCAATGATCTCCACACCCAGAGTCATCACGTGATGGATGTGGATCACATCCGGTTGCTGCTCGCGCAGGAGCTCGGCCAACGGATGGCTCATCCCATGCAGATCGATCTGCGAGAGAAAGAATGGGTCGAACCCGCCGGTCCAGGCTAGGACTTCGTCAGCTTCGCTGCCAACGGCTTGAAAGGGAGTGCCAGGGCTCGCAGGTCGCTGATGAGCGGCTGTCCCGGCGAGAAGCAAGCCGGACACGCCGCGGGCGCGTAGGTTTTGAAACAGATCTCGGGCGAAAATCTCCGTCCCTCCCGCCTGGAGGTCGGGGTGCGCATGGAGAAGGAACATCACGCGCATCAGGAAACCTTCTCGAAGATGCAGATATCTTGGAAGCTGAGCCCCGCCCGGCCGCTCCAGTTGCCGTAGCTGGCTGGAGCCCGGCGGCGCAGACCGTGTCGCAGGAACAATTCGAGTAGAACGTCCTCGTCATAGGCTACGGCAGCCAGAGGAGCCTCAGGGATCGCGAAGTAGAGTGGACCGGGGTTCGCCGGATCGAATTTCAGCAGTGACTTACCCTGCCGCAGCGCGTTGCGGGCGGGCTCGTTCATGAGGAACGCCGTGGCGAAGCACCGGCCGCCGGGCGCGAGCAACCGGGCGGTCTCGGCGGCATAATGCAACGCTTCCGGCCGCTCGAGATGGGTCAGCACGGAGATCATGCAGATCAGGTCGAAGCTGCCGTCAGCGAATGGTAGCTTCGTCTGAGCGGTCTCGAGGGAGCCGCTAGGATTGTAGAGAGGGTGCCGCAGGTCGAGATGCTGGAACCGCACCTCGGGGTAGAGCGGCGTGATGGTCGAGGTGCACCAAGCGATGCCAGCGGCAACCGGGTCCACACCATCGTAGCTGCCACTGTCGAGGAACTGTGTCAGCGGCAGTGCCAGTCGCCCGACGCCGCAACCAAGGTCGAGTACACGATCGGCTGGCGTGAGATTGGCGTCACGTGCAAGACGCTCCAAGAACTCCGCGCCGATCGCGCGGTAGTCGCCGTCGCCCACGTAGTGGAGTTCGTCGGGAGGCAGGGGCATAAAGCGGTTGCGGCTGAGATATGTTCGCAATGTCGCGATGTCGGTCATGCCGCTTCTCCAACCAACAGCGGGCCGAACTCGGGCTCTGACATTAGCGCAGCAATCGTGTCGTCCCAGCGCTGGTGGTGGAGCCGACGATTGTAGCGGCACGCGAGCGTCCCGAGGTATCCTTTATGCAGGCCGATTGACCGTCGCTCGAAGTGGAATAGTTCAGCCTCCGGCACATACAGGGTTTGTGCGCCGGCGGCGTGCAGGCGCAGGCAGAAGTCGGAATCCTCGTAGTCGCCAATGATGTAGTCTTCGCAGATTCCGCCGACGGCTTCGAATAGATGCCGATGGACGAGCAGGGCCGCGCCGGTCACACCGGGAACCCGCCGGGATCGGGTCGCACCTGGCCAGGCACCTGGCATGCCTTTGTGGTAGTGCGAGTTAAGCCACATGCCATCGAGGTCGCGCTGAAAGAATAGCCCGGCGTGCTGGATCGAGCCGTCGTCAAACAGAAGTTTCGGGCCTACGGCACCGACACCGGTCTGTGCGAGCGCGGAGGTCAGTTTGCCGAGCCAGAGTGGTCGCGCGGGAACGACGTCGGAATTGAGTAGCAGGAGCATCGGTGCGCGCGCGACGGCTGCGCCGGCATTATTGGCGGCGGCATACCCAAGATTGCGCGGCATCACGAGCAGCGTCATGGATAGGTTATGCATGGCGTAGAGGCCGCGCAGCAGATGCTCGGCTTCGCGACGTTGCTCCGGACTGTCGAGAACGAAGATGAGTTCAGCGTCGCAGCACTCGGGATCACGAGCAAAAGCAGTAAGTTGAAAACGCAGGAAGCTCAAATTGCGATAGAGCGGAACGATGATGCTGACGCGTGGATCAACCGGCCTCGCGCCGATCTGGATACGATCGGGGCTTCCGGCGGCTTCGAGGGACCGTCGGTGAAACGAGGCTGCTGCCGGGCCGATGCAATCGTCAAGCATGGTGTCGGTCACATCATCGGAGGCGACACTGGAGAGCACGGCAGTTCGAGCTGCCGCCGCCGTCGGATGGCGCAACGAGGAACGGATCTCAATCCGGGCCCCGGAGTGCAGGTGCAAGACAACCGTTGGCTGCAGCGAGTGACCGCCGCACGGGTCGTTCACGTAGGCGACAAAGCCGGTCCGCATAGCGCTATCGGAAAACGCGGCGGTCGCGAAGTGGGTGTCGATATCCGGCCGGCGAAAGCGGTGCAACTGGTCGGTGTGAAGTTGAACGGAGCCATGCGGACCAACAAGTTCAATGGAGGCAATCAAGCGCATCGGGTCGCGGATCCAACCGCGCAGAAACAACTTGCCCTCACCATCCGGCAATGCCGCCTCCAGCCCGGCGCCGATTGGGCGCGAGACGTCATCGTATCGACACGGCGTAGCCGGCGTGAAAACCGACGCTTCGCGGATCAGCGTGGTCACGCGCGGGCAGATCGGGGCGAGCGCCCGGAGACAAGCGGAACGGAGCCCGGCGGCGCCGGACGGATTGCGAACAAGGTCAGGAACCTGTGCGCGGACTGGGCCGATGCTATATCGCATGGGCTGCTCGCCGGTCAGCAGCAAAACGTCACCCGGAGCTACACGCTCAATCAGATGCAACGCTGCAAAGCCGTCGAGTGACGGTGCATTACTCCGCCTGACGCGCTCGGGATTCAGAATATACATCGAAGCGTTGGGCGACGCCTGCACGCCCCCAAGGACAACCCACGCCGTAGTAACAGTAGCGACGGGCTCAGCGACCCCATGGACCGGAGTGCAAAGTTGAGCAAGACGCAGGCAAGAGGCGGCAAAGTCTGGATCGTCTGCGAGGACAAACGCCTTGCGACAGAAGCTGAGTAGGAACGTCAATACCCGTCTTTGTGATGGTATGTCGAGATCAATCGCGAGCTCGGTGATGTCTGAGCTTAGAACAACCGTATTTAACGCATCGACCAGTTCGGGAGCCTGGATGGAGTCGGACGTGAACGAGAAGGGTTGGGTGTCATGTTTTGCGTGGTATTCGGATAGGCGCATCGCCGCGATCTGATGGGGTCTCGCCCCGGATTGCACGGCGACGGTGCCGTACGGGGGTTCCCGGCCCGCAAAGAAGCTTGCGCCAGCGCCGGCTTCGCCTGGCAGCAATAGCAGCAGGATGTCAGATGCAAGCAAGACCGCCCGTGGCGGCAGCATCGTCAACGGCAGACGGTTGAGCAGCATCGAGACTTCCTGCAAATTAGGGCGAGTAATTTCCGTGCAGCCGTTTTCGGATGAACGGAGGAGAATTAATAATTAAAGCAAAATACCGGCCAGTGGACTTCAACTGGCCGGAACCGACTTTAGTGAATAGTAAAGTAGCCATTTGGGTTGTTATGAATATCTTCAGCCTTGATGCCGACAAGGGTGATGGTTTCGTTACCGAGCTGGATGACTGCGCTACCGTGAACGTCTTGCACGTGAGCGGCCACGTCAGCCGCCGAGTTGATGTTGAGGCCGTTCATATTGCGCTCGATCTGCAACATGTCGCCGTCGTGGAACCCCATGACCACGTTCTGGCCACCACCGCTATGAAACTCGAAACGATCGAAGCCGGAGCCGGAGATCATCGTGTCATTACCGTCGCCTGCGACCATGAGCGAGGAACCGGAGCCGCCGATCATCATCTCGTGGCCACTGCCGGCGACCAGCGTATCGCTGCCGCTACCACCAATCAGCGTATCGCTACCGGTGCCGCCCTGAATGTAGTCGTTGCCGGCCCCACCGTGCAGGAAGTTGTGCGCACCGGACGCGATCATGGTGTCGTTGCCGTCACCGCCCATGATTGTGTCATGACCGGATCCGGAGCTTTCGACGTAATCGTTACCGCTGCCGAGCGTCATAAAATTATCATGACCCGAGGAGAAGACAGCATCATTTCCGTTGCCCGTCGACAGTGTCTCATTATTTCCACTCATGCTGAAGTAGTCGTGGCCATCACCACCGCTGATACTGTCGTAATCATGAGAAATCATAAACGTGTCTGCGCCACCGGAACCGTGCATCACGGAGTGATCAGACGAGTCCATGTAGAAACTGCCGCCAGGTATCGTTGCCATCTGTCGCCTCTAACTGAAATTTACGCCGACATTCTGGTCAGCCTTGAGAAGTAGCTTGGCTGCAAATGGTTAACAGGATCATAAATCCGGAAGTGGCGGCTGCACTTTTCTGCGATTTGGAAACTTTTAACGATTAGCTGCGTAGCCCAATCCGGACAGTCCAACGGACCAGGTTTCGATTCGCTCCCGGATGGCAGTCTTTGCTGTCGAAACGGGTTGCGAACAGCAGTGCATCGCTGCCGATGGTTTCAAAATTGCGACTCTTGCTTGTCGGGTCGAGCAGAGAAGGATAGGCGATTGGATCCTGGCCACCACAGGTCCAGGCCTGGAGACCGATGGCGGACAACAATAACGCGGGCGCGGACCAGTGCAGCAGGTCAGGGCTCGTCGCGTAATACACGCCACCATCGGCTGCGGTATGTTGCATTAGGACGACGAACAGCCCACTCGGCTCGTGGTGGACCAGGCTAGTCACCGGCCAGCGTAGTGCACCGACGCCGACCGGCGTGCAAATATGGCGCTCAGGCCAAACCGGTCCGGCATACGGGTTGGTAAAACTGACGTCGAAGCTCGTTCCACCCCAGCCACGCCAGGAGCCGGCCTGTTCGATCAGATCGGTTCTCAGCAGGCAGTTGCCACCCTGTTGTGCGTTCGCCCTCGTGGCGAAGGCGAACATATAAAGGCCGCCGTTGCTGCTCACGATATTGCTAGGGTTAAAGTAGCCATGATGGCCGAGACCAACCTCGTCGTATCGATACGGCAGGGTGGCAACGAGCGAATTGTCAGCCTCGCGCTGGAAACTTTGGCCCTCATCATGGGACACGGTCAAGGCGAGAGCGTTGAACCAGCAATCCATGTATTGCCCAGTCGGGCAAAGCTGCTTGCGCAGTTGGCCCTGGAATTCATTGTGGACAACCGCCCAGATTGTTCGGCCATCGCTCGTCCAAAGACTGGTGATCCAGGAACGATCGTCGTAGGCACCGGGATCGTCACTGCCACGACCGCGATACACGATGGCGCAGCGATGCTGCAGATGAACGAGATCGGGCCCGGCATTCACCCGGTTATCGCGATCGGTGGCGTAAAGCTGCACCGTTCCATCAGCAAGCCGGATCGCACGAGCTGGTGCGTCGGGATAGTCCCGGGTGTCGCAGCTTGGTAGCGGATCCTGCAAGGCTGATACGGGCCCGCTTGTCAGTTCCATCTGCAGCCCCGGGTGCGGTTGGGCGAAAGCGCACGTTGAGGTAAAGATCCCGACTAGAACAGTGATGACTGCTCTCACTGCACGAGTTCTGCGATCAAACTCGTCTGTTCAGCCAGGCATCGGCCGAGCTCGAAACGGGCAATGGCACCGCCGCGCGCCGTCTGCCGCACACTAGCCAGCAGAGCCCGTCGGGCCAACAAATCGGCAGCACGACGTGCCAGTAACTCGCTGTCACGAGCGTCGACCAGGAAACCGTTTACCCCATCTTCGAGCACCTCGCGGACAGGAGCGACATCGGAGCCGAGCACGAGACAACCGCAGGCGAGCGCCTCGATACACGACCAGGACAGGACGAATGGGACGCTCAGATAAAGATGCAGCGCCGAAATGCGAAGCAAATTGAGATAGTTCAGACGAGCGAGCTTGCCGACAAAATGGACTCGCGCCGGGTCAATCGGGAATTGTTCCATCATAGTGTCGCGCCAAGTTCTGCCACCCGGGGGAGAGCGACCATAGCTGACATTACTGCCGCCGCAGATGACGACCTGAGCATTAGGCCGGCGGCGAAGCAATTCCGGCAGTGCCTGCATAAGCATGTTGAAGCCACGAACTGGTTCAAGGTCGCGCGCGACGAACGTCACAACTTCGTCGCCGACCGAAAACGACGGCCCACCGGGCACGTCAAACCGTGCGTCTGACCGAGGCGACACTTCAGCGGTGTCGACTCCTTCGTGAATTACGGAAATGCGGTCATGGAACACGCTTGGGTGCTGGTCGCGCTGCCACTGAGTGGGCGATAGGCCCCGATCCATCGTGCTTAGCGCAGTAAGGAGGTCGGCGTTCCAGGCGCGAATGCGGCATTTTCCATCGAGGTTGATGCTCGTTTCAGGAATGTAGCCGGTATCCTGGCCGTCGGGTTGGTAGAACAACTCGCAATACGAGAGGATCGAGGTGCGCGGGAGTATGTCACGCAGGAACATGGTTTCCCCCCAGCCGGGATGACCGATAATAAGATCAGGCTCAAAGCCTTCACCCTTGAGTGTCAAGCACGCCCGTGCGACCGCCTGACCCCGCCGGACCGCTACTTCGGCACGTCGCAAATAGTGGTGGGTCTCAGGAGAGGCCGGGGCTGGCGATGCGTAGCTCAACCACCGAACTCTTCCGCCGCTTCCGCCGTCACCATTACCGAGGAAGACCACTTGATTCCGCAAGTCATCTGCTAGATGAGGAGCAAGGTGGCGAAACTGGGCAGGTGCATTCTGATGCACGAATAGTATTCGCAACGATAACCTCGAGGAATTATGTATGCATCATGAACACATTATCTTAATTACTAGTTAATGTTCGGCACATTGATCCGTTGCCCTCCAACAATTGATCAGAGAGCGTTTAGGAAGGAATTCCAGTGGACGTCTGTCTATGATTCATAGCCTGGTATGTGGACTGAGCAGAGCCGTGGCCGGATGGCCGACATCGCCAATAAGACCAAGCGTTATCCATCTGATCTGACGGACGAGCAGTGGGAAGTGATAGCGCCTATCATGCACACGCCCGGACGGCTACGCCAGCCAAGCGAAATTGAGTTCCGCGAGGCCTTCAACACGATACGTTACTTGGTCCGTTCCAGCTATAACTGGCGAGTGCTGCCCATTTATTTTGGACATTGGTGGACAGTCTATGGCTGGTTTCGCGAGTTGACCCGGCGGCTTCTGTTCCAGACTATTCACGACGTCGCGCTGATGCTCGACCGGGAAATGGCTGGACGTGAGGCGAGATCCTCGGCTGCGGTGATCGACAGCCAGTCGGTGAAAGCTCCATAAGGCAAAACAAGGGTTTACAACGCCGGTAGGAAGGTCGTTGGACGAAAGCGCCACATTGCCGTCGACACTGATGGACGGCTCCTGATGGTCCATCTGACCTCAGCCGAGATCAGTGACAGTGCCGGCGCACAGGCGATTCTGGACGCAATCCGCAAACGCTGACCTTGGGTGAAGCACCTGCTCGCGGACGGCGCCTACGATCGGCTGAAGCTGATGAATAAGGCTGCCTACCTCGACTTCGTAGTCGACATCATCCGGCGATCTGATACGCAGAAAGGCTTCGAGGTATTGCCATGTCGCTGGTTCTTCTAGCGTAGCTTCGGCTGGATGATCCGGTGGCGCCGTCTCGTCCGCGACAACGAAGGAAGAATCGATGTCTCAAGGGCAATGATCTTCGTCGCGATGGGCGGCAATATGTTGCGCAGAACCACACATCCCTAATTTTCCAAACGGACTCTAAGCGGCAAGCGCGCAGAGCCGGTCGCTATCAGCCGCTTGAGCCCAGCCGCGAATGGCGAATGCCGCATCACCGAGAAAAAGCCAATAACTATGATTTCGCGAGGTAAGTTCGACACGGCCAGTTTTTAGCCGAATGTCTTATTAATAATTACAAGTTTATCTTTTATTAAGACTTATCACCGAATCTTGACCTTGGATCTATGAGGGCACGATGGCTCAGGCTAATTCAGTATCCGCGCTTATTAACAGTCTCGGCGTGAAGACTTTTCTCGAAGTTCCAGTAAGCTGCTATAATGCCTATAGTGCGCTACCCTTCG
>Ga0160427_10001778_pt1 | contig 13142 bp, 14 predicted proteins | sample SolpanmetagenomL_FD_108194 | JGI IMG/M metagenome (GOLD analysis project Ga0160427, IMG submission 108194) | Solar panel surface microbial communities from Lawrence Berkeley National Laboratory, California, USA - L | ecosystem: Engineered > Built environment > Solar panel > Unclassified ...
CACGGCCTGGTGCGCACCTGCACCGCCTCGGTCGCCGGGCTGGCCTCGGACGGCACGGACCTCTGGACGGTGGCCTCCGGCTTCGGCACGCACGGCCCGGCCGAGGACATCACGTTCCAGGGCAACACGGTCGATAACGTCAACATCGGCATCGAGTCGCGCGGGTCGAACATCAATATCACCGCCAACACCTTCCGGGGCAACATCGCCACCGTCGTGGCGCTCCTGACCGGGCGGGACGTGAAGATCAAGGGCAACAACTACAGCAAGGGCACGGTGGGGCGCAACGGGGTGGCCGGCTTCAGCAGTCTGGTGAACCAGTCGGCCAGCCAGTTCGTGTACATCGCCCTGAACGACAGCACGGGCATCATGGACAGCGTTTACATCGAAGACAACACCGCCGATGCGCTGAAGAGCTGCTTCTTGTTCACCTTCGTGGCCTTGCCGTTCGGCCGGGTGACGAACAACACGGCGAAGATCGACAGCAACAGTGGATCGAATGCCACCGGGTTCATCAAAATGGGCCAGGCGCGCACCCTGACGAACTTCACCTGCGAGCGCAACAACATCCAGGTGGGCTTGGGCGTCTATACCTACATCGACCCGCTGGCGACGATTAACTGGAACACCTGCAACATCGACAACTACGCGATTACTCAGGCGCCCATCGTGTGGACGGGCGTGGGGGCACTGGCAAATGCAACCAGCGATCTGGTGATGAGCGCCAGCGGACGCAAGGTAACGGTGACCGGCACCCTGACGTTCGACGTGACGACCGCGGCGCAGATCAAGGTTCAGACACTCGTGCCGCCGAAAGTGAACTTCCAGAAGTGGCGCTACGGGCGTGGCGACACGCTGGCAACGATCAATGAAGGCCTGCTGACCTTGACCAGCGGCAGCGGTGACCTGTACGTCAGCAGTGACACCGCTGGGTATTCCACGGCATTTCCGGTCGGCACGGGGTACGTGGTGCCGATCGATCTCAACTACCTGCGGGCTTGAGCGGCCAGCGAACAAGGAGGAATGTATGGCTGTGACCCGGTTCGTCGACAAGATCGATCCGTACACCAAGCAGACGAGTCGCTATTCCCGCACCTACAAGGCGGACGGCACCTACGACGAGACCAAGGACCGGTATCTCGCGCCGGTCTATGACATCGCCAAGGGAGACCCGGGCGATGTTGGGCCGAGCAACTATGTTCGCGCCCTGGCCACTGGGGCCATCACTGCGGGCACCACCGAGGCTCAGTACCTCGCCAGCCTGCAGGGTCAGGCCGGTCAGTCAGCGCCGATCTATGCGGCCATCGCCGGGTCGGACTTCAACCTCCTGGTCACTGGCACCACGCAGCTCGGCACACCGCCGACCGGGGCGGCTGGCACGGTCTTCACCGTCTCGGGCGGCGACGTGTACTACACCCTCACCGGCACGGCGCCTACAAGCAGCAGCATGCCGCTCGCCGACACCACCCAGGTGCAGGTCGACCCACTGAGCGACGCGCAGACTTTCCGGTGCATGGTGAAGGCCGGCGCCCCGCACCTGATCGGCTACTGGCTGAAGAGGACGAACTGATGCCGCTGAAAATCACCTTGCCGCCCGGCGGGCCAACTGGTCCCCTGGCCGCTCCGGTCATCCAGAACCTGACGGCCACCTTCGATGCGGTGAACCGACGCATCGTCCTGGCCTTCTCGCAGCCGAGCATCCTGGCGAATGGCATCGTGGTCGAGTTCAAGACCGCGACCGACGAGGCCGAGACGGACGCGAACCATCCGTTCCTCTGGCACCTCCCGACCAAGAAGCCGCTTAACCCTTCGAGCGTCAACTTCTTCCTGCGCGACTGCCACGAGCTGGAGACCTACACGTTCCGCGTCAGCACCGTGGATGTCCTCGGCAACAAGTCCGGGTATGCCATCGTTAACCTGACGACGCCACAGTTCGCGCCGCAGAACCACCTGAGCCTGTGGTCCGAGGACTTCAGCAAAGGCGGCCAGGGCGCGGGTATCTGGAGCCGGAGCTTCCCCACCCAACCAGTGGCGGCCTCGGGCGGAGGTCAGCTCGTCACCTTTGGGGGGCCCAACGTCGCGCTGACCCAGTACGTGCCGACCGACCTCGTAGGCGGCCGGACCTACACCGTGCGGGCGCGAGTACGGGCGGCGGTGGCCGGGGATGTCGGCAAGACCTTCAACCTGGTGCTGAACAGCGACGACGACGGCAGTTACAACGACAAGCTCATCACGCTGACAGCGGCAGATCAGGACGTCACCCACGAGATCACGTTCCCTGCCGGCAAGGTCGGGCGCACCCTGAACATCGGCGTCAGCACCTACGCGGGCAATGCCACCCAGATCGTCCTGACCCGCCTCCAGCTCAGTCAGAGCACGGCAGCCGCACTCCCAGCCTACGAACTGACTCAGGGGCCTGGAACGACCTGGGGACAGGCCTGCCAGATGCAGAGCGGCAAGTGGTGGACGGTGCTCGCCAACGGCAGCGGGTACGGCGGCTGGCACAAGAGCCTGACCAACGGCGTCCACTGCATCGAGATGCCCGCCGGAGCGCCCGGCACGTTCACGTTCTCGGGCAACAGGACGGTCAGCAAGTCAGGCGACCACATCCGCTTCCAGTATGCCGGCAATTACCGCCTGGTCTGCAGCAACTTCCGTGCACGCGGGCTGCACCCCAAGGCCGACAATCTGACTCGAGGCCGCTTCATCTCCGGCGATTACCTGTACAAGTTCTCGGTCACGAACTGCTGGGCTGACCACACCTCGGGCATGGCGACCCAGAACTTCCTGGGCACCGGCAACGGCGACACCATCACGGTGCTGAGCAACCGCATCATGGACACGGACGGGCGGCGCACCACCGCGGCAGGCGGGTACGTGCTCAGCCCATTCTCGGACATCCAGAACCGGCCGAACGGTGCCCCCATCGGCTACGACGCGGTGGCGAACCTGCACATCAACGGACTGATCGGTGCGGCCTCGATGATCGACAGCTTCGAGGTGGCGTACAACGAATTCGTGATGCGCCCCGGTTTCGGGCGCGTCGAGGACGCTTACAACATGGCGGGTTTCGCTGGCACGGTCGCCTCGCCCGCGCGCATCCATCACAACGTCATCTACCGACTGGGCTGGGACTACGCCTGGTTTGCTGACCCGAACAGGCTCACACGCACCTACAGCGGTGGGGCCATCGGCAATCCTGGTGACCCGTACTACATCACGGACGGCAGCATCTACGATTCCGGGTCGGGCGGCATGCCGGTCGACAGTTCGATGCACGAGTGGGATTTCAACAAGATGGGCAAGAATGTGCTGGTGTACGCCAACACCCTCCTGGGTGTAGGCAGCATCATGGGTCTGCTAGATGGGCGCAACGTGCAGGTGCGGAACAACCGCTTCATCGGCTCCGGGACGCTGCCGGGCCTGACTGTGCCAGTTCAGGGTGGCGGGCGCGTGGGCGGCGTGCAGGTCACGCGCTATCGCCAGGGGCAGGTGACGCTGACGGCCGCGAGTGCGCAGGGCAGCACCAGCCTGGCCCTGACCTCAGACCTCACCGATACCTTCTGGGCCGGTGCGTCGTACAAGCAGTTCGCCTTCTCGAACGGGGTGCAGTTTTTCTTTGGGTACAACGGCACCAAGCCGAACGCGACGAGCGCGAACATCTACAACGTCGGCGGCAATGTACCGGTCGGCTCGACGGCCACGATCGCGGTCGGCATGTGCTACGCCACGATCACCGTGACCGGGACGGCCCTGACAAGTGCCAGCAGCAGCATGACCTTCAGCGCCGTCATCACCTCCGGCTACCGCGCGGGCGGCTTCATCAAGTTCGATACCGGCGTGGTCGCCCAGATCACGGCCGACTCGGTCTTCGGGGCCACCAACACGCTGACGATCTCGGCCCTCTCCGGCGCGGTGCCGATCAACACGAAGGGCGACTACTTCGACGGGTACTTCCAGAACAACCTGGTGGCCGAGAACGAGTTCCGCGTGCCGATGGCGGACGCCTACATCACCGGACCGGTCGCTGGTGGCGTGCTCGACGCGGCCACCACGCGGGACAACCTGCTCCTGGGGGCCTGCACGCCTGCCGACGAATTCACTGCTTATGGCGACTGGCAGGCTCAGATGGCCGCCTGGGGTCGCACCGCTGGCCCGCTCGTCGCCTAGGCATGCCATACAGGCTCTGCTCTCCGCGGCCCTCTTCCCTGGGGCCGCTTCCTTTTGGTGTCACGCCCCAGCCCAAGCTCAAGCTATGGAGGCCCGATGAAATACGCCCTGATGGTGGCCCTGATGTTCGGGGCCGCTTCCGCTGCCGCACCTCCATCGTCCGCCCCACTCTGCCGGGTTCAGGCCTTCGCCAGCCCGAACGGTCTGCCCGGCATGTACACCGTGCAGGTCGCCACCACCACCACCCTCTCCGGCGCGCCGTGTCCATCAGACGGCTACGCCCTGGTGCAGCTCGAAGGAGGCCGCCAGTACCCGCTGACCGTCGTCACGCCCGACATGCCGTTTCAGAGAATCGGCATTCCCTGGTACTGGGTCCTGAAGTGGCAGGCCCTGAGCGGGAAGTTCTACCGCGTCCGCATCCAGAACTTCACGGCCCCCTTCTTCCCATGACAGGAGTGCACCTTGCAACACGACATCTTCGAGGGCCTCGACCTGTGGGTGGTGCTCTACGCCGCCGGCATGGCCCTGCTCGCCAGTCTGCTCACCCGCACCCGCGAGCGGCAGGCCCAGCAGCGGCGCGGCTTGCCGTTGACGCCCTGGCCGACGACTCTGCCCGATACCGGCACCGGCACGTTCGTCGGCACCATGCTCGCACTGACCATCCCAGGATTCTGGCCGGTGCTGCACAACTTCACCGGGATCTCGCTCCTGACCGCCTTCGGGGGGATTGCCGGGCCGAAGCTCTGGAACATGGTCAGCAGCGATTCGGGCATCAAGTCGATCCTGGTGGCGCTTGCTCAGGCGGCCACCGGGCCGCTTGGCAAGTTCATCAGTGCTCAACAACCCAAGAAGGATGGTGACTCCGATGGCAAGTAAGACGGCAACTCAGCCAACCACGGTCAGGAACGACCGCCTGCGCCGCTTCACCCGAGCTCACAACCCACTGCAGCCGCCGAGCTTCACGTTCTGGCACGGGTTGACGACGCTGATCCTGGCGGCCCTGCTCTGGGGGCAGCAGAGTATCCCGGGCGTGATGGCCGACTACAGCGGCGTGGTGATCGGCGACTGGCAGGCAGGGATTCTCGCGCGCGTGACGGTGATCGCGGTGCTCGCCTACGCCCTGGTACTGGTCAGAACAGCGCACTGGCTGGCCTACCTGGGAATGCTATGGGCAGCGGCGGGCATCTGCCTGCGATTGGGCGACATCCGCATTACGCACGAGCCGCTGACGTTGGGTTTTGCTCTAGGCCTATTCGGGATCGCGCTGATCGCGATTCGAATCGTGCTGCGTCAACCGGACTGGCAGCCCGAGGAGACGCCATGACCCAGAAACACGCCCTCGGTTGGAAGACCGACCATTACGACCCGCTGGACCTGAAGCTCACGCTTCCCGCACACTTCCTGCAGACCACGGCGGTGACGAACTTCAGCCTGCTGTCGGAGATGCCCGCCAATTACGACCAGCTCGACTTGGGCAGTTGCACGGCCAACTCGGGCGGCAGCATCTTCGAGCACGCGCTGCGCAAGCTTGGTCTGGCCGAATTCACCCCCTCGCGACTGGCGGTGTACTACCAGACGCGCAAGCTCGAGGGCACCACGAGGCGCGACGATGGGGCGCAGCTGCGCGACGTATTCAAGGTGCTCGGCAAGCTCGGGGCCGCCCCGGAGGCCCTGTGGCCGTACGATACGGCCAAGTTCGCCAAGGCGCCGCCGGCCGCGTACACGAAGGTGGCGCTGAAGCACGTGGCGACGAAGTATCTGTCGGTCGCGCAGACGCTCCAGGATCTGAAGGGGGCGTTGCTGGCGGGGTATCCGGTGAGCTTCGGGTTCACCTGCTACCCGGCGCTGGAGAGCGAGGCGGTGGCGAAGACCGGCCTGTTGCCAATGCCGGAGCACGGTGAGCAGCCGATCGGCGGCCACGCGGTGGTGCTGATCGGCTTCGACGAGACTCGGCAGCTGTTCCAGGTCAGGAACTCGTGGGGTTCCTCGTGGGGCGTGGACGGTGGACAGTTCTGGATGCCCTACGCGTACGTCATCAACCCGAAGCTCAGCTCGGACTTCTGGGTCGTGGAGGTGGTGTCGGGATGACTTACCTCAGTTCAAGCCAGCTCCAGCGCATTCAACACTTCCTGCCCCTCTATCTGGAGGGGCAGACGCGTATCGGGGTGCCCTGGGCCTTGCTGGCGGCCATTCACTACCGGGAGAGCAACCTGCAGGGCTCGGCCGAGCGCGTGGGCGGCCCGATGCAGTTCGACCCGCCGCTCTCTGGTGACCTGGTGCGCCGTTTCGGAGCTCAGTACGGGATTGGCGATCTGGGCGACCCGGAGACTGATGCTCGGACGGCTATCCTCTGCGCGGCCGCCTTTTTGCAGGGCAAGGCTGCGCAGTTGGCGAAGAAGCTGACACCGGACAGTTCGATGTTCGATGTGGCCGACGTGGCGTTCAGCTACAACGGCCGCGGGTATGGCACCTGGCAGCGCAGCCCGTACGTCAGCAACGACCCGCAGAACGGTGTGCAGCTGTGGATTACGGGCACGGTACCGGACAAGAACAACCCGAGCATCCGCGTGCGCATCGACCGGCCGGACACGCAGCCTGGAGTCCTGGCGATCATCCGCGAGCTGCGCGCTCGGGTCACGGTGCCCGCCGCTGTACCAGTCGTGGTTCCCGCGACGCCGGTGGTGATCGCTCCCACGCCGAGCGGCACGGTCAGCTCGGACCCTGGCCTCGGCCGGGTGCTGCTCGCGGATCAGGCCGGGAAGTTCGCGCTGGCTCCAGTGGGTGACTTCGTGTACCGGGGCATGTTCTACAGCCGCAAGCCGAACGGCGACCTGTGGGTGCGGCCGGCGACCGCTGAGGAGCAGAAGTGAAGACCCGGCTGATCGAGGCCGACGAGAACATGGGGCCGCAGCTGGCCTTCCAGTGCGAAGGCTGTGGGCAGGCGCACGTCGTCCCAGTCGAAGCTGGCGATCCGAAGGCGTGGACGTGGAACGGTGACCAAGACCGGCCGGTCCTCAGTCCGTCGATCAAGGTGGTCGCGCCCCATGCAAACGGGACGCATGTCTGTCACTCGTTCGTGGGCTGCAACGGTGCTCAGCCGGGCGAAATCATCTTCCTGAGCGACAGCACGCACCGTCTCGCCGGGCAGGTGCGCCCGCTGATCGAGTGGCGCTTCGACGACGAGCCGATCTGAGCGAACTCTCACGCGAAAGAGCGTCAAACACACGGTTTCCACTTCTGCGCTGTCATACCAGACTGTGCATTTCCGGCGAAAAGTTATATCCGCTCTCACCCAGGCCCGCGCTTCCAGAGGCGGGCCGATCTCGTGCCTGGAGGCATCCATGCTCTACCGACTCCTGATCTTCCTCGGGCTCTGGCTCGTCAGCTGGGCCAGCGCCCAGGCCTTCGACCCGAGCAACCCCAAGGCGTTCCTCGACGTGCTCGGCGGCAACCCGGCCTACCTCGGCTTCATCCTCTTCGGCATCGTCGCCAGTGCCAAGCGCAGCGCCGAACGCCGCCAGTACAAGGCCGCCCCGCTCACCTGGAAGCTGCTGGCCTTCAGTTCGGGGCTGTCGATCTCGCTGCTGATCCACGCCTTCACCGACACGGCCGTGCTGTTCACCACCGGCTGGGTGGGTGCCGTGCTGTTCGGCTTCGTTGCGGGTGGCTTAGCGATCATCGGCCGCGACGGGCTGAAGACGGTCATCAGTTACGGGGCCAGCATCCTCAGCGGCGCCGCGACCGCCGGGGTGCTGGTGCCCCTGCCTGTACCCGTGCCCGTCCCTGCAGCCTCGCCAGCACCCTCTGACCCTTCACAGGCGGCCCAGGACACCCCTGTGCCCGCCGAGCCCGCCACAGCCCTGCCATCGCCCGCCAGCCCCCCGGTCCCTGTCGAGGCCGCGCCCACCCCTGGAGATCCCGCCATGTCTACCCTGATGAGTCTGCTGACCGCCGCCCTGTCCCTCGGAGCCGCCGCCCCTACGCCCGCCCAGGTCTCGGTGCTGGACGGTTGGACCGACACCTGGCTGCCGAAGTTCAAGGCCGATGTGCAGGCCCTGGGCACCGGTCTCACCCCGGCAAGTCTGCTGACCATCGTCGGCGATGTGATCCCAGCCGCGAACCAGCTACAGGGCGCCTTCAAGGGCCTGGACCGGGCCGAGGTGGTGGGCGTGACGGTGCGGTTCGTGGTGCAGGAGTTCGCGCCGCCCGCGCTGCTGCCGATCCTCGCGCCGATCCTGGCGTCTGGGGTGCTCGAGGGCATGATCGAGGCCAAGTACCGCGAGCTGTTCCCGGAGAAGCCGGTGGTCGACGCGCCGGAACTGCCGAGTGGCGAAGGGGTGACGAAGTGAAGCGCCTGCTGCTTCTGCCGCTGCTGCTGGCCAGCTGCGCGCTGACCGGCCCGCCCACCGTCCTGCCGCCTGATCCGCTCGGGGCGACCCTGACCGTCTCGCAGACCCCCTCGTGCGTCTCGACCGAGACGGCCACCTGCATCACCCTGACCTACCTGCCCGGCAAGGTGGCCAGCTTGAACACCGTGGTGCACCTGAAGGGTCCGAAGCTGCGGTTGAACGACACCCGCTGCGCCGACGAGCCGGGCGGGGTGCAGTGCACCTTCGGCACGGTGCCGACCACCGAGAAGCGGGTGCTCTACGTGACCGGCTTCTCGCGCGCCACGCTGGACGCCGACCGCCCGGACGGCAGCAAGGTGCACATCAGCGGGAGGTGACCAATGGCCGAAGCGCAGCACGTTCCCCTGATCCTGGAGGTCGGCGAGTACGCCGGCTGGCGCACCACCGTCAAAGACCCGGCCGGGGTTGTGATCCCCGATCTCAGCACCTACCGCGCGTACATCCGCTACGGCGGTCCAGCCCAGTTCGGCACCCTGCCGCAGGCGCGGCTGGAACTCAGCACCGAGGATGGTGGCATCACCCGCGACGGCAACCTGTTCCGCTGGGCGATCACCCCCGAGGACAGCCGCTTGTTGATCACCGGCACCTGGCAGATGTACGTGATCAGCCCGAACGGCCAGCCCACCCGCATCTATGAGGGGCCGGTCACGGTGAAGCCGGAGATCAGGGCGGTGCCCGTTGACGACGAGTGACGAGTTTGAGCTGAGTGGCGGGCAGCTCGAGACCGAGACCCTGCTGAGCGGCGGCACGCTCACTGCCGAGACCGAATTGCAGCCGGGCGTGCTTGAGAGCGACCCGGTCGTGGAAGTCACCAGCTGGGAGCTTGTCCAGTGGTAAGGGGGGATTGAATGCAGATCAAGTTTTTTCAGGTGAACGCGCTGCCGGGCACCTTGCAACCGAACAGTCTCTATTTCGTGCTGAACGGGGGCTACACCGAGACGTACCTGACCAGTAGCACGGGGACGGCCAAGGCGGTTGGTAACTCAGGCATGATCAATGCGCTGATCGCCGCGCAGGTGGCCGCCTTCAGCACACTGGTGCACGTGGCGACCATCGCGGCCCGGAACACGGCGGCCAGCACTGCCGCGAACAACACGCTGTATCTCGTGACCGACGCGACCGGAGACTCGACGGTGAGTGCAGGCGCGGCCCTGTACTTCTTCGACAAGGTGGCGAATACGCAGACGAAGGTTGCCGAGTACGAGTCGATGGACGTGGTGGTGCAGTGGGCGAGCATCCAGGGGCGGCCGAACAGTACCCCGGCGGCGATCGACACGGCGGTGGGCGCCAGCCACACGCACAGCAACAAGGCGGTGCTCGATGGGCTGACCGACAGCAACGGCAAGCTCCAGTACGGCGGCAACCCGGTCAACGCTCCTGACTGGACTGCGACGGACTGGTAATGTCCGCGGCCCTGTTCTCCAAGGTCGTCTCCGCGCTGCCTGGAACTCTCACGGCTGACACCATCTACTTCGTCCGGGTCGGCACTGGCTTCGACATCTACGTGACCAACCATTCCGGGACCATCGTCGCCTACCCCCAGAATTACAAGGGCGTCCAGGTGGACATCTACGGCAGCCCGACCACCAGCGGCAGCTTCACTTGGACGAAGCCGAGCTGGGCGAGGACGGTTCGGGTAATCACCGTGGCCCCGGGTGGAGGCGGCGGGTCTGGGCGCAAGGGTGCAGCTGGCACGGCCCGCAGCGGTGGTGCAGGAGGTGCGGGCGGCAGCATCAACGAGGTGACGTTCCTCGCCGCCCTGCTCCCGGCCACGGTCCCGGTGGTCGTCCGACCAGGCGGTGCGGGGGGTGCCGCCGTCACCACGAACAGCACCAACGGCAATCCCGGCGCGACCATCAACGGAGTGACCAGCAGCTTCGGCACGTCCCCGCTGGCTTGTGCGGTCTTCGGAGCTGGAGCGGGACTTGGCGGCACGAACGCCGTGGTGGCCGCTGGGGCGGCCGTGGCCAACCTGTTCACCGGAGGCCTGGGCGGTGCCACCAGCATCACCGCTGCCGCCACCCTGCCCATCGTGGCCCCAAAGGGAGCGAGCGGTGGCGGCGCTGGTGGGAGCATCAGCACGGCTGACGTGATCCTCTCCGGAAGTGCCGGGGCGGGCATGCCGGGCGTCGTGTACGGGTACGCTGGCACCTCGACCAATTCAGGCGGGGCCTCAGGCGGCACGGTGGACGGCGCGGGCGGCACGGCCGGCACGGACAACTCCAGCGGCGTCGATTACGGGGCGCCCGGCGGCGGTGGCGGCGCAGCATCCAAGACCTCAACCGGCGGCGGCAAAGGTGGAGACGGCGCCTGGCCCGGCGGCGGTGGCGGTGGCGGCGGTGCATCCACGGACGATCAGGGGCCGAGCGGTGCCGGTGGCAAGGGCGCGAACGGCATGGTCATGGTCATCAGCATGCCCTGAAGTGTAGGGGAGTAGACAACGAATGTCGAAAAGTTCACACTGAAATATGACTACCTTAAATCGACTGTTGGACCGTTGGCGTGCGAAGCCCGCTCCTGTGTCACGGCCGATCGTGGCGCAATCCTCGGCTCCCGGACCTCGCCCACTGAACTTCGACGACTTCCTGCGCGCCCTTGGGGCGGACATCTAGGGTCCATCTCAGATGTTCGCCCTTCATGGAAGGCACTTACTGTGTCAACTCAATTTGGGGCATGTCATGTCTTTGAAGTGAGCATCGTGCTAAATCCGGATCGAGGAGCTTTCTGCAATGACTCATCGTTCTCTCCCGCTTCGCACCCTCTACGCCATCACTCTCCTCACCGTCTTGCTCGCCGCCTGCTCTCCCAAGGGTGACGCCGTGACCCCTTCGCCGACCGCTGATGTGACGGGGCCTGTTGCCCAGGCTCCTTCCGATCCAGTCCAGACACCACCAGCACCACCGGAGCCTGCTCCCCCCACCGTTCCACCGGTGGTCCCTGGACCACCGGAAACACCTGCCCCACCCACCCCTCCTGTCGTGCCAGAGCCTCCACCGCCGACGCCTGCTCCCCCAGACCCGGTCCCCCCGTCAGCGCCCTCTACTCCAGTTCCTGTGGTGAAGGTTGTCGACGGCTATGTCGACCGCTCTTCTTACGCCCCGGGTGATACCCAGACCGTCTTCCTCAATGCCTCCGAGGCCCTCTCTGGCACGGTGCAATTGACCGATATGGCGGGCCGGGTGGTCGCTCAAGTCAATGCAGATGTCCGTCCCCAGACTCCGACCACCGCAAACCCTGCGGTGGACGGGTTTGGCTACGCCCCCAGCTTCCAATTCCAGATTCCACATCTGAGCAGCGGGGTCTATTTCTGGGCCGGGGAGGTGCCGTTCATCGTCCGCGATCCGGAACCGACCCTGCCCATTACCGTGCTGGTCGAAACCAATACGATCAATGCCTACGACTGTGCAGGAGGGTTCAGTTTCTATCGGTGTGCGGCAGGCGTGCCCCTCGCGCCAAGCATCTCTTTTGAGCGTCCCCAGCCCTACAAGACGGCGTTTTCATTCCCATTCCTTCAGTGGGTCAACCAGGAGTCGTTGAAGGTTCGGTACATTTCCGACAGCGACCTGGACGATCCAGCCGTACTGAAGGGCACCCGGCTGCTGATCGTCCCCGGCCACAACGAGTATTGGTCCGCGGAGGCACGCCACACCTTTGACAGCTATGTCAAACAGGGCGGAAATGCCGCCATCTTCAGCGGCAATACCCTCTGGTGGAAGGTCCGCTACAGCGCGGATGGGCACAGCCTGATCTGTTACAAACAGGGCGTCGACCCGGTCCAGGACGCTGCCTCCACTGGGATTTGGGACGCCCAGCGTTTTCAGGCCCCGATCATCAGCTCGATCGGTGCCACCTTCTCCGCCGGTGGCTATCTGACCGTCAAGGATGACAGCGGGTACACCGTGCTTCGTCCCGAGTCGCCTGTCTTCAAGGGCACGCCGTTCAAGACCGCCGCCTTCATGCCCATCATCTACCCGGGCAACCGCTACGAAATGGACGGCCTGGCCGGCTACGTGCCCGGAACCACCTCTGATGTCGCTGTGGCACAGCAGCTGGGTGCGGACCGGGCGGAGGTGCTCGCGTACGTGCCGACGTACACGTCCGCTGAACCGGCGGCCGCGTCAGTTTCAACCATGGTATTGGTTCAGAAGCACGCAGGGGAAGGAATCGTCTTCAACGCTTCGTTGAACGCCTGGTCAAGACAGTTGGGGCCGTCTGTTGTGGCGCACCCGACGTATGCCCAGATCACGCGGAACGTGATCCAGTTGTTGTCTGATGGTCAGGACCCGTTCTGAAGCCGATTGGCTGGGAAGGCAGCCGAGGTGAGAGGGCGACCCTGAGATCTCTGTGACCATCGGACAACTCGCGCCAACCCAAGCCCCCGCCCGCGCTGAGAAGCGTCTGGGCGGGGGCGTTTTTATTCCGGTAGCCATCGTCAGCACAGGGCTGTCCACAAAATCCGGCCTTTCTGGACTTACGCTTTCTTAAGAAGAAGGTAGGTCTGTCCCTGGTTCACGGCCTGCCACTTCCAGACCTCGCCACTGCAAGGCAACCATTTGAGTGTGA
>Ga0160427_10001779_pt1 | contig 13137 bp, 12 predicted proteins | sample SolpanmetagenomL_FD_108194 | JGI IMG/M metagenome (GOLD analysis project Ga0160427, IMG submission 108194) | Solar panel surface microbial communities from Lawrence Berkeley National Laboratory, California, USA - L | ecosystem: Engineered > Built environment > Solar panel > Unclassified ...
AGCCTCGGCTTTGAAGGCGTCATCGTATTTGCGCCGCTTATCGGGCGTCTTCTTGCTCTTTTCTGCGCTCATGACTCAGGAAATATACGTCCTGCTTCTGTGCGCCTAACCTAGACCACCTCAATTCCTCCTGGTCCAATTGAAGCGTACATGCTCGGCCGTGGGGTGCCCCCGCCCAACAAATTTCAATTCCTCCTGGTCCAATTGAAGCCCTGCCTTCGCCTTCTCGCTCGACGAGCATAACCGCATTTCAATTCCTCCTGGTCCAATTGAAGCGCCGTCACATAAGCGGCCCCACTACCGCCCGGCACAATTTCAATTCCTCCTGGTCCAATTGAAGCGATGTTGGGTGCAGCGGCCTTCACCTTTGCCGTATATTTCAATTCCTCCTGGTCCAATTGAAGCCCTTACGGGCCGTGAACGCCGCCAGCACCTTGGCCAATTTCAATTCCTCCTGGTCCAATTGAAGCTGCGCCCTAGGCGGCAAGCAGTTCGAACTTGTTAATATTTCAATTCCTCCTGGTCCAATTGAAGCCGTCGGCAATAATGATGCGCAATAGACCGAAGTATATATTTCAATTCCTCCTGGTCCAATTGAAGCCGGTACGCTCCTTGGGCGTCAGGCCCTGGAAGAGGTATTTCAATTCCTCCTGGTCCAATTGAAGCTATGCTGCTGAATCTGCTTGCCGCCGTGCTCCTGGCATTTCAATTCCTCCTGGTCCAATTGAAGCCGTTTGCATGGCGCAGGTGCGCACGTTGCTGATAGTATTTCAATTCCTCCTGGTCCAATTGAAGCTAATAGCTCCACTTTCAACCCCAGCCCGTGAGGGTATTTCAATTCCTCCTGGTCCAATTGAAGCGCAGCGAGCCCAGCAGGCGCGCGCCGGAGTAGCTGAATTTCAATTCCTCCTGGTCCAATTGAAGCCACTGTGCTCTACGGCTCTACTGACGACATTACCAAATTTCAATTCCTCCTGGTCCAATTGAAGCCGTGCAAGGCCAGCTCGCGCCGCTGGTACTTGCTATATTTCAATTCCTCCTGGTCCAATTGAAGCGCTTTCCATGTTTGCGCCTACTAACCCCGTCCCGCTATTTCAATTCCTCCTGGTCCAATTGAAGCTCAAATTGTGCTCTTTCGCCAAACGCAAATACGTATATTTCAATTCCTCCTGGTCCAATTGAAGCTCCAGTAGTTCTGCATATCCTGGTAGCCGGTAACTTATTTCAATTCCTCCTGGTCCAATTGAAGCGGTCGGCGCCGGCCGCGCCCTCCTCCTGCTTCTCGTATTTCAATTCCTCCTGGTCCAATTGAAGCCCTGCCGCTGTGCGCGGCCCTGGAAGCCGCGAACCTATTTCAATTCCTCCTGGTCCAATTGAAGCCGCGGCGTCAACAAGTGGGGCCTGCGCTACGACTTCATTTCAATTCCTCCTGGTCCAATTGAAGCCGCGGTGGGTAACGCGGCTGAGGTTGGTTAAAAAATATTTCAATTCCTCCTGGTCCAATTGAAGCCCAGAAGCTCCAAGCGTTCGCCGCCTGGCAACTCCAATTTCAATTCCTCCTGGTCCAATTGAAGCTCCTGGGCCGGGGCACGGGCGGCAAAAACTTCACGGCATTTCAATTCCTCCTGGTCCAATTGAAGCGCCCTCGCTGGAGTTGCTGCACACCACGTCAAGCAGATTTCAATTCCTCCTGGTCCAATTGAAGCCCATGTACCTGGCGCCGGGTGGTAACATCACCCTGCATTTCAATTCCTCCTGGTCCAATTGAAGCGGGACTTGATATGCGCCGAGTTAGCAGCCCTCACTGATTTCAATTCCTCCTGGTCCAATTGAAGCGCTGCGAAGGCAGGAAAATCTGGTACACCGTACCAGATTTCAATTCCTCCTGGTCCAATTGAAGCACTTGCAAAGCGACGTGCCAACCTTGTAGTTGACATATTTCAATTCCTCCTGGTCCAATTGAAGCTGGACAGCACGAACTGCGGGCCAGTAATGCTGGAATATTTCAATTCCTCCTGGTCCAATTGAAGCAGGCTTTATCGGCCGCATACTTGCCCGACTGAATAAATTTCAATTCCTCCTGGTCCAATTGAAGCCCGCCGATTTACGCTCGAAAATACGCCCTAGCACAGCAGAGACGCATATTAAAAAACATCTTAAGTTGTCGGTCGGAGATAAAGGAAAAATCCTGGGTGTACGACGACTCTATAAATCAAACATTTGTGCTACGGACACAGATAATGGAGTCAGATTTTAGTCGCTGAATTTTCTATCGACAACCGGCTTGCCTTACAGAAATGACCCTAGTGGGCTGCGTTCATGGCCCCAGACCTGCTTTTCCAGCCACTGCTCCGTGCGACTTTTGAAAAGAAGGATACTGTCCTCCTCCTTGTCCAAAAAGGAAGCCGCCTTCAGCAGCAATTCCTGCAGCTTCACTTCGCTGATTTCGCCTTCAAATACGGAATTCTGTATCCAGTGCAAATAGCGACGACAAAGCTTTAGCAGCTTACCTACACGTTGCTGCTTTACGTCGTATACCAAGATTACGTACATCTTACCACCAGGCTTTAAAGGGTTTATATTCTTCTAAGCTCAACAAATGTTTGGTTAGCTTATAGCATTCTAGTTTCACCAGATGCTGGTAGCTCACCGGACGCCCCAGGCCCCGGTGCAGGATTGTTTCCTTCAACCGCTCTTCAAAGACGCGTACAAACGTCTTACGGCCAGACTCCTTTAATAAGCAGCCGCCTACCGCCGACTCAAAATCTTTAGGTTGAATTTCCTTCTTATTGACTAGCCGGAAGATAGTGCGGTCCACCAGCAGGGGCTTGAAAATTTCGGCTAAGTCTAGCGCCAACGAGAAGCGGCGATGGCCCGGCTCGTGTAGAAAGGAAATAGTAGGGTTGAGCTGCGTGTGGTAAATCTGCGACAGGCAGGCCGCGTAGCAGAGCATATTGCCGAAGCTCAGCAGCGCGTTCAATTCGTTCTGTGGGGGCTGCGTACTGCGCATACCAAACGCGAAGCCCGGCATTTTCACTAGTTCCTCAAAGCAGGTGTAGTACGTCTGCCGGATATTGCCTTCGTAGCCCATAATCTCGGGTACCGTCGTGGCGTGCGGCAGCGCCGATACGTACAGTTCCATCTGCGCAATTTGGGCGGCTACGTCGCGGCCCCGGCTCTGGTAGTAGCGCAGGTTCTTGAGCAGGTTGAAGGCCGCGCCCTCCACCAGCTTGCGGGCCAGCACCAAGCGCTTCTTGCGACTGATGTAGTGACCAGTCTGCGCTACCTGAACCTTGCCGGCTAGCAGGTACTCCTTGGCCATAAACGAGCCGGTATAGTGCTCGTAGTAGTCGAAAAAATGCACCGATACGCCATGCTTGCCAAGAAAATTGTACAGCGCCGAGTTGGCATCGAGCGAGCCAAACACGTACAAGTCGGCTACGTCCTCAATCGGCAGGAAGCGGGTCTGCCCCTCCCCGCCTTCCTCGTTGTAGGCCGTGTACTTGAGCGTATTATCCTGCCGGCTCATGCGGCCCGGATTGAAAATATAAAGGCTCTTCTTCATCGCAGATTAGCTTCGCTGAACTTCGTTTCAAACGGATTTAATTGATTTCGCAGAGACGCCCGCTGCGCGGGCGGCGCGACTACTCGTGCACGTAGCAGAACTCGTAGTAGGCGCACCGCTTGCAGAAGGGCTTATTAATGACCAGCGGGCAGGTCGCATCATCAGCCAGTAGCACCCGCATCGCCGCCAGCTCCACCGGGATGCGCGTGCGGTCGTCGTCGGTGAGGTGCACGGGCTGCGTCTGCCTCAGCTTTGGGTACTCCAAAATGGCGGTGGGATTTTCCACTCCGTGCTGCTCCAGCAGCCAGAGGTAGTATTTCACCTGCGCTACGTGCGAGTCGGCCATCTTCGCCGACTTCTTCATTTCGTGTACCACTTTGCGCTGCGGGTCGTAGAAATCAATCCGGCTGCCCCCAAGGTTGATTTCGCGATAGCGCTCAGCCCGTTGCGGGTAGGCCGACTGGTGCAGCAGCTCGCCGGCCGCCACGGCCTCCGAGGTGTGTTCCATCCACACGTCGCGGTCGAACAGCCACAGCTTGCGCCGGCACAAATGGTAGTACTTGACGTGGGTAGCAGTTAGGGGCTTCATGGCTGGTTACAGCTGTGAGTCTGCTGCGTTGTAAGAACTGGGTTCCTCGAAATCATCCCGCGTTATTCCCTTCGGAAACTGCAAGCCTAAGTCAGTGCTGTAGGGCCGGTTGATGACGTAGAACGGAATAGATTTCAAACTTTCTTCGTTGCCTTTGGCGTGGGCAAAAACAGCCACCGCAGTTTGTCGCTCGATGAATTTTCGGCTCAGTTCGCCCCGAAACCGCCGAGCGCTCAAACTCACCGTTAGCGCCTCAGCTTCGATAAAATTGAACTGTGCCAAGCGCTGTCGGTACTCAGCTTCCAGGCTTTGAGGCACCACCGGCACCCCGTCGAACTGCTTGTAAAACTCCTCCTCGCGGGTCGGGTCGGCGGAGAAGGGCTGCAAAATGTGCTTTAAATTATATTCCATCATATTCAAATGATGGTTGTAGTCCGCTTGTGCCTCTGGCTCCCACCCCTGGTACACGTGCTGCAAATAGCCTGCTAAGGCACTTTCCATCAGCATACCACCCGTTGCTTCGGCGTACCGCAGCTTATCCAGGGTGCGGCTCACTACGTCCCGGTCAGCGTAAATGAATTTGTCGTCGGGGTTGGCTTCTGCGAAAACGAAGCACTCGGCCAGCCCCTTTTGCCGCTTCCGATTGACGCGCCCGAAGCGCTGAATCAGGGCATCTAGCGGGGCCGGCTCAGTATAGATAACGTCGAAATCAATATCTAAGCTGACTTCTATGGCCTGGGTACCTACCAGCAACCGAATACTTTCCGAATCCTGCAACGCCTTTTCCTTGTTCCAGCGGTCTTCGGTGTTGAAGCGCCCGTGCAGCAGCACGGCGGCGGTTTCGGGCACGTGCTTCCGCAACGCCAGAAACATTTCCTGCGCCTGCGCCACGGTGTTGGCCACCACCAGCACCCGGCAGGGCTGGCCCTTGCCGTTTTTGCCATTCAACTGGTTCTCAATTCGGTCCAGGCTGTCAGCCAGCCGCCCCGGCAGCACGGCTATCCGGTGCCGGTTGAAGTCGGCATACAGGCTATCAGCCGCCTTGAGGGGCGTGTATAGCCCTAGGGCCTGCTCCAACTCGGCTTGCAAATGCGACGGTAGCGTGGCCGTCATCACCAGCACCCGCGCCCCTAGCTGCTGCGTCAGCACCCGGATAAGCAACACGATTTCGGCGAATACCTTCGGCTCGTAGGCGTGAATCTCATCGAATACGAAGCACGAGCCGACCCACTCAAACCAGCCTTTTTCAAACCCCCGAAGGCCGTAAAGATGCTTAATGGCCTGAAACGGGGTCATCGTCTTCACCGGTCGGGCCAGGGTGCGGAACTGCTCGCGCAGCTTGCTTACCTCCGCGCCTCGCTGACGAGAATTGAATGCCGGATTAGTTGCGGTACGGTATAGAAAGTCCGTTACCTTACCGTGTAATACCGCTGTTATTGCCTCTTTTTCAACCTTCTTCTTTTCACTTTCGGAAGCGTCTTCCTTAACCTCTTTTTGGAATAAGGCTTCCAGCCGTTTGTGCATGGCGTTGATGGAAGCGCGATTGGGCAGCACGTAAAACAGGCGCGTGGCCCCTAGCTCCTGCGCTTGCTGGCGCAGCCACAGCAGCGCCGTCTCGGTTTTGCCCGCGCCGGTGGGGGCTGTTAGCAGCGCGTTGCCGCTGGTGCGAGCCGCGTCGGCCTGGTGCTGGTGCAGCTTCCAATTCCGCAGCCTCTCGTCGAAGGCCTTGAAGCGGGCCGGGTTCAGCGTCAGCAGCTTGTCGATACGAGCTGACCCCAAGTGGTCGCAGTGCTGAAACGCACCGGCCAGCAGCGTTAGGGCGCGGCCATCGGGGTCGTGTACGAAGTAACCGGTTGCGGGCAGCTGCACCACGTCAAGTGGGTTGATATCCGGTGCCGTCTTGGGCACCGCCACGTTCCAGATACCCAGTACCCCGCGCACGTCAGCCAGCGCCACGTTTTCCTGAAAATCGGCCGCAAACTGCCGCTGCTTCACGTTTCCCCACAGTGGGTCGGGCACCCGGTAGCGCGTTTCCAGAAACGAGCGCAGCCGCTTGAAGTCGCGGTGGTGCCCAGCTACGGCCCACAAGATGCGGTGCCGGCTGTCGGCCGGGGCCAGCGCCGCCACCAGCGGCAGCGAAAACAACTCGTGCCGCTGTTTCTGCCACTGGTGGTCGGGCTGGCCGGCCAGCAGCTTCTGAAACTCGCGGTGGGCCTTGCCAGTGTCGTGCAGCAGCAGGCTCCACCACAAGTCGCCCCAAAACCAGCTGCCCGCCACCGCGGCAGCCTTCGGAAACTGCAAACGCAGCAACTGCCGCACTAGCAGCACATCCATCGTGTGCTGCGGCAGCGACAAGGCTTCCTCGTCGCCGTGGGCCGACTTGGCCAGAATGCTACCCGGCTGTGGCATGGGTGGGCGCTAGCTGTAGCTGATGCAGAAAAATATCGGAAGCCTCGGCCCGGCTGCCCACCGTGGCGTAGCGCTTGGCCGCCGCAGCCTCGCGGGCCTGCGCGTCGTACCAGGCGGGTACGGCGGCCTCTACCGTCGCCTCGCGGGGGCTAAGCACGGAGTAGGCCTGCGTACCCAGGTTCTGCCGGGGCAGCGCGTTGGTGAAATACTGCGGCAGCGCCTGCACCTGGCCCGGCAGGTAGTAAGGCTGCAACGGCACCAGCTGCCCACGCAGCCGCGCCGGTCCCGCTACCGGGTGCAGGGTCACTTCCCGGATTTTATCCACCGTTGCCAGGTCGCCGGAGCGGCCCAGCAGCAGCTGGTAGGCCGGCTGCCGAAAGTAGTCGGCCAGCTCGCGCTCAAACAAGTAGAGCGTCAGGCGGCCCTCGTAAAGAAATTCGCGCCGTACCGGGTTCGACTTCACATTGTTGGACGACACCACCACGTCTTCTTTCTGGGCGTTCTTGCGCTTGGCCCCGGCCACCATCCAGATGGTTTCCACGTCCACGGCCTGCCCGGCAAAGTCGAATACGTAGCCCAATTCCAGGCGCTCGTGCGGCAGGTAGCGGCCGGCCGCCGCGTTCAGCAAGCCCAGCACGGTGCTCAAAGGTGGCACATGCAGCGTCGGCTGCACCCCGCTGATAAGGTTGGGGTAGCGGAAGCTGCACGTCCAGCTGCTCAGTTGCACCCGGAAGGCCGGGCGCGGTGCGGGTAGGGCTAGGGTATCCATTGTTCCAACTCCTGGCAATAGCCCTCAATCGCCTCTACCACCGAGCCGATTTTCACATTCGGGAAGTCTTTGGCCCACTCCGCAAGGTCGGCAAACTCGTCTTCCAGAAACCCGCGCCGCCGCCCGATGTGCACCGTGCCCGTCAACTGGCCGGCGTAGTCGCGCAAGGCTTCGCCCAGCGCCTCCTTATCAAACGTCACCTCGCCGCCAAACAGCCCGCCGCTCCGCACGATGTGGCTAAATGGGTGGTTGCCGCTTTGCAGCGTAGCCAGCACCACAAACTTGGGGGTTACGTCGGTGTAGTTGTTGGTTTGCATGGCCCCGCCACTCAGCGTTTTCAGCGCCCGCAGCGTGTCCTGCACCCGGCGCAGGCGTGTGGCGCGGGGCAGGCGCACCAGTTGCTGCGGCTCGCCCTTGGGGTTGCGCATTCCCTCGTCGGGTACCAGCTCGCCGCCGTCTTGCAGCGCTTTGGCCTGCAGGCCGGCCGTCAGGTTCTTGAAGCCGGTGCGGTTGTAGGTGGCGAAAGTGCCTACCTGCTGCAAGTCAATGGAAAACATACCTTTTAGCACGGTGCCGTATTCCTCTTTCACGTAAGGCACCGGGTTGCCGTCCATGCGCGACATCACCGACCAGGCGTGCGCCGTTTGCACCGACCCCACCGAAATCAGGGCCGAGTTCTTCAGCGGCGATACTCGCGTCACAGTGGCATCCTGCATTTCGGGCTTGCCCTTTTTCATCAGGATGTTGCCGTCCTCGTCAATTTTCTCCTCCTTCGTGGCCCGCATATAGCCAAACACGTCGTCGTCGGCATAGGTCAGCGGGTTGGCTTCCGTAAAGGCCACATCCTTCGTGCGCTCTACCGGCGACATCTGCCACTCGTGGTCTTTTTGCAGCGTTTGCCGCCACCAGTAGCGCCACGCTTGCCCCGATACGTACACGTGCGTGTTGCGGCCCTTCACTATCTTTTTGGTGGCTACGGCGTTGTCATAATTGCTCTGCGTGTCTTTGCCCGAATTGTTAAGGGCAGCTACGTCCGTGTCGAGCAACACGAAGCCTTGCGTCTTGAGGTTTTTCATGGAGGCTGGTGGGTGAAAGTTTTAGTCGTTATCAGTGTCGGTGTCAGTATTCTGGTCGTTTTCGTCGTCGCCCGCCGCCACTTCTTCCAACCCTTCTTCTAGCTCTACGTGGCGGTTACTCTCGTGCAACTGCTCGTAGAGCGAAATCAAGAGCAGGTCGCGTACCTGCCGCCAGCTCGTGCCGTCGGGGAAGAGGTAGCGCACGTAGTCTTCCAGCCGCAGCAGCGGCTCGGTGGCCTCACTTTCATAGTTGCGGCGCTGCAAGCCTACCAGCAGCAGGCGCACCTCGCTGCCAGTGCGGGCCGTGCTTAGGCGCGTCAGGGTACGCTTGATGGCCGAGTCGTCGGTTTCGGTAGCAACGTAGCGGGCCACGTGGGCAATCAGGTCCAAGGTTTTGCGGTCCATAAAGAGAATCTTGACGCAGTAGTAAGCGGTTAATTCAAAGGGAAAGCGGTGGCGGCGGCACCAATTTTTCAGCATTTCCAGCAGGCTCCGACCTGCCAGCAGGTAATTGTACACCGGGTTGTACCAAGCTTGGTAGGTGGCCGGCTCCACCACGGCCGGCGCTTCGGCGGGCTTGCCCGGCACCAGCAGCGCCATTGAGTCGGGCCGGGCGCGGGCACCCTTGAACTTGCCGTTGCGGTAGTGCGCCCGCACAAACCACGTCCACGGCTCCGAGTACCGGCTCATCACCTGCCGGTAGAAGTCGAACACCGTGGCCGACAGGTGGTGCAATACCACATCTGGCTTCGCGCCGAAGTTAGTGAAGTTATACAATGTCAAGGCCAGAGCCGGGCCATCGGTCAGCCGGCCGGTCGCCCGCTTTGCTTCGTTTAGGATGCTGTCCACGTAGCCGAACAGTGCATTAGCGGGGTTGCCCCGGCTCGACTTTGCCAGCCCCGGCTTCAGCTCCGCTGATGCCGGCCGCAGGTTTTCGCGCAGGTTGTTTGCCGCCAACAAGGCCGTAATCTCCGGCCAGCTGCTATGCACCAGCGCCGGACTGCCACCTACTTCGATGCAGCCCAGCGGCGCGAAGTACATCCACAGCAACGCACTCCGACCTAGCTGCAAGCCCTGCTCCAAGCCGTGGTTGAAGTTTAGGAACGTGCCCGAACCTGACAGCACCTGATTCTCGCGCCCTGCTGGAAACAGCGCCTCATACTGCCCCGAAACGCGGCACCAGCCTTTGCCCCGCGCCGGGTCATCGACCAACAGCGGCTCGTAGTATTCCAGCGTCCGCTCCACTTCCTTACCCTTGTTAGAAGGATTGGTAATACCAGAATTGAGGAAGAAAGCGTGCAGCTTCCCCTGCCAATCCTGCACGTACACGTTGGTGGCAAAAGTCAGCGCGTCTTTCTCCTGCCAGCCGGGATGATGCGTCAGTAGCTGTTGCAGTACCGCCGCGCCTACGTCGGCAAAGGGGTCGCCGGACTCTCTTTTTCGCTCATACATAATATGTTGCAATTTTACGCCCGCGGTGCAGTGCACCGAGAAAAACTACTTAGATTGCCAAATTAAGCAAAAAAACCTCTTCTTCAAATTGGAGTTGCGGATAGTACCTTTGCTCTCAACAATGCACCAGTGGAATTGAAATCGGTGCAGTGCTGCGAGGGAAACAACACTCCCTATTTAATCGGACCAAGTGCGTTGGCGGGCGAATGGCAACAGTTGTTCGCCCGTTTAGCGCTGGACAAATCACTTTCATTATGAATTCACCCAACCCTACCCCCGACCTAGACGTGAGCCAGTTCAGCGCCTTGGAGCTACAGCGTCTCGGCATGACAGTGGCGCAGGTGCGGGCCGTGTATGCTGACCCGCTGAGGGTGGACGAGCCGGAACTGGACTCGGAGTTCCCGGATGTGTGGCGCTTATTCGGGTTCACAAACAATGGTCGTTTTCTTTTCGTAGCTTTGAGGTATGACGACCTCGCCGGAAAATTCGCAGCCCTCGGCATCAAAGTCGCCGACACCGTCGCCGAAGTCCGGCACTATCTCTGCCGCGCCTAATCCTTTTCAGGGGCCGGGCGCCGAGGAGGCGTGGAAGCGGCTGCTAGCTCAGCCCCGTCGGGTGGTCAGCCGCGAGGAGATGATACGCCGGGCGCAGGAGCAAGCCGCCGCCGAGAAGCAGTAGCTACTTCAAGCACCCGCACCCAATGCCCGTGGAGTGGCCTACCCCCACGCACCAGGCAAACCTTATTTGTTCGGCCGTGCCCGACACCAATACCGGGCACACGCTGGCGCGGCAGCGAACGGCCTTGTACTGGAACGTCTTGGTCTTGGCCGTGGCAATATAGGCCGGGTCGAAGCGCACGGTGGCGCCCGTGTCGTCCAAGCCGGCCTGGCGGAGCTTGTGGCGCAGGGTTTCAGTGAGTAGCTCGTCGGCGCGGGAGTCGCCGGGCAGCAGGTGGTCGGCGGGCTTGCCTTTTTCTATCTCCTCCTTGATGAACACCGGACTAAGCACGCGGAAATGCTGCTCACTGGGTTTAAACTCAGGCACAGTTTGAATGCGGGCGTCGCGTACTTGCAGGCCGTAGTCGAGTCCGGGCTTGCTGATGACGCCGGAAATAAGCTCGTGAATTACGGCCGGGTCGTGGGCTGCAATGCTCCAGTGCGCCCCTTGCTCGAAGCGCAAGCCGCCACGGGTGCCCCGGCCACCGCGCAGCCACGAGTAGGAATACAGCGAGAGGCCGTCGTGCAGGGCAGGCTTATGCCCCGTCCAGCGGTGAAAAGCTCCTTTTAGGGCCGGCAAATGGTCGAAAGGAACCGCCGAGGAAGCGCTAAGATATAGGTTTAGTCGCAAAGGAAATTAGCTAAATATGTTAGAAGCAAAATTACTACCTTGATTAGCGCTACAAGGTAGCGGGCCGGCCGCAGAGTTTTATAGTTAATCAAAAAATTTCTGGCCGTTACTTCTTCTCCTGCAGCGAGCGTAGTGAGAAGAGCTAGTGGCTGACCTCCCCCAGAAAAATAGGACAGTGTAAAGTAGGAAAAATCGGGCACTTGTCGTACTTCAAACCAAGAAACAATGCCATGAAGAAGACCAAGTTTACCGAGGCCCAAATCGTGTTCGCCCTGCGCCAGGCCGACACGGGCATCACCGTCGCCGAGGTATGCCGAAAGATGGCCAGCAGCGAGGCCACCTACTACAATTGGAAGAAAAAGTACGGTAGATTAGGCGTGCCCGAGTTGCGGCGGCTCCGGCAACTGGAAAAAGAAAACCAGCACCTTAAACAGCTGGTGGCCGACCTGAGCTTGGACAAGCAGATGCTGCAGGACGTGCTCAACAACAAGTTCTGAAGCCCGTGCAGTGTCGGCATGCGGCTCAACACCTTATTGACGCCTAACGCATCTCGGCTCGCTGGGCCTGCCGAGTACTCAGCTTACAACGCGCTAGCTTCGCTTATCAAGCACACCAGCGGGACGACACGGTCCTGCGCCAGCACTTGCGGGAACTGGCCCAAGTGCGGGTGCGCTACAGCAGCCAGCGCCTCTATATCCTGCTGTGCTGCGAGGGCTGGCCGGAAAAACACAAGCGCGTGTATCGCCTGTACTGCTTAGAAGTCCTAAACTTACGGAGCAAGCGCCTGCGGCATAACCGCGCGGCGGCGCATCGGTTGGAGCGGCTCCCGCTGGGTCGGCTGCACCAGAGCTGGAGCATGGCTTTTGTGGCGGATAACCTCTTCGATGGCCGTAAAATCTGCGCTTTAACGATAGTCGATAATTTTAGTCGCCAGTGCTTGGCCATTCACATTGGCCAATCGCTCAAAGGAGAGGATGTCCTAGCCGTGATGCAACGCTTGCACTAGCAGCTAGGCGTGGTACCAGAGCGCACCTAAGTCGATAATGGCAGTGAGTTCATCAGCAAGGCACTCGACCGCTGGGCCTACGACCAGCACATCACGCTCGACTTTTCGCGACCGGGCAAACCGACCGATAATCCATACATTGAATCGTTTAACGGCAGCTTCCGCGATGAGTGCTTGCACGTGCACTGGTTGCTGTCGCTGCCCGCTGCGCAGGAGAAAATCGAGCGCTGGCGGCGGGAATACAATGGTTCCGGCCGCACAGTTCGCTGCAGAATTTAACGCCCGATGAGGTAGTGGCGGCCGCCATTACTGTCGAGCTTCAGCAGGCCTGATGCTCTACTTTCAACCGGCTCACTAAACGACTATGGACTGCAAGTCCGTAGGTTTGATGTAACTGGCGTAACTGAAAAGTAAATGGGAGAAGGTCAAGTTATGCCTTTCTCCACTCACTATCGGCTGCCGGTTTGGGGAAGTGTACATTCGCACTCGATACAAAAATTGAATTTGTATGGGGTCTGCTTTTCGCAGTGAAAGCATCCAATACTCTCATTTGCTCCAGAATTGGAAAAAGAAGAGGTGCCAGTGCTATTTATATAGCAAAAAGAATATGAGGTGAATGAAAAAATAAAAGGGAGTAAAACGCAGCTGCGTTTTACTCCCTTTTATTTATATGCCTTTAAGAATTACCCCTACGACCCGCAGGCCTCGCAGGCGTCTGGGTTATCGAGCGAGCAGGCCATGTCGGCTTGGTTCTGGGCGTACATGGGCTCTAGGGTTTCGGCGGCTTGCTTTTCCACCGTGAACTTGATGGCGTCGGCGGCGGCTTTGGTGCGCAGGTAGTACATGCCGGTTTTGAGGCCACGCTTCCAGCTGTGGAAGTGCATGCTGGTGAGCTTGCCGAAGTTGGGGTTCTGCACGTGCAGG
>Ga0160427_10001781_pt1 | contig 13131 bp, 13 predicted proteins | sample SolpanmetagenomL_FD_108194 | JGI IMG/M metagenome (GOLD analysis project Ga0160427, IMG submission 108194) | Solar panel surface microbial communities from Lawrence Berkeley National Laboratory, California, USA - L | ecosystem: Engineered > Built environment > Solar panel > Unclassified ...
AATCAATGTTTTATTGTGATGCGTTTTTAAAACTTTGTAACGCGTTACCGCTGGTTTGCCCTCAAAGTCAACTTTCATATGCCATAAGTCTTTGCGCGTTGACTGCGGCCCTAAAGGCGCATTAATGTCGCCTTCTTGATGAGGGGGAACGCCGTGTACAACAGCTGTGTAAAATTTTTTCACCAAACCCGTTTCAAAAAGCTGCCCCATCTTTTTGGCTGCTTGGGCATGGCGCGCCAATACCAGGCATCCACTGGTTTCGCGGTCAAGGCGGTGGGCTAATAAGGGTGTTTTGGGTAACCCAAATTTGAGTTGATCAAAAGATGCCTCAAGTGCTTGATAGGGTCCCTGACCCTTGTGCACGGGCAGTCCGCTTGGCTTATCTATTACAAGCAAACACGCATCACGGTATAATAATAAACTCTGTAGATCTAATGACATGATGACAACACAAAAAGAAAGACTGTACATAATTGTAAGTCATTTTGCAAATATGATTGTTATCAAGCAGATAATGCCCCCTATATAAAGGCGCAGAAGTTTGTTAATTAAAGAAGATGAATCACAATATAAAATCGGAACTTTCACCTCTTGTTGTTCAGCCCTTACCTGGTATTGGCGATGCGATGTGGTATTTGCCACATATGCGTGCTTTGGCTGCGCAATCGCCCACGAAAAAGATTATCTTGCTTACTAAAGAAACATCTAAAGCCAATGAATTATTAATGGGTGAGGAAATTATTGAACATTACATTTGGCTGCAGCGCGATCGTCGTCCCCAGGCCCTACAGATAAATCAACGTCATCAGGGTGTGTGGGGCAGCTTTAAGTTGGCAAATGATTTAAGAATGTATCATTTTGAGACTGCATGGATTCTCCATCACAGCATTTTTTATGCCAATGCCTGTCGATGGGCAGGAATCAAAAACCGCATCGGGCACACGCCCCATAAATGGTGTCATGGTTTAACGCACCCCTTACTGATTGATAAAAAGTTGCCCTTAACCCCGCGTGAGAAAAGTACAAATTTGCTCGAGGGCCAGGGCTTATGGTTAGATCACTATGATTATCCTTTATACATTATCCCACAAGCGCAACAAGATGCTCAGCAGCTGTTACATCGTCCAAACAATTTAATTAAAGTGATTCTGGGTATTGGGGCCAGTGGTGCAGAAAAGTGTTGGCCTATTGAAAAATTCATTGAATTAACAAAGTGGTTGCTACAACAAGGTTGCCAAGTCATTGTGTGTGGTGGCCCACATGAACAGCCTTTAGCAGCGCAAGTGATGGCCAGTTGTGCCCACGATAATTTGCTCAATTGCACCAATCAAACGGTGCAGCACACAATAGCCATTATCAAGCTTGCGACCCTTTACATTGGCAATGATACAAGTTTAATGAATATAGCGGTAAATCAACGTAAAAAATCGTGGGTATTTTTTGGTCCAACTTATACAGTTTATTCTGATCTGATTACACCCATGATTACCGCATCCGCACAAGTGCGGGACATTACCGTTGATGATGTGCAACAACATGTAAAAGAATATCTTTTAAATTGTTATCAAAACGCGTTAGTATAATTAAAATTTGAATTGACCCCGTGCACCTTACGCTAAAAAACTCAACACTTGTTCTTGCTGATGCCTGGGCATTATCGCAGTACACTGTGTTATCCACACAATTGAGTAAGCTTACTGCACAGCGCCTTGCATTTGATAATGTTAAGTTTGACGCCACGATATACTTGGATAGTTATGGTTGCTATCTATTACAAAGCTTAATTAATTATTGTCATGATCATAATGTCAATATAACAGTGCCTTCTAAAATAGATCAGCAATTAAAAAATTATAATTTTGATCAATCGTCAAACTTCAATGTTCAAAAAACGCAAGATAATATTGTGGCCAATCTTGGGCGCTCAGTCAGTCATATTCCCCAAAGCTTTAAAAACGGACTCACTTTTTTAGGACAATTCATTGACCAGTTATCACAATGCCTTAAGCGACAAGAAAAATTTCGCAGCAAAACACTGGGTAATATTCTTGAGCAAGCCGGCATCAATGCACTGGGCATAATTGGTCTTGTTGCGTTTCTATTAGGGATTGTTTTAGTCTATCAAGGGGCTAACCAGTTGCTGCGCTTTGGTGCCCAAATATTCACAATCAATTTATTGGCTATTTCGGTCCTACGAGAATTAGGCATACTTATGACGGCTATCATTATTGCGGGGCGCTCAGGGAGTGCATTTACAGCCGAACTTGGTTTTATGAAACTGAATAATGAAATTGATGCTTTAAATGTTATGGGCATTAATCCATTTAACCTGTTGGTTATTCCGCGCGTTGTCGGGCTGATGATTGCCCTGCCCTTACTTGCTGTGTTTGCTGACCTGATTGCATTATTAGGGGGTGGGTTATTATCAACTATCATCATTGATGTGTCTTGGGGACAATACTGGCAACAGCTTAAATTAGCCGTAACACCCTGGACAGTTTGGAGTGGCTTAATTAAAGCGCCTTTCTTTGGTTTTGTTATTGGGGCAATCAGTTGTTATGAGGGCTTTTCAGTGTCAGGGGGCTCGGAAGATGTTGGTCGGCGCACAACAGCCTCAGTGGTGCGGTCCATTTTTATCGTCATTGTAATCGATGCGCTATTTTCGGTTATCTACGCTAAGCTAGGATTATAAAAATGAGTGACGCTATTCTTGAAGTACATGATCTTGTCACACAAATTAAAGGCGATATTATTCACAATAAGCTATCTGTAAGCGTTAAACAGGGCGAGATTTTTGGTATTGTTGGTGCCAGTGGATCAGGTAAGACAGTGTTGTTGCGCACATTATTGGGTCTAAATAACTTTAAAAGCGGTAACATCAAAGTGTTTGGTCAGAATTTAAATCAGTTGAGCCAACACAAGAATCGCATTGGAGTAATGTTTCAAAGCGGAGCATTGTTTAGTTCACTAACTGTCTTGCATAATATCTGTGTGCCCATCCTTGAGCAAAATATAGTTCCCAAAAACATCGCGTACGCTATAGGTATGCAAAAGTTACAACAAGTTGGGCTCCCTGATTCGGCTGCGCATAAAATGCCACAAGAATTGTCAGGAGGAATGATAAAGCGGGTAGCATTAGCACGTGCACTTGCATTGGATGCTGACTTGATATTCCTGGATGAACCGACTTCAGGGCTTGACCCCATTAGTGCTGAAAAGTTTGATGATATGTTGATTGAGTTGCAAAAAACGCTGGGATTAACTGTTATCATGATTACCCATGATCTGGGCAGTCTGTCCGTATGCAATCGCATTGGGGTCATTATTGATCAACAAATGACCAGTGGAACAGTTGCCGAAATTCAATCCTTGCAACATCCCTGGATCATGGATTACTTTAATGGCAAGCGGGCACAATCAATATTAAGAAAAGATAATTAAATGGAAACAGATCCCAAATACTTTCGCATTGGTTTGTTCACAATTGGCCTGATCAGTTTGGCCGTCATGGCCTTTATTTTATTTTCAAAACTGGATGTATTTAACAAACAGAATCTATATACGATTTATTTTTCTGGTTCAGTTAATGGTCTGCGTGAAAATGAAGATGTTAAATTCCACGGTATTTCAATTGGCAAAGTCAAGAAAATTACCATATCAAAAAGCCATGTCGATAAGGTCAAGGTTATTGTCGACATTATGCAGCCGCGCCTTATTCGCACAAATGTTGTGGCCCGCATTGAAGCGCAAGGGCTAACAGGTTTTACATTCGTTCAGTTATATGGTGGTGATGACTCGCAACCAGTTTTGACATCTGATACATCTGGTAAAAATCCAGTTATTCCTTCATCGCCCTCTAACATCGAATCATTAATTACGGAGGCCCCTAAAATTTTTGATAACGTCAACGGTTTGCTTAAACAGATGAAGCAATTTTTTGATGATAAAACCATGAACGATTTAAAAGAAACCGTGGCTAATTTTAAAAAAGTGTCGGCAACACTTGAACCTGAGTCAAAAAAAATATCTATGATTATTGAAGATTTGCATAATAGCCTACAGTCAGTGTCGCATATTACAAAATCTGTTGACGCATTTATAAATAATAACCAACAGTCCGTTAATGATTTTACAGGACAAACCCTGCCCCGCATCAATACATTGATTGAACAATTACAGGCCACAACACAGACGATTCATCGCATTGCCGGTCAAGTTGAAACCAATCCAATAAACTATTTGCAACACACAACAGAACCAGGATACCAACTGCCATGAAATATTTATTTCCATTAATTATGCTGTGTGTAAGTGGATGTATAAAACTGCTGCCTGATCCATTGCCACCAGCCCAGAAAATTTGGTTAGCATCATCTAAACCCGTTGTCCAAAATTCAGATTTGAACAAACACGCAAATATACAGCTGATCATTGAGCAACCTCAATTAAGCGCGCTTTTGGATAGTGTTAAAATTCAGGTGATTAACCAGCAAAATAATATACCCACAGCAACTTACCTAAGTGGCTATGAATTGCCTGATAGGCTGGGTAATATTATTCAACAAAATTTGTTACAGCATTTTTCAGCCAGCCATCATCTTTTCAGTGTATTGCCAGCTGAAGGCAATAATAATGGTTCTTTAAAACTTAAAATCAATTTATCCATGTTTACATTAAATTTGATGAATCAGCCGACAATTATTGTTGAAGGACAGTTAACCTGCATAGACGTTAAAGCAAATTCTATTAAAGACCAGCAACATCTACATTTTCAAGTTCCTAATATATCGCTTAATATTGTCGATATAACCCGGGGTTACAGTGAGGCTCTTGGTATCCTTAACCAACATTGTTACAACTTTATGGCCAATTATTTTAATTGATTAATTTTTAAGTTACGTTATTATCGCGCCATTGGGGCCCCTGTGGCGGAATTGGTAGACGCGATAGACTCAAAATCTATTTCTCTATGAGAGTGGGAGTTCGATTCTCCCCGGGGGCACCATCCGCACTTCTAATAATTACTCTTTAAACTTAATCAAATCATACTTCATGTAATCATAAAAATATTGACAATAGTTTTACTTTGCATTATACAACAATTGTTAAATAAATAAATCAATACATTAGGAGTATTTAAGTATGAAATTTATTCGCACCATTATATTTATGGTTTTAAGCCTGAATATTAAATCACACGCCAGTTTAATTGACCAACTACCCTCCATGTCACCGCAAGAGATGCAAGAGAAGTTCACGCCAGTAGTTCAGTACCTTCACTCAAAGAATGATGAATTTCAACAGCAATATGATTTTCATTCAAATAATATTTCTTTCAAAACATTTCGGATTGATCAATTCAGAGAAGAGTGTTTAGAGAAAAAGAGACAACTTGATATAGATTGTTTAAAGAGTATAGAAAAATATAACATTCATTTGAATCCTGAAAGCTATCTTTTCACAGAAACTGATTATGGATTTTTTTATAAAATTACTACTTATCAAACTGTACAAGGTGCTAATCGGAAATACTTATGGTTTGATAATGGTTTAGGAAACACAATCGTTCGTTTGGAACAAAGTGAAATAGTTAATTTGAGAAAAATATCTTTAATAACAAATATTTATGAAAACTTAAATAACAAATATATGACAATACTTGACAAATCTATAGCTCAAGCAAATAAAGAGCATGATGGGGGAATTTTATATTTAAAAAATATTAAAAAAAATTATGAGTTACACCTTTTAGAGGAACTTCAAAGCACACTGATTCCTGCCTATCTAAAAATAAATAACCTAGAAACTTTAACAATAAAAAGCGTAAGCGCCTTAAATGAAAAGGATATCAGTATTAAGCCTATAGACTTATTTGTTGAGGGATCAACTGTTGAATGTTTAGTTGATGAAAGTCAAAATAAAATTAAACAAACGTTAGCTGAAATTAATCTAAAGCAACCTAACCATCCTATCCTTAAATTGTTCGGATATCAGCGCCAAACAAATTAAATAAGTGTTGAGAAATTAAATTGAGTTGATTGCATATTTATGTGTAGTCAACTTTATTCCGTTTAAAATTATCCTGTCTTAATAATCTGACCTGTTACTAAGTTATCGCTTTGGCATAACGACACAATCTTTTCTGCCACATGTATTGAATCTGGAATTTTTGTCATGTCAGCACCCGGCATAGCTGTTTCATATAGCTTAGTGCGCATAATTCCAGGATCAATACAATTAATCTTAAACCCTAAAGACTTTTTTTCCTGAGCATACATTAATGTCATCTGCTCAAGGGCAGCTTTACTGACAGCATACCCACCCCAGTAAGGTAGGCGGCTTTGGATTAATCCTGTAGTGATAACCATAACAGTTGGGTTAACCGCTGCACCCAGTAAAGGCTCAAGTGTTTGCAATAGCAACCAATTGGCGTGTACATTCACGTTAAATAATTGTTGCCAACTTTGTAAGTTTTGATGCGTTAAGGGTGATAATGTTCCAAGCATAGCTGCATTAGCAATAAAGATGTCAATAGCTTGATAGCGTTGTGCCAGCTGTGGACCCAGCTGAGGAATTTTATCTAATTCATTTAGATCTAAAGGAACCAAAGTTGTTTTGACATTATAAGGACTCAGATCATTATCCAATAATTCAAGGGCTGCAAAATTTCGCCCCAGCAGAATTAAGTTGCAACCTTGCTTGGCAAACAGAATGGTCAAGTTGCGGCCCAGTCCCTGCGTTGCCCCTGTAATCAGGACGGTTTTACCAGTTAATTCAACCATTTTATTATCCTTATCCTACCTTTACAGTGCCAATTTATTAATTAAATCACAAGCATTAATAGCGTAGATTTAATTTCTGATGGGGTTAGGCTATTGTGTTTAAGATCATATTCAAGATTATTTAACCAATTAAGCTGCTGCAGACATTGCATGGGTGACCAGTCCTTTATATAACGTATAAACAGCCTTTTTTGATTAAAGAAAATGAAAGGGGTTACCTGAGGGATGCACTGATCAATGTTAGGTGTTACACGTAGCCTAGAGTGTAAATCCAACATTTGTTGAAAGCATTTCATGAAAACACGCAGTATTAAAAATTGATCATCTTCTAGTAATGACAGGGGGATAGCCTGATCCAGCATTGACACATTGCGCGCCATTAAGCCATGGATGGCCTGATCCAATTGAGTCTGTGCGGTAAATTGACAGATGCGTTGAATATCAGGCAATGTAATTTTTGTTGATTCATTATTAAAATATAAACTAAGTTTATTTAATTCACAAATAAGAGGATCCGGATTCAGACATGCAATTTCACCTAGGTAACGCATTGCATCAGGTTCAAGGTTTAGGTGATACAAAGTCAATAAGTTTTTCAATATAGAGGCAAAGGTGTGGGGATAAAGACTGTAACAATCAGTCACAGTACAATTTTTGTTGGATTTTGCAAACTTAATGAATTCTGATTTTGATGAGTTCGTCAGAATAATAATTGGATGTTTAAAACCATTTCGGATATAAAAATCTTTAAATTCATTCAAAAATTTACCAGCTGTTTTGTTGATTATATATAGGTAGGACGCACTTTCATCAAATAAACTTATGGCTTGTTGTTCAAGCTCAACTTCAGATAAAGTAACTGTTTTCGTAAATTTTAACTGCCAAATTAACTGATAATAGTTAATAAAGAATTTTTTAATGGCCTCATCTGAACCATTCAAAATAATCGGCTTAAAGATTAAGGTATCAGGATCAAACGCTATCATCCTTTACAGTGCAGCATTAGAATTCTGATAATGCGATACAACAATAGCGACAATCTGTTCACTAAGTTCCTGTAAAGCCTTGTCTTTGGCATCTTGCGCAGCTGTTAAGGTTGAATAAGCTGCAGTTGCAGAATATTCACCAATAGAATATGCGTTAATTGCTGTTGCACTGTTTTCAAACAGCACTTTTTTAGACGCTGCATCTTTAAGATATATTGTTGCATGCGCAGTCAGGCGATATCTTGATGCTGTCCCATCACGGCGCACTGACGTACTGTTGGTAACAATTTCAATGGGTGTGACTTCAACAATTACATTTGCATTTTTATCAATATGAGGGGCCAATTGTTGTAATAATCGGTTACGCACAATTTGACCGGTGCGGTCAGGAATGACAGCAATGGCCAGATTGGGGACGCGTGAGTGATCTAAGGAATCAGCATGTTGATACAGGGGCTGAAAACCACAGCCTGTATTTAATAGGCAAAAACTGAGGAGTGTAATGAGTCTAATGGCCAACAATGTTCAATACCTTTTGTGGAATATATACTACGCGACGAATGGTAATTGCATCAAGTGCTCGTTTTACATTTTCCAAGTTTAAAGCCAAATGATGCAGAGTGTCTTGGTCAATGTCTCTGTTCACTTGCAACGTTGCACGTAATTTACCATTAACTTGGATAGCAACCGTAATGTCATCATTAACCAAATAATTAGCATCAGCTATTGGCCAAGAAGTTTGGGCAAGTGATATCGTGTGACCCAGCTTTTCCCATAGTTCCTCGCAAATATGAGGAATCATGGGGTTAAATAATTGTATAATTGTTTGTATACATTCGCGTATTAAACTGGGTTGATATGACTCAAGGCTGGACAATCCTTCAAGTACATTAAATAATGTGCGTAACCTAGCAATAGCTTGATTATAACCAAATTGTTCAAGGTCATTTGTGACAAGATTAATGGTCTGATGGATTTGACGCTTTAATTTGAGCTCAACATCATTATAGCGTCCACCCTGACAATTCAAATTGATATGGGGTAAAACGGTATCACAGAGACGCCATAGCCGATTCAGGAATTTCCAAATACCTTGTACACCAGCCTCGCTCCAATCAAAATCCCGCTCAGGCGGGGTATCAGATACCACAAATAATCTAGCGGCATCAACGCCGTAACTATCGCGAATACTTTGCGGGGTTACAACATTATGCTTGGACTTACTCATTTTAATACTACGACCAACAATGACAGGCAGGCCCGTTTTATCTTCAAAAGCTTGGTTTTCTCTAAAGATAACTTGTTCAGGATATAACCATTGACCTGTTTGGTCTTGATATGTTTGATGACACAACATGCCTTGCGTTACCAATGATTTAAAGGGCTCAAGGTGTGTCGTGTACCCACATTTATTTAAAGCACGGGTAAAAAAACGTGCATACAGTAAGTGCATGACAGCATGCTCAATGCCCCCAATATATTTATCCACACTTAACCAGGCATCAACTAAGGCAGAATCAAAAGCTTGATGATCTGGTTGGGAAATAAAGCGCATAAAATACCAAGAGGACTCAAAGAAAGTATCCAGCGTATCGGTCTCACGCAGGGCTGGCTGATCGCACATGGGACATGATGTATGTTTCCATGTTGGATGAGAATCCAGGGGATTGCCGGGTTGATCAAATGACACATCATCAGGAAGTTGAATGGGTAAGTTTTCTGGTTTCTCAGGCACAACACCGCAAGTGGGACAATGTATAAAGGGAATAGGACAGCCCCAAAACCGTTGACGTGAAATTCCCCAATCTTTTAAGCGGTAAGACACCGTCTGCTGACCAATATTGTTGGCCACTAAATATGCAATGATTTTCTCTTGAGCTTGGGCGATTGTTAGCCCATTAATTAAAGGAGAATTAATCAATTTTCCTTCAATTTTATCATCAGGTTGATCTGTTTCGTTATCAATAACAGATAATATTGGTAAACTATATTTTTGAGCAAAGTCAAAATCCCGGCTATCATGGGCAGGAACCCCCATGACAGCCCCTGTGCCATAATCCATCAACACAAAATTAGCCAAATAAATGGGAATTTTGCGGCTGGGATCTAAAGGATGAATGGCCATATAATTTGTGCAAATACCGATCTTCTCAGCTTTGTCCAAGTCAGCTTGGGCGCTGCTGGCAACACTGCAAGTTTGAATAAACTGCTGAATTTTTTCATCATGCTGACACAGTTGATTTACAATAGGATGATGAATGGATAGGGCAAGAAAACTGCAGCCATAGATGGTTTCAGGTCGGGTGGTGAACACTTCAATTTGATCATCGACGCCGTAAATATTAAATTTAATTTTAGCACCCTGCGAGCGTCCTATCCAATTGCGCTGCATGGTAATTACTTTTTCAGGCCAGGTATCTTTTAAAGTATCAAGTCCATCTAACAAATCTTTGGCAAAATCTGTAATGCGTAAATACCACTGATTCATTTTGCGTTGTTCAACCAATGCATCCGAGCGCCAACCACGACCGTTAACAACTTGCTCGTTAGCCAGCACCGTATTTTCAATGGGATCCCAATTAACAAAAGACTCTTTGCGATACAACAATCCCGCTTTGAAAAAATCGATAATGAATTGCTGCTCATAGCGGTAGTAACTGGGATCACATGTGGCCAATTCGCGCGACCAATCCAAGGATAACCCCAGATGCTTAAGCTCGTCACGCATGGCGGCAATATTTTCTTGAGTCCAGGTTTTTGGATGAACATTGTGCGCACGTGCTGCGTTCTCAGCAGGAAGTCCAAATGCATCCCATCCCATTGGGTGCAACACATCATAACCTTGCGCCCTTTTAAAGCGGGCACAAATGTCGCCTAAGGTATAGTTTCGCACATGCCCCATGTGAATATGTCCAGATGGGTAAGGAAACATTTCAAGAACATAATATTTATTATGAGAGACAATATCAGCTGTTTTGAAAATTTGCTTGGCGTCCCAAAACTGTTGCCATTTAGATTCTATTTTTTTAAAAATATAGGGACTGCTCACTGTTGCTGACCTTATTGTTAATTCGTTGCTGGGCTATTGTTATATAACTGACGTGCCTTTGTCAGAATAGCATTTTCAAATGTGATTGCAATATGGGGATCAACAACTGTATTGGTCCACTGTGCACTTTTTAAAATTTGTTTTGTTACTTGAACGCGTACACCATCGGCGCGCAACGTGCGACTGGTAATCATAATATCAACTTTAAAACGTTCTTGATGATTATTTTCGGGTGTTAGCCATTCTGTAATAATGACACCGCCAAAAGGGTCAACAGACCGCAGCGACATAAAAGAAACGATATCTAATGAGGCACGCCATAAATAGCTGTTGATACCAATTCCGACCGTTTTTTGAGAACGTTTATTACTGCTGGTTGATGAAAAAAGTAACGTATCCTCACCTAATAGTTTATCCATATGCGCATAGGGACGTTCACGCTTAGTAACGATTTCCTCATCATTATTAATATTTGGATTATGACTACAGCCCATTAAAGTCATCACGCTGATAAGGATAATTGAAAAAGATTTGTTTATATTCATAATGGTACTTAAAACTTATTCACCTTGGATATGAAACAATTCTATGTTTTTCGTCAAGTTTAAAATAATAACTTCATTGCGCATTACTCCAAAATTGCTAAAGTTACATGATGGCAACAACAACACAATATTTAAATAATTTTTATCAAACCCCGTTAGGCAAGGGTGTTGCATCAATTATCAATAATGTGATTGGTGGTTTATGGTCCAAAGCTGATGGACAAACTATCGTAGGTACAGGCCACGCCCATCCCTATTTAACTCAATTTTTATGTGCGACAAATCAAACTTTGCTTGCAATTCCTCAGAAATCGAATGCACAGTGTTGGCCAACAAATGACAATAATTCAGCAGTCGTAATTGACGAAACGTTATGGCCCTTTCAAACGGATTCAATTGACAAATTGGTTATGGTTCATCACCTGGAATTTAGCGTGCTTAAATCAAAGTTGCTGCAACAAGCATGGCGTACATTGAAACCTAATGGTGAAATTATTATTATTGTTCCTAATAAAAATAGCATTTGGTCACGTTCAAGTCGCACACCTTTTGGTTGTGGCCACGCTTACACTGAGTATCAAATGGAATCCATTTTAAATAATTATGGTTTTGAAAAAATTACAGCCATAAAAACGTTGATGTTACCGCCATATCATCATTCAATTATAACGAAAAATATATTAATGTTTGAAAAGATAAATAATTTTTGTCACAATATATTTGGGGGTATTATTATTTTTAAAGCCGTAAAACAAGTGTATGGGTTGTACCCCCCCCCAGCACAACACAATTGGATGCCTCAAATTTTAAATCCTGTTAACTTGTCATCCAAGGTTACAAAAGATGCGTGAAACAACGCTAGTACGATTTAATATTGTTAACAGTTTGCTGACACCTAATGGTGTATTTGATCCAAGAATTATCCATGCTTTTCAAGAAGTTTCACGTGAAACATTTACAAAAATTTCAGCCCACGATCGACATGAACAAGAATTAATAACGGTTTTAGTCACAGCAAAAATGCTTCAAGCCTTATCAATTAGGCCACAAGACCGTGTCTTAATTATTGGATCAACAAATTTATTTATGCCTGCCTTGTTAAGCTTTTGTTGTAAAGAAATTCTTGTGCTTACAAATAATAAGCAAGATGAAAAAAATCTAAAACAGCAAAGTCAAGAATTTTGCTGTAATGCTATTAAAATAAATTATGGGCCCCTTCAATCAGGTCTAAAGCATGCTGCGCCATACAATAATATCATTGTTGAAGGTGGTGTGAATTATATTGATCAATCATTGCGTAACCAAATTACCCTAATGGGGAAACTAATTTACCTTTATCCGCTAGATAATTATATAAGTTACCGCCTTATTGTTGAGCAAAGAATGGACACTGAAAATTTTGTTACAAAGGTAATTACTGAATGTCCTGGGTTTATGTTGAGTGCGTTTAATAATACAATTGCTGAATTTAATTTTTAGGTTATGACACAATGACAACTTACGAGCTTTTCAAATTGTTAAAATCACCAGACTTTAATAATCAATATTACCTTGTGGATGTACGTACCAAGGATGAGTGGGCGTTTAATTGCTTACCGCACGCGCATCATTACCCTTTGGATGATTTGATGCACGACTATAAAAAATTGCCAAAAGATAAACATTTAATTGTGTATTGTCATCATGGTGTGCGCAGTCATCACGCGTGTCAATTGCTAAACAGCCTAAGTTTTGATATGGTTGAAAACTTAGAGGGTGGTATTCATTGT
>Ga0160427_10001782_pt1 | contig 13130 bp, 14 predicted proteins | sample SolpanmetagenomL_FD_108194 | JGI IMG/M metagenome (GOLD analysis project Ga0160427, IMG submission 108194) | Solar panel surface microbial communities from Lawrence Berkeley National Laboratory, California, USA - L | ecosystem: Engineered > Built environment > Solar panel > Unclassified ...
ATTGTCTATGAGAACAAATTGCAGCATTTGCTTATGTTGTCTGCAAATGCTAAGTACTGATATTCAACTCGTTGGTAATTTTGTAATGGGCGGTTGGATCCATCTACAAAATATTTCATGAAATCAAATTATCATCAAACGAGGTCGTACTAACAAAGTGGATTCTCTTGTCAATTTATTTTACATAACATGAAAACATACGTGGAAGGATAGCCGAATAAGTTCAATGAATTTTGGAACTTAATGGGAGTCTTTGTGATAAGCATGGTAGCGCTAAGTCCTTGATACGTGATGGCCAGATTTACAAATTGTGAATGTATATGCCAGAAACATGGTCTGATAATTGATAAATATCATAAATGCGTTTTCGCAAATAGAATCCACCATGTTGAACCATATAAATTGTACAACTATCTTAGCAAAGCTTGCTGTTCGTCATGAGTATAGCCAAAGACATACAAGACATCCAGCAAAGTTGGTGTGTTCAGTTTAGCAGGAGCCTGTTGTACACATCAGAGTTAGCGAAGATTTAAAGTTCATTAAACCAACAATTCTAAACACACCTCTCTTTGTACTTTGGGCTTCGCATTGAAAGCAATTCCAAATCCAGCCTTTTTCATCATTAGTAGATCATTCGCACCGTCTCCAATAGCTACTGCTCGTTTGAGGTCGATTTCCTCCTTTTGAGCAATCTCTTCGAGCAGATATGCTTTGCGCTCAGCGTTTACAATGTCACCATAAAGTGTACCAGCAAGGGTTTTGCCATCATCGCTGATCTCAAGCTTCAATGCCAATATGTTAGATGATAGGAAGACCATTGGTCAATTTGGTGCATAAAACTTACGTTATTCGCAAATGCATAATCAAGACCTAGTTCATGTTTGACCCATTCCGCCAATGGCATGAAACCTCCACTAAGTACAGCAAGTGTACAGCCAAGCTTTTTCAAACATTTACATAATTCCCTGGCACCAGGCGTAAAGGTGATTGTCGACTTGAGTGATTCAAACACTGTAGAAGGAACACCTTTAAGTAGTGCCACGCGTGCTTTTAAAGATGCAGAAAAGTCCAACTCGCCATTCATAGCTCGTTCAGTAATTGCCTATTTTTCCTAGTTGATCAGTCCCCTGTTATTCCCTCCTGATTATACCCAAAGTACATCTTACAGCAACCTCAGCCTTTACACCAACAAAAGCTGCAATCTCATCAATTACTTCTTGTTGAATCAACGTCGAATCCATATCAAACACAATTAACTTCTTGTCTTTCCGATATTCTGTATTTTCTTGTAGGATGATGTCGATGCCAGTTCTGGCCTCAAATTTACCAAGACTGTCTAGCCTTCTGACCTTCTCAAGTGTCGTAGAAGAGTCCTCTGGAGCTTCAAAGGTAACATCCAGCCTAAAGTCATGCCCTTGCGCATCACTGTGCAGAGACTTGGATAACGGATCGTCTGATTCTGAATTCGACAGCTTGACGACTGACTCTGCTTTCAGTAACTTCAAGAACGAGTCTTGAAGCTGAGCTGAGCTTTGCTTTACCGTATTTGAAGATTGAGCGGTGTCTTTATTGTTCCGACTGATGAGCGTCGCAACCCATGTTGGGGCGGTATTTGTTGACATCTTATATATATCAATATTGCTAAGAGATATTTGTTGAATTGAGAGTTGAGAATTGAGAATCTGCTTAGGATCCCTTATCTAGAATTGGATTTATGTAGCACTATTCATAAAGCACACGCACGCACATGGAAGGTGCTAGTGAAGTCGTCCACATATATCACGGAATGGTAAATGTAGCAAGACAGAACTTATCAAGTTTGAGGTGCTACTTTTCAAATTTAGTAACATCTGCAACTAGGACGTTTTTCGAGGACTGTTACAAAATATTTGACACTATTGTTCATTCACCTATTTTGATAAGTCTTGGCTACATATAGACTTGTCGCTTTGATATCCATGAATGTGAACACAATAGAGTCACATTTCCAAAGATTTGCACCACATATGTGCCGTTTATACATTCGAACATAACCTCATTCTCATATATAAGCATTACATCTTCATCGTAGATTTACAGAGTTTTTCACGATAAGAATATGCCTTCAATGATTCCGAGTCCATCACTCATCTCAATTTATTATACCACATCTAAGGTCCGCTGTTTGGTGGAGGAAAATGTGTATTTTCGCATAAAAAAAGACTGTTTATGCAGGTTTCGACTAAAGAGAAATATTGGAACAACCGTTTGGATACCGAAAGTAAATGCGACCCCGTTTCATTTTGTCGTAAAAGAGGAAGAAAAAAAAAGTTGGAATATGTAAAAGGAATAAATTGCTTTCAACCGAAAAAAGAACACCGTCATCCCGAAAAGAAACTATTCAACCCTCTACTCTGATTTTGCTTCGGTGCTTGATGGACCCTTTGATCCGTGTGGGACACCTTGTTGGAAACCGTTCTTGAATTTTCGTGTGACGTGCTTTAGTGATCTCATTCGACCGGTACCAGTTGTCTTTCTTCGCTTTGCCTTCTCTGACCAGTTGTCTGTAGGAGATGATATTTAGTTTACACGTCTTCATGTTTGTATATTGTGGTTTCTGGTATAGTGGTATCGAGGCATGAGATGGAATTTTATGGCTTACACTTTCTGGTCTTAGCAGCTGGGTAACCACATGAAGCACATGTGTGTTTTTGGATGTGTAGGGCTGCAAGTCATTCCATTAGCCTATAATCTAGTAGTCGGATTCGAAAGTTTGTTCATACATCTTTGTCCGCATCGTCGGCACAATGTGTGCGACTTGTTGTGTCGTTTACCGAAACTGCTTGTACCCTGTAAACGGTCAGCGCCCAATTTTGCATATTTTATAAACCCATATCCTCAAATTCCGTCCCTCTGAACTCCGGTTTCTTAAATTCTGATCTGCTAAGTGTATAGGAACGAAAGAAGTTTTTTGTTGACGAAATTCGGTTCTTTCGACTTATGAATCCTTGTATATTGCCGTCGAAAAGCGCAAGTTTATGGGACCGCTCCATGAAATCAATGCCTACTCAAGTCTGACTCCATAATCTCGAGTTGTCTTAAAAACCTTAAGCTCTACTCAAGTATGCATCGATATATCAAGTTGTGTCCCCACAAGTGAACAATTCCGGTAGGGTGTTCGTGAAGATCTTTGACTCTCGGGTGTTTTTTTCTCTTTCGAAATCTGGCTTCTTTGGCATCACGTATAGGAATTGTCGTGTTTCCGGAGTTCATTTTCTCGAATTTTGTATCTACGGGCATATGGGAGGAGCATTTAGGGATCTTACTTTTGTCTATAATTATGTTAGCATTTCAAAGATATGATATTAAGAATTTCATTTCAATCATACCATTTTGCCGGTTGTCGATGTACGTCGTTCTGTGGATGTTGATTGTAAGTCTTCAAGGTTGGATACACTAAATTGTCAACTATCGTAGCCAATTTTTCGAGATCGCAGACTGTTTCGCTCACTAGGCCCAGCTTAGGTAATAGGGATGCGAGCTTAGATTGAAGCATTCACTACATTTCTTTGTGGGAGCTAGAGAAGCTCGGCCGAGAGATCGCAAGCCCTAGCCCTGATCATCCTGACAACCATCCAAATACTTAGTAAGTGCTTAGGTAACTTAGAGCCTAGTAAATTCTTTTCGAGTTCCCACTCTGTATACTTGATAGTTCTCCTCATGTGTCTGTCTAAGCCGGCATGTTTGCTTCAGGACTGATCAAATCAGAACCCGGCAGCATTACACATCTGATGTGATTGGACAAATCCGCCGAATTGATCAACGATGGATATTTGTGCGACACGAAATCAACATATACGGCATTGAATCCCAAAACAGCTCTCTCTTTGGATAAGCAATATCCTGCAGTATGGCATCACGGATTTTTACACTTTCACCACAGGTATAATTTAGCGTGTATGAGGATTTGGCTATGTGTCATGAAGCACTTATATCTACCTGCGATGGTCTACTGTATGCTAGAATTGATATATATACGATTGGTCCGGCGATCACAATCTCACGAGACTGTCGACAGGCTTGCAAAGTGACGCAAAGTTGTTGAATCTTGTGCACCGAAATTTATTGAAACCAGAGACATCGTGTGTTATCCGACCATAGTATTCATATTATGGCCACTAAATTGAGCCGCATCGTGTAGAGAGGGAGTTTCCATACGCTCCTATCGAATTTGGACTGAATTATCGGTTGTACTTTTCGACTAATGCAAAACGACTAGCGTTACCAAAGGAGAGAAGCAAAAGATCCTCCAACCTGAATGAATATCTGGTATGAAATTATCATTTTGCAAGGTATAAATCATATTCACTAATAATCTGGTGTTCGCAGACGTAAAACAAAGAAAAGTTTGGTCTATTTATTCACCTTGTAGTATTTGAGATACTTAATGTTTATTACTTAATTTGTTCGAGGACCCTCATCATGAGCTTGAGTCTCAGATTCTATCAATGGACATCTATCTCAAGATCCTCCAGTCGTTTAGATTTCCGTCTATCGATTGAATGTTCATTTTCGGTTCCAGCATTATTATTCACAAAGCTTCCTGTTGCTGGCGAGACCGTTTGCTGCAATTAGAATCTCTTGGGGGGTTTATGTGATATAGATGGGTTTGATACAACTTAAGTTGTCACAATTATTGAATTTACCATTTATCTTTCGGATAGGTTGGACTACCTGACCAAAGAAATTTATATAAATAGCATCCTTCTTTCTCGCAGCCTTTTACGTACCCATTTCTCCTTGTGTTTATTAGCCCTTCATCTCTCATTTATACGCAAGTAGTAGACTTATTGAAAACGAGGGACAAATGGTTATCAGTTGGAGTTTGTACCGATATTCCATCACGTGTAAACAGAGTCTTATTTGAAGCTACCAGCCACGTACTAAGTATGTAGACAAGAGTAGTAGCAATTCATCAGCTCTCTGAGTTTGTGGATCAATTTGAAGCTCGCTTGCTCTTTGATGTAGAGGGTTTCCGAAATGGGACTAAATCACATGTATACTTAGAATATTTTCCACTTCCATAAATCTCATATCTTTGTGCGCTGGGCCATATTCGGCACATCACGGGTCGTACCCTAATCAGATCTGATCCTAAAGCTGACATAATGCCACCAATGACCGATTTCAACGCTATCCAAGCAAGTATCTGGCATATCAAATTTGAACTATTCATACCATCAATCTCCGTCGTGAATTTACATCTCTTGATCATCAGCATTTATACATACATCGACATTCAATATGGTTCAACGGTTTGGGATTCAGCTCCAATTATAGTTGTTCAAAGTGTTAATGAAATTACAGATCCTATTCAAAAACATATAAGGTACCAAGACGACCATTCGAGTCCGCTCGTCTGGACAGTGAATTGAAGACCGTTGGAGAATATGGTCTACGAAACAAGCGTGAGGTTTGTACAATCACTACTCGAAAATCATAAAAAATTCAATGCTAACATTGATTCCAGGTGTGGCGTGTAGCTTTGGTAAATACATCATAGTCCACTCGTGTGTCTTTATGGCATATTGATGACTGACTGGAATTCGAACTTTATAGACCCTATCAAAGATTCGTCGTGCTGCCCGTCAGCTTCTTACCCTTGACGATAAAGATCCAAAGCGACTTTTCGAAGGTAATGCTTTGATTCGACGTCTCGTCCGTGTCGGTGTCTTGGACGAGAGCAGAATGAAGTTGGATTACGTCTTGGCCTTGAAGATTGAGGATTTCTTGTATGTGCACACATTTTCTAAACACAAGGTGAAACATATTCTTACCCGATTTTCACAAATAGGGAGCGAAGACTTCAAACTCAAGTCTACAAGCTCGGTCTTGCCAAGTCCATCCACCACGCCCGTGTCCTCATCCGACAACGTCACATCCGTGTTGGAAAGCAAATCGTCAATGTCCCATCATTCGTCGTTCGTCTCGACTCACAAAAGCACATTGATTTCGCTTTGACATCACCATTCGGAGGTGGTCGACCAGGACGAACCAAGCGAAAGCGAAGCAAGGCTGCTGAAGGTGGTGAGGGTGGTGAGGAAGAGGAGGAGGAGTAAATTTTCTATATTCACAAAATTTAAACCAACACTTACGACTTATAAATTTTCTTCAACTCACAATTTATTCAATCACGAAGCCTTTGTATATCATCATTTTTCTTTCTTACCAATTTTTTTCATTGTCCACCGAATTAGTCGGTATGGAGTTTCTGGGGGGTTTGTGAATTTCATCAAAAGATACAAGACATTGATTAAAATCAGTTAGTTTGAGGATTGACAAACAAACGTACGATGAGCTCCATGTGGACCGTTGGTGACTACTCGTTTATCGTATAAATCAGAAGTTCAATTCTTAAGATTCTATTCATGTTACGATACTCACTCTGATATCACTATATTTAGTCCTCGCACAGTATCAGCACGTATATTGCATAGAAGCATCTCCAAATTTGAGTACAAATTTGTGATGGGTAATCTTCAATCATGTGCAGTGTTAGGCAGTCGTGTGCCGTACTGTCATAGAACCGATGTGCTAAAATTTGCTACTTTAACATTGCGTTATACAGTGTTCAAATGAATAGTATGCATACCAGATACACCACCGAAGCTTGTACCACCATGAGAGTAATCCATGGTATGAAGATGTTCGTAAAACTACCTGGTTCAGATCGAAAGTAATAACATAAATATAAATATAAAATGCTCGCAGAAAATCCATTATTTCCCGTACACATAAGTATATATGCATACACACTGCTCAATGGTTACTTACGCATATTCACATATTCACGATATTTTCCCAGCAGAATCTCAAGATAATCTAAGGTCTTCGGCAAGAACCATCCTACGCCTTGAATGTAGAGGGTTGCGTTGTTTTCTCATTTTCGTTGTATCATCTATATTTAATTTGCGTTCCACTGCTCATAGTTGTGTTGACGGTGATATGATTATCCATACAAAAAAAGAATATAAATACATTCAGCCTTACCACATGCGAAACGAAGCCATGACGCAGATGAATCTATTAACAGGGATGAGATATGAATGAATGGATGGATGGATGACGCTAGGCAAAGGAGAGTAGTAGAGCAGCCAGTGTTTGTTAGGCAAAAAGAAAAATATTTTTTTCTCTTCTCATTCTCTCACTCTGCGTTCATCCTCGACACTTCTAGACAGAAAGCTTATAGACAAAAATCCACAAACCATAATATTAGACATTCAATCGACCAAGCAATCAGATAGTCCAAGCTCAGATCCTTTTCTGAAGAAAATCCTGTTGGCAATTCACCAAACACAATACATAATCGAACATCCAAAGAGTATAACTCAAACCAATCCTTCAAGCTCGCGAAAATAGTCACTGCTGCAGATGGTTGTCGCCACTACTGCCTCGTCGCAATCACCCGAACTACAACACCATAACTCCCTACAATCTCTACCGTCAATACCTAAAAGCCGTCTTACAACTACAACAGCTCCACCGCTGTCGGTAGATCGTGAGATTGGTGGTGCGATACCTCAATCAGATGCAGTAAATTCGGAAACAAAAGCACAGCCGCTAGTCGGCAGGTCATTGGCCCATTTAATAGCTGGAGGGTACATATTTCGAATTTCCAAAACAGAAAATTATATTCTTGAGTCAAGAATTTATGTAAAGCTAACGCTATACGAGTGGTTAGTGCAGGTGGTATGACGGCTGCAGTTCTCACATCACCACTTGATGTTATAAAAACGAGGTTACAAAGCGACTTTTACCAAGGTCAAATAGCAGCAAGACGAGCAGCTCTCAATATCGACTTCAATAGCCAAGGCCCAATACGTAGTGGTCTTAGACATTTTCAAGAGACATTCGAGCTATTATTGTATGTTCCTTGGACAAGATCATTCTCTATATACAGCAGAAACGATAACTAATTCCATCAACAGTGGTATTAGTCGACAAGAGGGCTGGCGAGCGCTTTTCAAAGGACTTGGGCCAAATCTTGCTGGAGTAGTTCCCGCTCGGTATGTCAACCTGGCCTTTTAAGAGTCATTATATTCATGTACTGATCAATCGATCAAACTAAAAGAGCTATAAATTTCTACACCTACGGCAACGGCAAACGCATCATCGCAGATAAGTTCAATGACGGACTAGAAGCCAGTTGGGTACATCTCTGTGCTGCTGCTATAGCAGGAATCATCACAGGCACCGCCACAAACCCTATATGGCTTGTCAAAACACGACTACAACTCGACAAAGATATCCATAAATCCGGTTTTGGTCGTCAATATAAAAACTCTTGGGATTGCATAAAACAAACTGTACGAAACGAAGGCATTCGAGGCATGTACCGTGGATTAAGTGCATCATATCTCGGTGTGACGGAAAGTACATTACAATGGGTGCTTTACGAACGCATGAAGATGGCTTTGGCTAGAAGACAGGAAATTCGTATGCAAACCGGACGACCTATGACAGGCTGGGATTCAACGGTAGAGTGGTCGGGCAAGCTAGGTGCTGCTGGTGCGGCGAAATTGATTGCGACTGGTATTACATATCCACATGAAGTAGTCCGCACACGATTACGACAAGCTCCTTCAGCAGATGGTAGACCGAAGTATACTGGGCTGTTGCAATGTTTTCGATTAGTATTGAAGGAAGAAGGGTTGGCGTCCATGTATGGTGGAATGACGTCACATATGCTCAAAGTTGTGCCGTCATCTGCCATTATGTTTGGAATGTATGAGATTATATTGCGAGCTTTTGGTACTGATGCTTCGTTGGCAAAGGGTTGAGGAAACACAATTTGCACTGTGCTCTTCAATCTTTTTTTTGAATACTCATTCCGCCTTGTGTAGGCAACATAAAACGAGAAGCTGGCTAGACTACAAAGTGTTTATCCTTACGTCTACGCCTGTACAATATCACATACATCTCCTCTATCTCACGATTGATGACCCTCTTAGACCTGTACATACTTATGCATACATCAAAAATTAGACGGTGGTCAGGGACAGACTGGGATGTCACCTATTCTGGCCATTTATAAATGTAATACACTTGAATCTCATCTTCATTACCCACAGCAAATTAAGTTTATGGGACTACATAGTTCTTTTCAACTGTAGACAAGTCGCTGCGGCCTCGTTTCGCAAGCCAATATTGTCCAAATAATGATGTAACCTAGCCTTCTTAGACATTAATACCGCTTGAGCCTTTTTATCCTGCAATTTGGCATATTCTGCGCAACAGTGTTAGTAAAAAACATTTGTGAAGCATGTTAGACGGACATTTTTCAATCTTTTCAAGTTGTGACGGGACTATAGTGTAAATAATGTAAAAGGTATGTCAAGCAGTAACATACCAGCTGAAGCCTTATCAACGAATTCCAACGCTCTATTTAGACATTCCTGTCGCTTGACTCCTTCTCTCTCACCAGCCATACCAACCTGTGAATCCGCCATCACCGATAGACACTGTGCATTCAACCAAGCATCCTCACATTCAAGAACTCTTGGCATGATGCCATCCATCAAGGAATAAGCGGAAGAATACTCATCAAGTTCATTCAAAATATTGGCAAGAGTATGCAATGCTTGATATGTAGTAGGTAACAGTCGAGCTCGCCACGAAATTGCTGCAGCACGAACAATGAGAGAAAGACCCTTCGGAGCCCGACCGCTTTTCTGATGATTGCGCATATAAAATCAGCAAGTGAAAGGGAAGGAAAACGATTGCTACTAGATTGATAGCTTACAGCGTATATTTGTGCTTTGACAATCATTACGCGAACACGATTTGCAATATCCGCTTTGTCACGACCCAAGTCTTCAGCGATTGCATTTACGGAATTTAAAGCCTTTTTCTTAATCAGTATTGTCATGTCCTGTGGCATTTAGAAATCGTTGCACATACTGCTGATAGGTTTAGCCGGCGTATTTGTAGGCTTACACGACACAGAGAGATTTCCAAAGCGCAATCAGGCGCAACGTGTTGTGTCAGTGAGGACAATAGCTGCTGGAGCATAAATTCTGCTAAAGAGTAGTCACCCCTACTGATACTCAGCCTGTGTTCTATACATATGCATATACGACATACCTGTATATAGCTCGCGTAAGTTTAATTAAGGCAAGATATGTAGCCCAGTATTGATATATGCGCAGTGTTCTAAGATTCTCGGGGTCTACTTGATCCATCTTCTCAAGTGCCTCATCAAACCGGCCTTTCTGTGAGAGCTGTAGTATTGTTAGGAATATCCTCAAACAAGATAAACAACATACCAGATAGGCCCCTCGACACAGTGCTTTCACAATGTCTTCAATGGGAGAGTCTTTCGTGTACTTCATCAAGTATAATTCGCAGTTGAGCGAGGCCAAATAAGACACACCCAGTCTACTCCACACGGTGGATTGTAAGATCATCTGAGAGCCTATGGCATTGTGTATAAAACGTGTCGTGTTGAGATATGAGCTTTTAAGCAGAGATTCAAAGGCTATAGGCAATGATTCACCCTATCTCGATCAACAAAATTTTCAAAGACGGAAATCAATGTATCTTACTCCAGCCAATACTTGCTTTGCTTCGGAAAGATGCGCCATAGACTGTAAATGGAACATGCCAGACTCTTTCGCCTTGACTTTTAGATACTGGAGTGAATCTCTTTCCATTCGTGAAGCGATGACTTCTGGACAATCTTGAGGATGAGCTTTGTGAAAATGATAGAGCCACGAGAGAGCAAAGTTAAGACAGGACATGTCTTTATTTTCCCGTGCAGTGTTGATTGTTTCTTGCATAGCCTATTCATATCAGCAACGCTCCTCTATCATAACATTCTTAACTACTCTTACCAAGACCGAGTCACGATGACAGCCAAAGTCGGCTTGTAAGATAGCCAAGTTGAGTAATGCATATTGATAGAAGGTTCTTGTCAATCAGTATAATCCTTGTGGGGGTACATGATCTCTTACCTATCACGATGTTGCATAGTATAATCAAAGTACCGATGTAGATTGTCAAATGACCCTGGATAATCACCAGCTCGCCATGAACTCAAGAATCTGACACAATCAATATATTGCTTTTCCATCGTCTTGGGCACCTTACTCAACATAATGTGATAAGGAAGGTTTAGGGGCATTGGAATCCATCATGATCTTCAGTTGACTCTGCATATCCTCAGGAACACGGCTACCCAATCCTGTGGAATGTCAGGTCCTATATATCTGAAGATGAAACAAACACCACATACTCTGCATAGCATCGATCTGGAATTCCAATAATCTTTCTATGTCATCTGTGGAAATGGTGGCTTCGATAATCAGTTCTCAATCAAGCTTTGAAACGCATTGAAAACCTTACATCCTTTCCCATCTTCAAGTCGGCCGTAAAGATGTCGCACCAGAGGATCATTCATGCTCATCCCTTCTAGCATCGTATCGAAACTGAGCTGACCAGCACCTGGGTTGCGTTTTCTCCACATTGGCAGCGTTGGTTCTCGATATTGTATAAACGACTGCCATAAATACAACGATTCATGAAATTGCAGCCTCGTGAACTCCAGTGCCGATCTCCTCACAAAGCATCCTAGTACTGAGTTTTTGGTCAGATATGACCGTTGTCCATTCACACGGACTAGCTTGGTTGTATCTTTGCCATCAGCCAACAGGTCTTGTAGGCCTGTGATGAATGTATGAAGAGCATCGTATGAATTGATTTCCCACAACTTTTTGAGCAGCAGATCGAATACTGTACGCCCAATAATTGCACTTGGTTGGTTGATTGTGGCTTCCTTGAGCTGGTCTAGAGTGACGATGAAGACGGGATCATCTTTGGCGCTCATCAAATGCTGTATAACAAAGGATAGCACTGGCAGAATAGCTTGATTGGGGAACCGGGATTCTGTATATAGTGATACCAACGCAAGCAATGCGATCTTGCCGCATGTCAGATACTTCGCCATGACATTCTTGTAGCTCCTAATATGAGGAGCATCTAATAGTACTCATGATTGCCATCTTGTCATGTCCTCTGCCATTTGATGATGTTGTTGCTGTTGTTGATGTTTTTTCTTCCATTTCGTGCATCGTTTGACATGTTGTTGTGCTGCTGCTTCTTCAAATCCAGGGCAAGCCCCATGCAAGATCTCCGGGCTTCCTTGCTTACCGGTCACTGGTCCCCGGGATATATGTAAGGTACAGGTGGACACCGGTCAGTCAGTGCCGGACTCTCGCCGTCGCGAGCACATGATTGGCTGAGTGATTGATCAAGGATGATTCTACGAGACATACGTCACCGCCCACATGTCGTTCATGGAGTCTGCTGTCGCAGTTTTGTGATTTAAACAGTCGAATAAACACTATTCATCAGCATCAAAACATCAAACCCTCTTCAACAATACTCGTAGCCGAGTTCATTTCGATTTTACAAGTTTATCTCTCGTTCATTATCGTCACTATCACCAGAAGGACTTTAGCATAAAGATGTCGTCTGCAGGTTCGTAAATCCAGCTGTGACAAGATCAAGGATAATGCGCTAACATACTCAACCATATAGGAAGCCAAGACTACTGTTCGTATCAATGCACGACAACTTGATTAAATTGTCTTTAGCTGACTATTTAATGTTTTTTTTGTTAAAGATGCTATACTCGGAATATCTCCCTCTGCCACGCAGGCTGAAATAAGGAAAGCCTACAAGGTGCAAGCGTTAAAAACACATCCTGGTACGATCATAGCACCATTACAGTACACAACATGATACAATAGCTTGAAGCTGATGCAGCAGATACAGACCGTGTACCTACCGATTCGCCAGAACGACAGGCGAGGACGGCAAAGTTCCAGCTAGTTGAGTCACTTCAGTCCATTCCGAGTCAAAAGAGACAACTAACGTGGCCTGCAGGTGAATGATGCCTACTACACACTATCTGACGCGACTAGAAAAAGGCAGTACGACGCCATTCGACCAACTCGTTCCTCTGCATCTTCGTCGGGCTTCTCAGGATTTCCAGACTTCTCAGGTTTCTCCTCAGGTCCCTCCTCAGGTCCAAGCTCGGCGAGCTCAGGTGGTAGACCAAAGAAAGGATGGCAGGATGAACAATTTGGCGA
>Ga0160427_10001783_pt1 | contig 13123 bp, 11 predicted proteins | sample SolpanmetagenomL_FD_108194 | JGI IMG/M metagenome (GOLD analysis project Ga0160427, IMG submission 108194) | Solar panel surface microbial communities from Lawrence Berkeley National Laboratory, California, USA - L | ecosystem: Engineered > Built environment > Solar panel > Unclassified ...
CCAGTACCAAGTGCAAGGAAGGCAATAAAAGAAAAAAGCCGCCGCCAGCCCAAGGAGGGGTTGCTGACCGCCCCTCGCCCATTTGGGAGGGGGGGGAGTTCCCTTCCCCCCCCCCCCCATTTATCTGCACACCTTAGGTGAGGCTGAACTCGAGTCTGCAAGATTGCAGAGACATGCTATTGCCATGTTGTGCGTATCATTTGTGAGTGTGACTAGATGGATGCCCTCATCTTACCTTTCTTTCGTTTCTTTTCCACTAATGGAGTAAAGTGATTGCATTAAGGGCATGCACACTTGCTTCGGTTTAGATCCATGTTACCGGCCGTCAAGGTTCCATATGAGACAAGTGTATATGTTATACTTTTCATCTTTTTCTTATTTTAATTTTCTTTGCTCTTTTGCGAATTAAATTGTAAGCTTAGGAAGCAATTAGCATCTATCATTTGATATTCAAGGGAGGCCTAGGAACACGAATCATAAATCTTACTACTTTAGCTAGGTTCAGGTAGCTATGAAATAAGCCCTTTTTTATTTTACTAAGAATCTAAGCCTCATCAGAATCGGCTTGATGTAACAAGAGACGCATCGTGTAAAATGAAATTAGCTTGGCTCACCTTTGCATCACAATGAACGATGTCTTGATGGTTGTAAGAACATATAGTCAATAGGGTGGATACTTGAGCGCAACGCGAGCTGACATGTGTCGATAGAAGCAAAATGTCAAGAACCCCAGGGTTTCGAAACTTAAAATACTACTGCAATTGTAAAATCCCCTTCAAAATCATAGAGAAATTTTTACACCGTACAAGACAGTGTATCAGTACGATTCCATACATCGAAAGTTTTGTGACTCCTAGATGCCAATAACTCAAACAACTGCACAAATTATACATTTTGCCGATGTGCGGAGCAGGAGACAACCAGATCTGTTTGAAAAAGTTCTCAACTTCTTGTGCACTCTACATGAACAACCTAGCGATATCTTGAGCCAATTAATTAATCAACCAGAACTTTGGGTGGCATAGACTCTCATACAGCAATAGCCGTCTCCAAGTCCTGAATTCTACTACTAAATAAACAAAAATACAACAAGGGGTATACATTAAGCATTCGGAAACATTATTTTCAGTCAGTGCCAGGCATCTTAAATATTTAGCATAACAGTCGTCACGTCTTCGTTGCTTGTAATTTATGCTACTTCTGCAACACTTCCGTTTATTTGACCTGGAGCCATATTGCCCAATTTATGTTCATCCTTCGACGTTAGGACTTTCCATAGATCACCAACATCTAGGTGGTCAGCCTAGTCAAAAGTTAGCGAATAGGCTCCAGTATATAACTCTCGCGCCTCACGCCTTTAAGGTATAGAAGGAAGAAGAGGAGTCAAAATACCGTATTGTGCATCAAGTGACACCAAACCAGCTCTCCATCTTCGACTATCCATTCCCCTCCAATCTGAGCAATATCACCAGATTCCCAAATTTTTCCGGTCTTCATTACATTCCCGATTGAATACTTAAAGGCCTTGACGAACATCTCTAGTGGACCTGTTTTGGCGTATTCTGGGAGTTTTGATGGTTGCACTAATGTTCTCGTCATCCTCAAAGTTTTATAGATGGATCGTGTAGGGTCTGTGTATATTGGGAACGTAGTTCCGGTGGTGTCGATGTAATTTTGAATAACATTGGTTGATCCACAGCCTATTATTATAAGTCGTGTACGGCGGGCAAGAAGAGTTTCTGGTGTCAATGTAGGTGAGAGAGAGCGTATATAGTCTTGACAAAGACCACAGAAGAAATGCCGGACTGTTGAGTATGAGAGAGCCCATTAGCTTATGCGCTCTCGACCAATTCAAGGATTGATGATGTAGGCTTACTGAAAATTATCAAAACTGTATCCGTCGATTCATTTGGAGCCACGAGTTTGCCAAATTTAGTTGTTTCCCCAGTCTGATGAACAATGTCGATTTCTGCGGCTTGAGCCCAAGCAGTCATTGATGGTAAAGGCGAAAGTGAAGGTGCATAGCCTTTAAGGCTCTTCGCGGTTGTTCCGTCGTTGTTCTCGCTGCCGCCCATTTTGACCAGACCTGGCGTTAGGTGATTAATCTACGTCAGAGTTCGAGCTGCTTGTGATAGGTCGTGTGGATGATGTCGTGTGTAGAAGCAGAAGAAGAAGCGGTAGTATCAAACTAGAATATGAATATCGACCTTTCTTGCTTCCAGATTTTGCAAACACGATTTCATCTTCTCTTGGAATGAAGCTTGTGAGGTCCCAAACCTGTGAAATCGAAAAAGAAGGTCCACTTGACTGCGTTTGTGTGAGATGAAGAGAGAACCAGACTGCCACTGTTTTCCATCTTTTTCCCTTCTTCCCTCCCTTGTGGATGTTCCACAGGGAAACGCCACTGGTCAAGCAGCATGAAAGTTAATCTTTTTGGGAGATTGAACAGTATTAGATGCATATCCTTCCCTATTTTGTGTCTAAAAAGAGATGGAATTGGAACACCGAAGGACTGTCAGGAGATCCATTTTTCCAGAACAAGACTGTGCATCGACTCGATGTAGAATAGACATGTCTCAGGTGTGCATGTATCCTGAGCAGTGACGGTGATTGGCGAGTGAAGATGTGCGCAAATTTATATGCAATGCGATGCGATGCGATGCAAGGGAGAATGACGATGATGATGATGATGATGATGATAATTAAGATGCATGGACCACCCGCTGTCGAGTAAATAGCAACAGGTAAAAAGTTCCAGGTGAATCAGTGTACCTGATGAATATATGCACATGATAATCTCGAATACATTTGTATAAAATATGAACAAAATGGTTGTATACTTAGTGTATAAGTACTTGAGATGTCATTTGTCATTATTCTCCAACAAGAATAGCTTCATTTGCAATATATATATACAGTAGAACGTAGTCAGCTAAAGAACCTTCTTTTTTTGCTGTACAATCCGCCCCTCAAGACATTACTAAGCTTAAGTATATGGAAAATAACAATTATAAGATATATGCACAAAATTAGTGCTCCTGTTCAGCTGCAGGAGCATGTTATATTGATGAGTATAAATTCTTCCTCATGGTAAACTTGCTGAAGGTAAGTTTGATTTATCTCACTACTTAAGTAAGCCTTTACAATTGCTCAATGTCTTATTATTGTTTGATACTGAAATCTCATTAACTTTTCACAAATTAAAAAGCTGCATGTATATGTACATAAAACACGATGATTCGTATTGATGGAGATCGATTGCAATCATTCGCTACCATGATTCAATATCCAGCTCAGTGAATTCTCATCTGGATAGCCCTCAGGTTCCAAAATCTTCTCCAGGGCTTTTGCAGCATCAAGCAAGCCCTCTTGACCGTCTTTAATCCAGATATCCACCCATCCTTCCTCTTTTGCTTTATTCTTGACCTCTTCTTGGTCCTCACCAGATCGTTCAACATAGATTGTTCCCATTCCACAGTCCTTTGCACCTTTTAAATCGTATAAATGGGCTGTATTTGATTTCCCGTTAGATCTCATAGATTTCCACATACACATATCAAACAACAACACAGATTATACACGGTAAGCAGATGACTTACCGGCTACTAAAGCACATTTGCCTCGCTCCGTTCTCCTTCCATCTTCTGTCAACTTGTCCATCCCTTCTTTTTCGTCCGATGGTACATCTATTCCATATCCAAGCAATTCGCATCCTCCAATATACACTTTTGGATCTGGCTTGTAGCTCTGAAACAGCTCTCCCGAAAGCAGTACATCAAACCTGGCGCCCGAGTTTTTGCATAGGTGGTTTAATGTTTGTATACTACCATTGGACAATGATACAGTGGTAGCAAGTTTGCTCAGCGCCTCAAGGCCAGCAACAGAATCATCCCATGTTTTCAAATCGTGCCAAATTCGGGATAACGACAACTTTTCTTTCTGTGAATAGAAATCGCCAAGATTGTGTTTTGCCAGCAACTCATTCAAAGAGTTGTAGTAATGAAAATCACTGGTGAGAAATTTACTCGATTTGCTCGCTGCATGATGCTTCTTTTTTGATGCATCGACATGTTCAGGAATGGTTTCGGAGATCATTCTATCGACTGTAGTATTCCAGTCTAGATCACATAAACCATGTTTGAGAATTTATACAATTCATGTCAGTCATATGTCTTGTGGTACTTGCGTACTACACCAAAATACACAGGGAAAGACAAATGCACTGTACCTTGAGCAAAATTTGGCCAGAATTTTCCATCTTCCTTGATTGCCTTGACCGCTTGTGATGATTTACTATCCGAGCTTTGAGATTTGAGCTTGTTCTCAAATGTGGACTCTAGTGTTTCGGTCACTGATGTTCGCCAGTCAAACACTGTACCAAACAAATCAAAGAACAACGCTTCAGGCCGGTGCTCCATTTTCTGTATGTACAGCAGTTGATAGGGCGACGACTGTAATAGAGGACTCCTTTGGATCTACAGCACCTGTGCTCAGAAGTCTATTCTTCCTAAAACTCGTCTAGAGAGAGGGGATTGAATGTTAATATCGTCAATTTGATTAACTCTATAGTTTGAGTCAACAATTGTTAATCATCCTTTAATCATACAGCATGATCATGACAATGTCATTGTTTATATACTTAGTACTCATATTTCAGCCGTAAGGTTGCTGTGGAGTATCACTAGAGTTTAGTCGTCATATCTCGAAAATCTCTGCATTCACCAAAAATTCGTCACAATGGCGACATAGCATAAGATCATCATGAGGAGTCACATCCGTATAACCCGGTTTTTCCCCAATTTTGCTGATGAAGCATTGCAGTTTATTCAATCGATCAAAAATTGTACCTGTGCAGCTGTGACGGCGCGGTCCTACCCGACGACATATGCATATGAAGAATATGTGCTCCACAACTATCCTGTAAATTATCGTAGGAGGAGCTAATTTGTCACACTAACATGACCTCGTTCTTACGCACGAGCATCTTTTCACAGATTTCTATTTCCCGGAAACATAATTTTTTATATAATAAGTGGGCCGGGATCAAGCTTCCAGCGAGATTTGCGGGGTATGTACATACTAAGTAATGAACGCATTTAGCTAATATTTTGGTGTAACCTAAACAGACAAACTACAGATGCACTCACATTGATCATCTGCAATTGTTCTGCAGCAATGCCAGCGTTTCTGCCTCTAGCTACCGCTATAGTGCTTATATAACCAGGAGGGATGGAACTTTGTAGATACACCTACACTTATACAACAAGATTATCAGGATATATTACCATTTCCTAGTTGAAGTGTAGAGAGATCTAGATTCTTACTTCTATAATATACATGTATATATATGCTTCTAAGCGTTATATTATAAACATAAAAAGGGTCGGACCCACTTAACTATGATGAGTAGCAAGCACAATCATGTGTCTACAAGATCAGATATGGTATGATATAATATTGAAGAGATTATGCAAACAAATACATAATAGCGCAAACAAGGAAATTCTAAACCAAAAGGGTGAGGAAGTATTACAATTAGATAGCAAATAGCGAATGAAGAGATGAGTTACAATGTTATATACTTATTTACATATGTTACAGTATTTGTCCTTGCGAACTAGTGTGGAGCCTTGAAATAGGAGGGTATGGAAGATGGGATTACCTGTTGGCTTGTGCCAACTATTACAAAAATTTATGGGCGTAGCAAAGATTGAATTCAAAACCGGGGAAACTCATATCTGGGAGGAATATTGAAAGAGATTGTGTCTATGAAGCAAATATGGATAAAAGAGCAAGAAAACCAATAAACTATAAGGAATATATGTGCTAGGGTATATTCAATCCCATCTTTCTCCCAATTACAAAAAAGACCCCGAAACCCTGTCAATTACAAGCCAAGAATCCAGTACGATGTGTGGAATAAACCACAAATAGATAAGCCAAGGAACAAAAGATCAAGAAATCAAGCCGACAAAGCACGCCTCTATAAGCAATTCCAAAACGAGAGGCCATGAAAAGAACGCTACTGAGTGGTGCTGACTGGACACTAAAAGAGGAGAGAGAAAAGCAAAACAGTATATACTTGATAAAAAAAACACAAGGCTAGGAGCAGGGTGGAACAACAAGAAAAGGCATGTAAGAAGAAGTAAAGATTATTGCCATATATGCAGAAGGAAACAAATACGCATCAACGCTAAATTGCGAGCAAGAACGGAACATAAAAGCAGAATGTAAGAAACGCTAGAAGCAAGAATAAAAAACGACAAAGAGGCACAGCTAGAGGGGAAAAAAAGTCAACAATTAGAGACAAGTATTCAACTCTACCTTCGGAAGACACTCAGCCAACTCTTTCCTGCATCGGAATCGTAATCTTCATCATCCGATCTGGCAGTCGACTCTCGGCGTCTTCGACTCTTACGCACAGATCTTTTCCCCTCAACTTCGTCCGCATAACCACCAACACCGATAGGGGCTCCTGTACCGACTCGTCCACCAACAACGCTCTCAACTCCCCGAGCTGTCACCTTGATTTGTACACTCAAATTAGTTCTTCGAGCTTGTCTCCTGTATTTATTATATTCGTGAGTGTTTAACGCATATCCTCCAACCATCAAATCCCTGAAATAGGTCTTGTCAGGCGTTGGAGGTGCTGGTGTGGTCTGTGTTCTGGCTTTTGGAGATGGCCGTTGCATGTTGGAAGGTAATGTTGCTGATCGTGATCGTATATTGGTAGAGGTAGGACGAACTAACGACTCTTCCTCTGCTGGCTCAACAGGGGAAGGTGTGGATGGTGTGACAAGTGACTCAACAGGCGATAACGTTGGCATACTGATCTTGCGTGACAATCCTGTATTCCTGTTGTTAGGATTATAACCGACTTCGGAAGAAAACATGCGTTTGTTTGGGTTGGGATTGTATGCCACATCGGAAGAGAAAAGGCGTCTGCTTAAGCTTTTCCCAATCTCAGACGAAGGTACCCGCTTCTGTAATTTTCCGACCTCCGAAGATGACGGCGTGCGTTTTTGTGCACTCTTACCAATCTCTGAAGCTGAGGAAGTGCGCTTGTGGCTGCTTTTGCCGACTTCTGAAGAGGGAGTACGTTTGTGTGAGGATGAAGATACTTTGCGTGAGCTCTCAGACTTGTCCTTTTTCTCTTTCTTATGATGATGCTTGTGACCACTTGATTTTCTTCGCTTTTCGATTACTGGTGATGGAGGAGGCGCATCTGATTCAGAATCTGACAATGAGTGCTCAGACTCTGAAAGTGGATCTTCGAAGTCTGATTTTGTGGATGTTGTGAGCTGGCTCTTTGTAGCTTTTGTAGGCGTGACTATGGTGACTTGGGGAGGTACAATAGGCACAGCTTGCAAAACAGGAGATTTCGATCTTTCCAACCTAGATATTATCTCCAGTTCTCGTATTCGCGTCTGTAACCTCTCAATCTCCTCCATAAACTCTCTTCTTTCTGATGCTTGAAGCTGCAGCAATTCTCTTGTCCTATCTAGTTCATCGGCTAGATTTTCAACCTTGTAGTGATTTATTTCAGCGTCATCTCTCATGTTTCGGTTGTCTCGTATTAATTCATCAAGATCTCGTTCCAGCCGAACAACCTCTGCTCGTAATAAAGTGTCTTTTTCTCGTAGGTCGCGTGTCATGATATCGATTTGGGATTTATAATCCAAGATTTCTGATAGTCTTGCTTGATCTCTCTCTTGCAAAACTGCTAATTCTAATTCAAGTCTTTTCGTGACTGGCGTAGCATCAACGATTTCAGATATAATCGCAGGTTCCACTGTCGCAAGTGTTTGGAAAGTGATTTCAGATTTCGGAGCCTGAACAGGGACTTCCACACGTTTCGCCTGCACAACATGGATTGGTGCGGGTTCTGGTTGAGGAACTACTTTCTCGGCGGCAAATCGCTGTATGTTGTGTTCGTTAACTAGTTGACGATGGGCCTCGGTGGCGGCATCTATTTCGCGTTGCTTCGTAGAAAGGATTTCCTTTAGGTCTTGAATCATAGCAGTTTGCTCTTGATGTTTTCCATTAACAGTTGCTTTGACATCTTCTTCGCGTGCCTTGGCTAGAGACATCTCGGTAGTCAATTTTTGAATCTCGAGAATACAGTCATCTCGTTCAGCTCTGGCAATATCCACCTCTTCCTGCAATATCTCTATTTCACCTTGTAAATCAGTGCTGAGGGTGACAATGTCATTCTGTAGTTTTGAAACTTTGGCGTCGTGCTGTCGCTCTATTTCGTGGAATATGGATGTTGTAGCTACTGGAGCACCGGGTGCAGCGTCGAGATCGTGAACATTGTCACTGTCACGTCGACTTCTTATCGTTATACGCGATCTAATAGAAGCTGCAACAGAAGGTGCCCGCTGTGACGAGAAAGATGGTCGAGGTCGGAATGGTTTTCCTGAGGTATCAAGTCGAAGGGCAAAATCCTTTAGATTTCGCTTTGAGCTTACGGACAATGCATCATCATTGTTTGTTGTCGTTATTATCGGTAGCTGCTTAGTTCCATTTGGTGTAGTCTCCTCGTCATCGTCGAGAGAATCGTCGCTGTCATCATCACCCTGCTCGGTTGAAGACGAAGAATCGTATTCATCATCGGGATTCCAGTGGGATCCTAGTTCAGCACCCAAACTCATCCGCTCTCCTCCTCGGTTGACAGATCGGCCTCTACTAGTGGCTCGGCTTGTTGTGCTGTGTATTCCTATCGAACTCATACTTGTCATTGGTTTCAGAAGGTTGATGTCCAGAGCGCCACCAACAGCCTCCTTCGAATGTATCATCTTTTCGAGTTGACTCTCTAGCCAGTCTCTTTCCTGGTTGACCGCGTCAAGCTCATCCTCAGTCTCCCGAAGCTTTGCCTTTAAATCAAGCCATGAAATTGCCTTCTTGCCCTCTATACCCTCCACTCCGGCAACGTTATCAGCTTGTCCTCCATTCCCTCGATTTTCTGATACGACATGCAAGTGCAAAGCTGCCGCTAACTGCTCTTCCAACTCTGCGACCTTGTCCATTAAGAGCTTGCAGTCATCTCGATCAGCATTGTAACTGCTATTCAAGTCCTCGTACTCTCGTTCCAACACATCCTTCTCTGTACGCAATCTGGTAATCTCCGCACTGCTTATTCGCAGTTGCCTTCGGAAGGACAAAGCATCTTTGTCTTGCTCGTTTGCTCTGGCCGTTTGGTCTTCCACTAATGTTTCAAGCTGCGTAATTCTATCAGTCAATCGGGAATTTGTGCCTCTAAGAGTAGAGAGATTGGTAGTTGTTGTGTTCAGTTGAGTTCGAAGTGTTTCGATTTCTACGAGTAGATCGTCATAGTTGTCGGATGTGGACGAGCGGCGATTTCGATAGGCTCCTGGCATAATTTGATGAGTAAGTTCGTTCTGAACTGTCAACTCAACAGCTCAACAGGCTCTACAATATGTTGAATCGTGAGAAGTGAGCTTCTGGTCGTGAGAGGGGGCCTTTGAAGCCCCGTATAGTCGGTACAGTATGATAGATGATGTGGTCGATAAACGTTTGCGCTGTGCATAGGATTAAAAATATTCAGTCGTTTAGACTGTTGGTTTTTTCAACGGGAGATATTACTATCGAAATGGGTCCCCGCAGGAGGATATATCAATGCAGGCTAGAATGCGATGCAAACGTCCTAAGAACAGTATTGGAACAGGTAATTAGGGGCGCTATAAGGAGGCAATGTAATCAACTATAGCAAGGTTCCAGAAGAGATTGTAATTTGATTGCCTGTTCTGATGTTCCTAATGATTAAGAGAGATTAATCAGAAAGGGCAATCAATCTATTGATGACGGAAATTTGAAGAATCAAAACGATGGCAAGCAAGATGGAGTCCAGGTTGTGTGGGCCCACCACAGTTGACCCTAGAAGAGCTAAACCTATCTCTTCCTAAGGCTCTCTGTCTAAAATGCTCTTAGAGACTACTCCTCCATTCTGATCCTAGATTATAGAACACACCGGAAGGTCATTTATGTGTTGGGACTCAAACTAGGTGTGGGATAGGGTGCAACGCGAATTGTAACAAGGCCTTTCTCACAATGCCTGCTCTTTTTCCGAAAGACCTTGCCTTCCCTGTCCCTGCGGTCGGCTGATCTTGCAATCTAATGAGAGAAAACTTTGCTGTTCTTCGATGTTTTTTTCTAGACGTGAAGGCAAGTCTCAAAAGAAGGGTTTTTCCTGCCAATTCGGAATAATGAAGATATTAGAGAATTTCAGAGTTTCAAGTTCTCGAGCTGCTTTTTCCTCTTTATCCTTTCACCCTCAATATGTCCAATTCCTCGGTGTCTCATCATATATTGATTGACATTTACATCAAATGAACACACTTGGTTTATTTTTGGCTCTTGAGTGGCTTTATTTCTTTTGTCATTGCATGAAGCAGAACCTGTCCTGACCAGTCACGACCACACGCGAATCATTCCATCGTCTTAATTAAGCATGGTGTTGAAATTTTCAATGCATCATGCGCTGGTCCTAGATGACGAACATAGGAGCTCAATTCAGCGACGAGATTGACAAATGAAAGTCAGAATGTTCAACCTCTGATCTAGGCTGCACTAAAGTTGGCATCGTGATTCTCAGAGCAGACCTTGTCTGTGAACACCTTTGAGTACCATAGAAACAGGCAATGGGAAATAAGCATGAAATGCCAGTGAGCATTTCTTGTGAAGCCGAACATGTTGATACTCATATCGGTCCCCCGGGTTTGGAAGGTATTTCGATGAAAAGAGGTTACCGAAAATGAATATGTAATATGCTATCGGGTGCGGCCTCCTTTTCATAACTGTTTCCCGGATCGGCGATTCTGATCTATTTTGCGCCTGGTCGTGGGATATGTCAAGATCTCAATTTCACATGCCGTACCTGTAATAATGCCTCTTTGTATTTGCAAGTCGCGTTTTATTGCGGTCTCCTTTTTCTGTGTTGTGGCAGTGCTTGACAATCTCATAAAAATCGTGCGTCAACACGTCCAAAGGGCATTGAGATAAACAGTGGCAAAGCCTCTTCCGTTTCGTATGACGCATTCTTTGACGCCTCACCTTTTCCCTCTTGACGGTAAGGTACTATCTCACTTGGGTCTTTAGCGTATCCCCAAATGTAGATGTCAGCGATACTGATCCTAAAGCTGGTCGCGGGTAGTAGAGCGAAAACTGTGAGACTCCATGATAGTAAGCTCGAGTTGTGGCTGTAGCACGTCGGTTTGCTATTGGCTCTTGGTCATGTTGCAATCGGTGATGTGTCCCACACATTTTCGTCATGATAGCATAGATCTGTGATCGTGAATGGTAAGACAACTAAAAGAAAAGTGATACGACATTGATATTGAATTCGAAAGTGAGCAATGTTTTCATCGCTGATGAATCTGCAGAATCTTATAGTTTTTATGAAAAGGGGCAAAATCCATATAATTCACAGCCAAATATTGGAACTTTATATAACAACATGATGCAACCGACTTAAAAGTTATACATGTAACTTGTTATCAAGTGACTATTATTTTGATTTACATAAAAAATAGAGATGTAGAGACAAGAGACCTTAAAATATAATATGATTCTAGCTTTGAATAAGAAATTAGCTCTAATAATTAGTTGTTATTTCCCACATTCCTAAATTTAGACAGTCTCATTCAAAACTAAAAGATATTTTACTGTAAGTAGAGAGGCGCCTAGGCATAGATGTCAAAATAAGTGGCTTTGGTCTCGCTCTTAAATTTATTCATGACCATGAATTTGTGGACTGCACATACCGATAATCACATCCCTCCATGGTATATACAGCAACCCTAGACCTTTGATTGAAGATAAAAAGTATAAAACAAAATGTGGGGCCCAAGAATATAGGTATTAGCAGGTTGTGGAGCTCGAAACTACCATAAGCTTACATCTGAACCCAATACCGAGAAATGGGTAAACCATATATCATTGTTACCCTTTAGTACCTGACCTCCCAGTCTCACAGCCTTGATCGGTCATCATCACAATCCTGTTTTGTTAGTGTTCACTCTCCCAACTCCTCTTAGTACAGTCAGAATTACAATCTCAGTTGTGGAACTGTCACACACGACCTCCCAAGTAGTGGTGGTGGTGGGACAATCATCCTCACCCTCACTATCCTGATCGACTGTCCACGATATTGATATCGATATCGACATTATGGTAAGAAAACCCCTCCTCCTGATAATACTTAGTGATTGTGGTACGGTATAAAGACTAGTTACACTACTATCAACAACAAACATTGGTATTCTCTTACAATTAGGATCATTACATTCGTCGAGATTAACTTCAGCACGTACCATATGATATACATGTAGGGATGTTCTCACTCGAAGAGGAGGAACAAGAGTAATATATCCTTAAATTTCCACTATCAATGGGTAAGAACAATAACATTACGTAGCCTAGGGCTTTCATAGTGTGTTTGTTCAGTTGTTCGTATATAAATTGACCAATTGCTTATGTGTACTATAGCTATGGCAAGACCTAAGGATAACGCACTACTCATGATTCGTGAGAGTATTCTCCGCATACACTTCTTAGAAAAGGAAGAGAAAAAATAAATCAAAATTTGGATCGAGAGTTCTATCATTTCTTGTTCGCAGAGTAAGTCCATCATTAACACGAAATTAGATAAAGGAGAGTTTTATCACTCTGTACCCATAAATCGAGGTGATCGACAATTACCAGAGCTTATAGTTTGAGGAGTACCACCCGAGTTCGAATAGGTATAGTAATTCAACCCGTCTACAGAACCATCGCAAGTCGCGCCATCATCGAGAGAGAAAGTTCCACACGTGTTGCCCTGCCCATCTCCATTATCCGGGAAAAACACAGAGACCCCACAGTTGGCGGTGTTTTGGCACGAAACACAACAATCATAAGCATTGGTTCCAGTCGCATAATTTCTATTACCATCATCAGTTAAGAGACTAACTCCGATTGGTACACCGTTCGCACTGCTGACGAGATTGTTGGTGTCGCATGCAGCGTAAAATGTAGCGACTGGTGCCGTCATAGTGACTGTGTTTACGTTGGTCACGGTTGTCGTAGATGTGCCAGTAGTGGTGATAACTGTGCCTGCTGTGTA
>Ga0160427_10001784_pt1 | contig 13123 bp, 16 predicted proteins | sample SolpanmetagenomL_FD_108194 | JGI IMG/M metagenome (GOLD analysis project Ga0160427, IMG submission 108194) | Solar panel surface microbial communities from Lawrence Berkeley National Laboratory, California, USA - L | ecosystem: Engineered > Built environment > Solar panel > Unclassified ...
CTTATAAAGTCCGCGTACCTGTAAGAGGTGCGATCATGCTCAACGAAGCCATGGACCAAGTTGTACTTGTGAAGGGTTGGAAGAAGGGCGCGAATTGGAGCTTTCCTCGCGGCAAGATCAACAAGGCTGAAGACGATCTGGATTGTGCCATACGTGAAGTATACGAGGAGACGGGTTTCGATATTGCTATGGCAGGCGTTGTGCCTGCGCAGCCCGAACAGAAGTATATCGAGGTTACAATGAGGGAACAGCACATGAAGATGTTTGTCTTCAAGGGCGTACCACAGGATACGATGTTTGCACCAAGGACGAGGAAAGAAATTAGCGTAAGTCAGAATGTTTGTAGGGAAGTGTTCAATACTCAATCCATCGCAGAAGATCCAATGGTACGACCTAGCCAGTTTACCTGGTTGGCGGAAGACGAAAAACAAGCAGGGTGATTCGCAACAAGAGACACTCAAAGCAAACAAGTTCTATATGGTCGCACCGTTTCTACAGCCACTCAAGCGATGGATTAATGAGCAGAAAAAGCGTACTTTAGTTGTGCCCGACACATATCACGAACAATATGCCACTGATGAAGCTATAGTACACGACCTAGCAGTTGTTGCCCCTGATCAAGCACTGCTATCTCGAGGGCATCAGCAAGTACCTGAAATTTCATCGAGGGGCGCAGGCGATTTAATGGCACTTCTCAGAGGTCAACAAGCAGCAGTCCCCATGCCATCCCTCGCATCACCCACGATACCACAATCAGATGCTGCTGATCGTCTCAAGCATCTGCTAAGCGTGGGTCAAAGTCTACCATCATTTCCATCAGTGCCAGCACCAAAAGATAGAGATGCAGGCGCTTCGGATTTATTGGCAATGCTGCGTCAGGGTTCAACAGCGATGCTTGAGCCAACAAACCAGCATCCTGGACCACCGAAAACTCCAGTTGATCAAATTGCAAACATCGCGTACCCTCCGAAACGGCCGTCGCATCATCACCGCCCATCCTCGCACACCACTCCAAGTCGTCCTCCACCGGATTTTGCATACTCACCGGCGCGTATTGCGCAGCAGCAAGCACAACAACCGAGCTCGGGATATGGTCCACCTCAGCAACCATTTTTTGCGCCTCCACAACCGACTCATATCGCTTGGAATACGCCACAGCAATCTCAGCAAGCTGCGCGACCATTCGAACGGACCGGTGATCCTCAATTCGCTCGCGATGTGATGCCAGTTCCACAGCGTTCGAGTGTTCCCTCTGCAAATCAGCTGCCCGCTCCAAAGTTGAGTAGTCATGCAATGGACTTGCTTAATGCATTTAAGAACAATGCGAAGTCGAGCGTGACATCGCCTCCGCCACAACCCGCTGCAGCACCTCAAAGGCTTGCTGTTCCTACATCCTTCGCTTCCGTTGCAGCTGCGAACCCGAGTGCGGCGCTGATGAATGGAAGCTCATCGAGCATGGACTCTCGTGCAAGACAGGCACTCGTCCCGCAACCATCTGGCAATGTCCTCTCGTCAGCTCTGCCTCAGTCTCCCACACGAAAGACAGAGGATGCATCACTGCAAGCGAAACGTCCAGATTCCCACAAAAACTCATTGTTGAGCTTGTTCCGGACACCTTCCTCTATGGCACCAGAAGCTGTACTGTTACCCATGTCGGAGCCACCACAACAGCCGAGCCCGAGCGAGTTAGCGACACAACCGAAGCCTCCTCGAGAGGTCAGCAAAATGCAAATCCTGGCTCGAAAAGAACCTATAGTCGAACATGATGCAGCTCATAACTCAACACCGCAAGGACATTCTTCCACACAGGCCGATGCGATGTCGCCAAAACTTAGGACCAAGACCCCAGATACCCACAATACTGGGACTGTCAGACGCAAACCACGCGCTAAGGTCGAACTTACAGACTCGCCAGGGATGTCAGACTCATCTGCGGGTGTTGCTAGTGGTAGCAACAGGAAACTTCGAAATAGCTCGAAACGCGAAACAGGCGCGCATTCTGTGGCACGACATCCAATGCCTATTCAGATCCTGAAACGACCTGTAGCTCCAAGCCAACCCGAGTTGCTTGGTGCGACACCTCAAAAGCGTCCCGTCACTCCTGCTGCGAAAACCAGTATGGACGATCCTGTCAAGTCTATCACGCCGAAGCAATTTCAGCCTCAGATATTGCGCAGACCGCAGGGAGCTACTCCAACCACTTCCACTTCTTTTGAGCTGCCTACTGCGAAGACGCCCGAAGCTGCATCCAACAAGCCCGAAGCACCAGTGACAGAGAGAACGAAGGCACTTCTCTCACTGGTCAATCAACCTCAGACAGCTAAGCAGGCGGAGCAGCCTTCGTCAGCTTCTCAGTCGCCACCCGCAGTTCCGTCAGTCGTTAAACCGGAACTACTGACACTGCTCAGACACAACAAGCCAGCCACTACCGCTCCATCTGGTGAACTAAAAGGCCCTGACGTTACACTGCCTGAACAGACAAAGGCAACTCCGTCAGCCGACAGCAAGACTGCGCTCTTATCACTCTTTGGCACTAATACCACAAAACATCAGGCTCCTGAAGCTACTGTCTCGCCTGTCGGTGATCAGCAAAAGCCTAGCGCCGCAACTGTAGACACTCAGAAATCTCTGCTTGGGCTCTTCAAGAAGCCTACACTTCCGGCTTCAGCAATGCCAAGCAATATGAAGCCAATTTCTCCTATTGAGACTAGGCCAAGCACTCTTGATAGACGCCCTAGTAGTAAGGTAGACTATCAGACTTCTTTGCTTTCACTTTTCGGACAACCACGACCGCCATCATCTTCTGTGGATGTAGGATCGTCCGCTGTTCTTAGTCCAGTCAGTGTTACGCAAATGGCTCTGCCACCTCGAAGGACGACCCCTGGTGGTGGTGGTGGTGGTATGATGAGCGTCTTCAAGCGTGCAAGTATTGCCTCAGGCGTAAGTGCACCAGGACGGGATGAATCTATGAGATCAAGGATGAACAGTACGACTTCACGAGATGGGATTGGTAGTGGCAGTCAAACACCAATTAGTTCGACGGACAGAGGATTTCTACTGAATTATCTGAAGGGTCTATGAAATGGATAGTAGTATAATAGTATATCATTCTCTCTACGGATATCGAAACAAGATGACGAACATACCCCCTACTAGTACATTCCCGCTGTTTCGCTTGTCCTTTTGACCTGTTCCGAGGTTGTGTTTTGGAAGAAGCAAATGCCAAGTCTTTTTTCGAGCTTGGACCAGTTCCGACCTAGGGTTAAATTGGACGAGACACACCGTTCCACCCACAATTTTGCACGTCGAGCAACAGGAACATTTAGATTTTGTAGAATCACTCTTTTACTAACCTCACAGTCGTCAAAGTACGTGACCATAGTTATAGCATAGTTCACGAGAGCTTCAAGCTGACTTTCGCCACAGATGGTTGCCGCATCGAAGCACGTCCCCATTGTCAAGAAGAGTACGTCCACACCACAGAAAAAGAGAGGGAGGAAACGAAAAGAGCGAAATACTGCACAATATTACCTATCGCATACGATCAAGAACAATGATGTGAAAATTTGGCTATTGGCGCAAGGATATTGAAAAGAATTACAAAAGTCTAATACGGCATGTTTTTCAATAGAGACCACCCACTTCAAGCGTCACCAGAGCGATCGCTTCAAGCGTGTAGACCCATCATGGAGGAAACCCAAGGGTATTGATAACGCCGTGAGGAGACGTTTCAAGGGACAGGCTCGCATGCCCAAGGTACGATGACAGATTCGACTTTACATATCTCAAAGGACAAAGGAAGAAACGTTCAGTTCTAGCATCGATATTACAAAAAGCCCAACACTTCAACTCTTTACCCGACAAATTCACCATACATCATCCTCAAATCCAATACCGAATGAAGGAATAAGAAGCAAGACAAGAAGCTAACCCACCTCCCCTCCTCCTCAGATTGGTTACGGATCCAACAAGAAGACCCGCCACATGATGCCCTCCGGCCACAAGGCCTTCCTCGTCCACAACATCCACGACGTCGACATGCTCCTCATGCACAGCAAGACCTACGCCGCAGAGATCTCACACGCCGTCTCAGCAAGGAAGAGAGTGGAGATTTTGGCCAAGGCGAAGCAGTTGGGTGTCAAGGTTACGAACGCAAAGGCAAAGGTTACTGTTGAGGTATAAATGGGTTGTTGAGTGTTTATTATGAACGTATGGAGGAGAGGAGACGGGGAAAAGAAGAAGAGGCGCTGTGATGTTCTGGGTTGGGGTTCAAGGAGAAACAAGAATGGATCTTCCCACCGCGTCGTGCTGAAAGAATAGGCATTTGATGTGTAGCAACTTCGGAGCAGACAGCAGTCATGATACCAGGAATGAAACAAAAAGCATTTCAAAACAAACAACAAGATTGATCTCGACGACTGTGCAATCGTGAATGTTGGCTGTGTGGAGCAGCGGGTTGAGTATAACAGGCCAGAGTGATCACACAGTTGTAAACTGGTTGCATATCGTCTGATTAACTCATTACTTCGTACCTGATACTGCAGTTTTCTACAAGCTGAGTGGCGAAGAGTCAGCTCCCTCCTAGCTATGTAGATTGTAGAAATACCAATCAATCTCACGTCTCAAGTCTAGTGTTCTCAAGTCTTCTTAGCCAACACGCTCTTGAGACCTCCAAGCCACCTCTCAAGATCGTTTTCATCTTCGGCCGCAAACCGATACGTAGAATCCTCGCCAATAACCTGCATACAGTACTGGCGACGGCTGGACAGTGCATCCGTCTCAACTGCATCTACTATCGTGCTTAGAGGCAGCAGCAACAACGCCCTATATTCCTCTTCTCCGCGATACAATGCCAAACCCTTCCGGCGAAGCACAACCCAGTACTTCTTCCACTGCTTGACACCTCGTGTCCGCAAATAACGCAACCATCCACTACATATAACCTTTTCGTCCTCTGACATTGCTTCTAGCTGATAGAATGGTTTGTCTGGGATATGTTCTTGGCCGGAGGTGCTTGCGGAAGAGGATAGTGCGCTCGGGGATCGATTGCGAATGTGAACAGGAAGTTCACCAACACTACCAAAGGCGGGTTCATTAGAGAAATCAGAAAAGGATCCTGGGTCCGTTGCGGATTGATCGTATGACTCTGATATCCTTGGAGTCTCAGTGAGCTGTGATGGCAACTCTATTGACATGGACCGGAATCTTGCACGTGTGCTTGATGTTGATGTTCTGCGTGGTATGCGTATTGCTGGTGTTGGTAAGGACGCCAGACTCGAGCTTGGCGCCGTACGTGGTCTCGTTGTACTGGATGATGCTAATCCTGGAGTCATAGTATCCTCTAGCTCATCGGCGAACTTGGCTTCTTGTTTGATCAGCTCAACCCATTCTTTTGCTTCAGCGATTGATGGGGCGTCGAGGTGAAAGTTTCGGGAAGGAGTATAGAGGTCGAACAAGCCATTATGTGACTCTCTGCCTCGCTTGTCTCGTCTGGCAGCGACCGCCGTGAGTTCAGACAGCCTGATCTGATGTCGTAGTTGTGTTTGATCTGAATCTTTATAAATGGAGAGAACGGTGGGCCGTAGGACGAGCTGAATGGAAGCCCAGGTCTGGTAACGCCGTCAATATAGCTGATATTTATGCGATCTTCAACCTGTCTCGCACCTTTGTTCGTCTCTTTCGCTTCAATACTTGGCCAGACTTGAGGACGCGGTCGACCGCGTAGAAACCTGCTCCGTCCAGCGGAGAGAAGTAACTAGCTTGGCTTTCTGGCACAACCTGAGATGCTAGCGTCGAGACGCGCAAAGGACTCTGAACCACTGGCACTCGAGCCGCAGGAGTTGGCAGGTGTTCGATGACCATGATGAAGGGTGTGATATACCTAGAAGATCCTGTGATGTGAGTTTCAGGCTACAGCCAGTTCTGCTGAGAAGAGGGACGTTTTGACAAGTCGCAGACTACTCTGGTGTTGGAGCTGGCGACGCATGGTCGATACAGTCGATACACTTGCTGTGCAGAATGTTTAGTAGTTTGTGTCGTCGCAAAGTCACTTCGAGTTTATTTGTTTGGATGATTGATGCTTGTTGACGTCGGCCTATTTGATCACGTGACTATTGCATCCTTTGCCATCACAGCGTCCATTACAGATTTGACTCACTCACCCATCTGTATTGCCTCCCAGTCTTGAGTAACATTCTCTTCTGATACCTCTCTTCCCCTTCAGAGCGTTAAGTGCTGTGTTATTTTGCTTCTGTGACTTTTTCTTCTCCAGCACTTTGAGCAATTGTGCTGCTCTTCAAACATAGATATCAAAATGCCGGTCATCAACCCAGAAAGACTGGTAGGCTTGCAGAACTCCCCAGATCATGTTAGAAATGTATGTTGTGTCCATTCAGATTTCTCCTATCTCAAAGACAGAGCCAACTAATGTATCAGAGAAGATTTGCATCATGGCCCATGTGGTAAGTATATTCTCATGGTAAGGGACAGTATCTTTGCTCAAACCCCACCAGGACCATGGCAAGACATCACTTTCAGACTCCCTGATTGCCACAAATGGCATCATCTCACCAAAGCTTGCGGGCAAGATCCGATACCTAGACTCTCGACCTGATGAGCAAATACGAGGTATCACTATGGAGTCCTCAGCAATATCACTCTTTTTCTCTCTACTACGGAAGTCTTCTGCAGAAGCGACCCCTGCGCAGAAGGACTACCTAATTAATCTAATTGATTCGCCTGGCCATGTTGACTTCAGTAGCGAAGTATCTACAGCGTCAAGGTTGTGTGATGGTGCTGTCATCTTGGTGGATGCGGTTGAGGGTGTTTGTAGTCAGACAATAGCCGTTCTGCGTCAGTCGTGGGTTGAAAAGCTTAAGCCAATTCTGGTCATCAACAAAATGGATAGACTGATCACCGAGCTTCAGATGGGTCCTGGCGAGGCCTACATTCACTTACGGAATCTACTGGAGCAAGTCAATGCAATCATGGGTAGCTTCTATCAAGGAGAACGTATGGAGGACGATCTTAATTGGCGCGAGCGGGTTGATGCTAAAGTTAATGAAGCTGGTAAAGCTGCTCAGGACGGTGCAACAAGAGGTAACCTTAACACGGAAGGCGATGCGATTGTGGAAGAAGAGGGCTCAGCGACCAACGATGGTTCCGCAGAATACGAGGAAAAGGGAGACGAAGACATTTACTTTGAGCCCGAGAAGGGCAATGTGGTGTTCAGCAGTGCTATAGACGGGTGGGCATTTACACCAAAGCAGTTTGCTGGGCTATACGAGAAGAAGCTAGGTATCAAGAGATCCCTGCTTGAGCAAGTATTATGGGGAGATTTCTATCTCGATCCCAAAACCAAACGAATCTTGGGCGCAAAACATCTGAAGGGCCGGAATTTGAAGCCTATATTTGTGCAGCTGGTGCTTGAGAACATCTGGGCTGTCTACGATGCTACAACTGGTGGAGACAATGGCAAAGGGTGCGTGCAGCTCTACTCACTGCAAACTTTGATGCTAACCAACTTTCTCTTAGTGATTCTATCATGGTAGAGAAGATCACAAAGGCCTTGTCAATTACCTTACCAAATCATGTCCTGAGATCGAGAGACCCACGTTCAATCCTGACAGCTTTGTTTGCAGCGTGGATACCGCTATCCACAGCTGTCCTCGTCACGGTCATTGAGCATCTACCTTCGCCAAATGTAGCACAGGAAGCACGAATGCCACAACTCCTCGACGCGTCACCTGGCGCCAGCAGTATAGATGCCAAGCTGCGTGATGCAACGATCAATCTCAAGAAGAGTAGAGATGACCCTATTGTAGCTTTTGTCAGCAAGATGGTGTCAATACCTGAAAAGGATCTTCCAGAGAACAAGACACGGACAGGATCGAGCTTGACAGCAGAGGAAGCTCGGGAGATGGCGAGGAAGAAACGAGCAGAGATTGCGCGAGCACAAGCAGCAACAAATGGGCAGTCACCAGACCTTGCAGAGCTGAGATCCGCATTACAAAGTTCAGCAATCGGTGACCCGGACACAGAAGTGCCACCAGAAGATGACCAGCCGGCACAGGAGCCAGAACGATTGATAGGATTCGCAAGGCTATTCTCGGGAACATTAGAAGTTGGAGATGAGCTTTATGTACTACATCCCAAGTTCACCCCAGCAAATCCTCATGCCGCACCTGAACCACAGAAAGTCACCGTTACCGCATTATACCTCCTGATGGGTCGCGGTCTTGAACCTCTGACGTCTGTGCCTGCTGGAGTAGTATTTGGAATTGGTGGTCTTGAAGGACACATTATGAAATCAGGAACTCTTTGCAGTCAAGTCACTGGTGGCGTCAATCTTGCTGGATTGAGCATGGGTAGTCCGCCGATTGTGCGAGTTGCGCTTGAGCCTGAAAACCCTGCTGATCTAAGCAAGATGGTGACTGGTCTGAAACTACTATCGCAAAGCGATCCTTGCGCGTCTTATGAGATCATGCCAAATGGTGAACACGTCATTCTGACAGCAGGCGAATTGCATCTGGAACGCTGCTTGAAGGATTTGAAGGAGCGCTTTGCACATTGCGAAATCCAAGTCGGAGCACCAATTGTTCCGTATAGAGAAAGTATAGTCAGTGCAGCAGAAATGAATCCGCCAAAGGACAAGGATATGCCGAGAGGCAACACGGTCGGACTCGTTGCATCAAAGCAGCTCAGCGTCAAAGTACGTGTACGGCCACTACCTGGGAAGGTGACAGACTTTCTTGTCAGGAGTTCGATGGCAATTCAAGGACTCTACGCAGATCAAGGCGTTGATGTACAGCACGATGCGGACGTTGATGAAGATGTCGAGGATGTCGAGCATGCTGGTACTGATGACATGGGTCTTCGTACAGAGGAAGCGCAAAAGAGTCTGAAGGCATTGCAGGACGGGTTAAAGGAAGCTTTCCAGGAAGGCTTGAAAGACCACAAATCAGAACGAGATGTTTGGAAGGGAGTCGTTGGCAAAGTTGTGGCATTTGGGCCACGTCGAAATGGACCTAATCTTCTAATAGATGCGACACAAGATCGCACATTCAAGCACATGTGAGTAGTGCCTTTTGTGTATGTCCGTCCACCTGCTAACAATCTCGCAGATCCATGGAAACCCTCCTCGAAGAAGGAGCAGATAATGAAACGAAGGAAGACGATATCCTCCGAGCTCAAGATTTCTCAGACAAAATCTCATATGCTTTCCAGATGGCTACCGCACAAGGTCCATTATGTCAAGAGCCCATGCAGGGTGTCGCAGTGTTTATTGAAGAAGTCAACATCTTATTGTCACCCGAAGAAACCGGTAATGCTCGTGAGAAGATGCCACGACTGACCAGCGAAATCATCAAAACCACTCGCGACGCAATCCACCGCGGTTTCGTCGATTGGAGTGCCCGTCTCCTACACGCTATGTACAGTTGCGAAATCCAAGCCTCCAGTAAGTCCTCCCCTACCACCTTACCACCCCAGCCCACTAACCACACCCCTACAGCCGAAGTCCTAGGTAAAGTCTACGCCGTAATAAACCAACGCCGCGGCCGCATCATCTCCGAGTCCATGAATGAAGGCACCTCCTTCTTCACCATCGTTGCCGTCCTCCCCGTCGCCGAATCGTTCGGCTTCAGCGACGACATCCGCAAACGCACCTCCGGCGCCGCCTCACCACAACTCATCTTCGCCGGCTACGAAATGCTGATTGATGAAGACCCGTTTTGGGTGCCATTTACGGAGGACGAGTTGGAGGATTTGGGCGAGCTGGCGGATAAGGAGAATGTGGCGAAGAGGTATATGGATCAGGTCAGGAGGAGGAAGGGGTTGTATGTGCAGAAGAAGTTGGTCGCGGATGCGGAGAAGCAGAAAACGTTGAAGAGGTAGTGTGGTGTATTCCGGACGAATGAGCTAGGCTATATAATACTTGGGTGGAGGTGTTTATGAACTATACTTAGCACCTTCAGTCATCTCGTGGGCTGTGTACCACTGTCAACATCGTCTCGTTTGAGATACATATATATAGTAAAAAGAGCACCAAGAAGTCTTTCTGGCGTGAGTTCCATAGATCTTCGGAATACGAGCTTCTTTTTGAAACAACATTGATGGTACCTTGTGTCGTATCGTGGCACGTCGCTTGATGATTGTGGAATTGGACAACATAGCTTCTCTTCTTGACATTGAACGAAGAGAAGCGGCCTTTGCCGTGGGATTTGTCCGAGGCTATGTTGGGGTGTTCTCAAGAGTTTCATTGGCGAGTTTGTCGAGGGTACAAGAGGCTTGAGTGGAGCGCCTGTGCATGGGTGGACGTCTTTGGCGAGGTGCCGGTTCGGCATGTCTGTCTATTGAGTGGTTTTCTGTGGTGTTGCTATGGGGTTGGTAAGGCCGTGGCGTGGCTGAATGCGAGGATTGAAGAATTATGTGACGTGATCACAATGCATGCTTAGTCCATTTTCTGGTCGAGTGTAACATCCCAGAGAATCAGGACTGGGATGGCCAAATCAAGGGACTTTGTAACTCAGGTCCGAAAAGTGGTTGAAGAGTGCCGTTACCACAAACTCCCTTAAACAGCATTTCAAGATCAAATATCCCAGACAACCAGCACTGGGATGGCCAAATTAAGCGACTTTGAAACTCAATTGAAAGATGTCGTTGGAGAGTGCCGTGACTTTTTCTTGTTCTTCTCGTTAATCTATTTCAGGAAGTGAGAAGATGGGATCAGTTATGCGAGATCTGCTGGGCTGGGTAGCCGTTTAAGAACCATAATGGTCATCAATATTTGATGGTTTGGTCTTCCTTCTTCGGTCGTGCTTGCTTGCTTGTTTGCTGCGTCGAGGGCAGAGGGGTGCATTGGCATTGAAAGGCTCGAGACCTTGGGGGTAATATGGACACGAGTTTCATCCTGGATGCGTGCCCAGCACGAAGTTCTTCACCACATTCACATTCACATTCACATCCGGTCTCTCTCCTCCTTCCTTGGCGCCACCTGCCCCCTCCACCAAACTCAACTCCTCCATCTTCTGCAAAACAATCGGATCCGTCTCCCTCGTCGGCTCCCTCGGTCCCTCATACCCACTTGGCGGCAACGCCCACTCCGGCAGCGGCGTCTCATACCCCCAACTTCCCTCTTCATCCGCATACCTCAACGCATGCAGATAAATCCCCAACTCATGCACACCCGGATCGCTATATAGCGGGGTATCGCAAACATCACACGTCTCGCCCGTCATCTTCTCACTTTTGCGCTTATTGTATTCGTCGACCATTTCGTCGTGGTAGGCGATTGCATCCGCTACTTCTGATTTTCCCATGCGTGCAAGACGGGTCATTATGTCATCGTCGTGCGAGGAGGTGTCGTCGCCACGGCCTAAGGAGATGCCGAACACTTTTTGGTTGCAGTAGATTGGGTCGTTAGTTATGGGGTGTCCGAGGAATTGGAGGTGCACGCGGATTTGGTGCGTGCGGCCTGTGAGGGGCAGACAGCGGACTATACTGTAGCCGCGGTGTTGTTGCCAGGGTTTGGAGGGGTCAGTGGGTGGTGTTGGGCAAGTTTGGGGACCGATGTCGTTAGATGTGGCAGTTGTTTCTTTTTCGATGCTGTTGCTGCCGCTGCTCGAGTTATTTCCTCCGTCTTCCTCTTTGGGCGGGTAATAAGCCAGTCTCACAAATACCGTTCTCGCGTCCTTCCCATTTGCTCTCACCCGGTTCAATCCCAATTTCGGACTAATCTGGAGCATAGGCTGGTCGCAGACTACTTTCCCTTCTGGAAATTCGCCCGCCACTCGTGCTACATATTCCTTCTTCACCGTGCGCGCCATAATCTGCCGCGTCATCTCTTGTGCTGCTGCGGGGTGCTTTGCTAGGAACATGATTCCGCTCGTCAATCTGTCTAGGCGGTTACATGGTAAAGGGTTAAACTCAGGGCCTCGTGAGGAGCGCAGTATTTCCACGATGCTGTTGTAATGATAGCGACCGGCGGGATGGACGGGGATGCCGGAGGGTTTGGAGATGACTATCATGTCCTCGGACTCGTAGACGATGGTTATGGGAGAGGAGGATACGGGTGGTTCATGTCGATGAGTCGTGTGGGATACTATGTCGCCGTTCTTCACGCGGTGGGTGATGGGCACGGATTTTCCATTCACGACTATCAGGCCGGATTCAATGGCGTCTTTCTAGGTGGAAGGGACTGTGTTAGTTTAGGGTGTTTTGTGGTATGGTAATATGGAGATGGTTTCGAGAAAGAAAGAGTAAAGTGAGGTATTCGCGCGCATGCATCTCGGAGTTCCTGCACTCACGTCTAAACCTTTTCACAGCACGTACGTAGTATTCCACCGGCCTATCTCGAAACTCATCCTTGAATATCTCCAAGAGCTCTCTGCCGCGCCATCGCTCCTTGCAATTCGTATTGTATGTATAATGATATGGTGTCACTCGTCTTAAGCCATCCTTGAAGTAATAAGGTCGTGGCCATGGATCGCATGGCGTTATTGCTACTGCTGGTGGTTCCTCGAAAACGTCTGGTGGTCCTGGTTGTGGTCCTGGCATCTTGTGGAGATAAGGGATCAGAGCGAGGTGCGAGGATGAGATGCGCCCTCGGGCGAGAAGGTATTCGAGGACTCTTGGAGAAGGAATGGTGGTGGATATGGAAGTAAAGAATCTGAAACAAAGACGAAACGCGGAATTGTGATTAAAGTTATACCTTATCGATAATGGATTCTTTTCTAAGAATCACCTTGAATTGCCACTCCCGTTGATGAATAACCACCTTGTTTCAAGCATTGAAACTCGTCGACCAGAAGTGAAAATGTCACCGAGTGCAGTTACGAACAATGAGGATGGCCTTTATGGAGAGTGCGCAAGATGTGGTGCTCCCGATGCTCGATTTGCAGCACGTCAAGACATGGTTTGTCAGTGAGTATCATATATTAACACACATATCAGTGAAAACACATAAGCTAAGACTATGTACAGAGACTGCTTTGTCCGTTTTATAGAAACCAAGATCATCAAGCGAATGGAAAGCACAAACTTCCGAGTCCGCAATTCTACTAAAGGCATGACACGGAAACTACTTTTACCAGTATCTGGAGGAGTATCATCTGCTTCACTACTC
>Ga0160427_10001786_pt1 | contig 13115 bp, 11 predicted proteins | sample SolpanmetagenomL_FD_108194 | JGI IMG/M metagenome (GOLD analysis project Ga0160427, IMG submission 108194) | Solar panel surface microbial communities from Lawrence Berkeley National Laboratory, California, USA - L | ecosystem: Engineered > Built environment > Solar panel > Unclassified ...
AATCGTCGTGTTTCGGTTGAAAATACAAACGCCACGTGGATGCAGGTCGTGAGGTATTATGCCTTTCCGACATGCCATAATCGGGATCGGAAGGTGGAAGATTATGACTCGATCCAAGAATAATAGATGCGAATAAAGATGTCCTTTTACTACTCCTCGATTTGCTCGGACCAAATGTCGAGGCACGTCGGCTTTGATCTCCAGAACTTGAAGCCTCCTGTAGTGGTTCCTTTCTTGAATTTGATCTCTTGACAAGCTTATTAGTTTGTGGATGTGTGTTAAATCCTAATGTGGAAAATCGATTCGACAGATCGGCACTATCGGTAGTCAAGGTTTCTTTTGCCAACATGCTTGTGTTTGTTGATGCATTGAGAGACTGGACAGATGCCGACAACCTTTGAAACCATTTCCTCTTCTTCGTAGAATCTTTCGATGACTGTGATGTACCAAGAGATAATGCTGAACTTGGTGATGGTGTATTTCGAAAAGCAGACGACGTAGACTGAGACGTTGCATGCCTGTGTGACACTGTTGATGTAGATCGACCAACTCTATCGTCCTCCAAGTAATTTGGAGTGCTTGTCATTGTTCGGATATGGTCGTGATCTTGAGACTGACTCGGTCTCCCAAAAGCTAGTCCACAAGCTGCTGCACCAACTGTAGAGGTCGCACACAACTGAATGTGACCCGATATATGAATTAGCACAACCTCTAGTAGCGGGTAGCGTTGGTACACAAACGGTAGAGATGGTTTTCATATTGACTCCTCCTGCTATCAGATTACTCCAGCAGAACCAGAATGAAAAGCTACGTGATTTTGTTGGAAATGGGATAGGTTACTGCTTCGAGGTCATCAAGGAGAGGAAATACGAAAATCTAATTCAACAAGACCGCATTCGAAGACAACGAGACCAGGGAATGCTGTTAAAATGAACGATACAATCATAGAAAGAACGACAATACGAAGATCGATGAGGCCGGTTACCAGGAAATCAACAAACAGATGAAAGATGTCGTTGCTTTTCCCGGAAAGCCTGTTGTCTCTTTTTAGCAGGTGGCTCGTGATTCCAGTGATCGCGTTCCTAATATGAGATAATTTTCGATATTGGATCTGACGAAGAGAGGTTGGAAAGCGAATGTCGTATATTGACTTTGACTAGGTTTGACGTTCCAATCTTCTTCTTTAGGTGTTGAATATGTTTCACCAAGCTATTAGATCACCAACTAAATGGATTCAACTTGGAAGGATTGGTGAATGTCGAAATTCTTTCGAGTTCCTCCTCTGTCGTAGTGTGTTGAATGCTATCACCTAAGGCCGTCTCGATCTTTCCTCTCCTGAAGGATTTCGAAACTACGGGAAGACTGGGCTAATTACGCAGTTGACCTGTAAACCCAAGTCCTTCTTCCATAACGCAAAGAAGGTGAAGGAAAGAGGAAACGACAGGAATTCAAGAAGTATATTGAAGATTGAGCAAGTGCAAAAGCCTTAGGAGAGTTTTATTAGGCTTTTGGCTGGCTGGCTGGCTGGCTTTTCTAGCTGGCTGGCGGACTTTTGAGGGGGGTGAAACTTAAAAGGTTAGTGAGGTGTGTGTATGTAAAAGTAAATAGAGGGATCGACTGATGATGTTTGCTTTTGCCTACACTCCCACCACTCAAGTTTGGCTTGAAGGTATTGTTGGCTGTCAAAGTGTGAGCGAGTGGGCGAGTGACTTTAGGACGCAGACACTTGAGTTCTCTCCTGCGTGCTTCTGTTTCAACCAACAACGACAACAACACCACCACCAACACTAACTAAGATCAACTTCGACTGACCCACTCTCGTCTTCCTACGTGTACAATCTCAGCCTAGTGGGTTATCATACGGCAGATTATTCCAATTTGTTGCAATGATGTTTTTTTGCACCTGCAAGCTGGACCAGAGTTCCGCAATCGTGGCTTGCTTGAATAAGGGAGGGAGGGAGAAAAAAAGACACCCTTTATCATCCCGTCCCACTGTTCAAAGTGGTATTGCACCGAATATGCAATCTTGATTGATGTGCTATTGTGCGGTGCCTGTCAAGACCATCCAATGCTTGTCCTGTCATCAAATCACATACTAGGTGTCTAATCACATCATGCTGGTGGGGGGACAGCATTACACCGTCATTATACGAATCGTAATTATCTATATTCTATTCACTTCGATGTGGAATGGACTGAATGGTCTCTTGATTCCATCATTTGTTGGTAACAATAAGGAGTGTGTTTTAATGAAGGGAAAGCCAGACACATTAAGACATTTCCCCCAGGTCACCTAAGCGTGGTACCTAAGTACTTAGTAGGTACCTGTGTACCTTTTTTTTTGCACACATGCACAACTCCCTCCAGGTTCAAGCGTTGACTTGCCCGTTTGGTGGAGCGCTCAAACACAAAGCACAAGCGGCACCCTTTCGAAAACTTTGCTTGAAGATCCTAGTAGAATAAGGAAAGTTGTTTGAGCTAATCATAGTGACTGAGCATAAAGTAATCGTTAAATTCATGAATCTACCTTCACGACACAATTGGGTCAATTTGCATGAATATGCTATCCAATAGATCTTTCTTTCCATTCAAACAAACGATTAACATGTTGCTATTCCCTTTTGACAATTCAGTTTTGGATACACGTCTTTTAATTAGTGCTTAATTGAAAACTCGTTAAAAGATTATTTGCTATAATCACCTGGGAAACGAATTTGTTTCCTGCTACCAAAACCGAGAGCTTAAGCGTAATCCGTTTTTTTCTAGCGATGTTTCAGAGTCTCGGTCGTAATCTGCTAAATTATGCAAGACATAGCAGGAAAGCGGAAATCACGATACTGTCAGATCATGTAGGTTTTGTATCAGATGTTGTATATCTTGTACCATAATACCTAATCGGATAATGTAAACGACGGGTAATAATTGACAAAGACGATGCAAGGAGAAGTGATTAGACACAGTTGACTAGGACAATCAACTCTGCAAACTCTTAAATGATTTAGGGAAAGGATTGAAAGATAAAGTGGGAAGATACATTTGTAGACTAAAATTCAAAACTGGTACTGCTTACTTATTCAAATTCTTGCGCAATTGCATGTTGTATCATAATCATAAAAGATATACTAAATGCTACAGCACTAGCATGCTAAAATTTCGAGTATGGAATGTTGTGAAGGAATCCTGTCATGCATTGGCATCCGAACAGACGAAATAGTTGGTGGATCGGGATATGCCGACATTTATTGCCACTGCTATTCTGATCCTCATAACATTATCGACAAGGTAGCGCAATGTTAATAACATCAAAGTACCTACTTATTATCCCATTATGAAACTAGCTACCAAGAACTTACTTGATATAACAACTAGTCTACTCGATCTTGAGAATGTGGTATATCTAAATATGCTGTATGTGTTGAAATCAGTCTCGACAAAGCCTAAGGGTTACAAGATACACATGCTTATGGAATTTAAGGCTTTAACTTGCTAATCGCAGGCGTCTAATTTACCAAGATTGTCGTTTTTTAGAAAATAAAAATAGATGTGTAGGCTCTATGCTCAAAAAAAAGAGTTATGACTACCTACTAAGTACTCACTCAGTAAGTACTTAAATAGGTACTCAGGTGGGTTTAAAGTTCTTTAACTCCTCTTGAATAGGTTGATGTTTCTCAGCTACGCAATTTGCTGGTGAGGGTTTTTGTGCAGCATAAAGAGTGGCAATCTCGCTAAGCGCGGATGATGATGATGATAATGCTGCGGTATGAGATTCAGATTATGGAAACATCTTTATCGACATTTTTCATTTAGTGTTTAGAGTCCTATATACTCATCAACTTTTAGTCAAAATCTCCGAAACCATGTCACTAGAGTCACAACTCTTAAGGACAATCCCGTCCCTGGATAATGTTCTTACAGAGTACTGCGTTGGGTTTTTGGAGCACGCCACTAGCCCGGATGCACCAGATCCTGAGGAGCAGCTCCAAGAGGCTATCACGATGGTCAGCGCCATCCTGGTCTCAGCAGCCGGTTCAGAAACATCACCAGAGAAGATTACAGCTCTGATAGACTCTCTAGTTCATCAACTCATGCCCGAAGATGGTTATGAAAAGCGAGAAAATAGAAGTGGTGCTAAAAAGCTTGATCAAACAATCAATATGGCGACCCAGCGGGGAATATCATCTACAATGAATCTTACTGGTACTGTCGATTTAGATGCTACAGCCTCAAGGAAGGTAGAGTCCCGCGTAGACAAAAAGAAACTTGAAAAGGCAGAAAAGAAGATTAAAGCAAAACAAGATAGAAAAGTCTATAAAAATGTTGAATACGAAGCTTCCAAACTTGTTGTCGATCCTGCGCAGGATGCCAAGAGTTATGAAGAATTCTATATGCAAGTCAATCCTTTGCAGCTGGGTGGTTCAGGTGCTGGCAAAAGCAAAGACATCAAGGTTGATCAGGTGGATGTTCAAATAGGAAACAAGAGGATTTTGACAGATACCTCTCTGACCTTGGCATATGGTCGCAGATATGGTTTAGTAGGTCAGAACGGTATTGGTAAATCGACACTTTTGAGAGCTTTGAGTCGAAGAGAACTAGCTGTACCTACACATATTACCATTCTTCATGTTGAACAAGAAATCACTGGAGATGACACTCCTGCTCTACAAGCTGTTCTCGATGCTGATGTTTGGAGAAAACATCTGCTCGCTGAGCAAGAGGTAGATGATCCAACTCTCAATATCTGGAACGTGACTAACAGAATACAAAGAAAATCATTACCCAACAGGCTGAGCTGGAAAATATACCACTTTCTTTGCAAAATCAGCCTGGCATGAAGACGAGGGAAGAAATGGATGCTATACTTACAGACATACACGAGAAGCTATCTGAAATGGAGTCGGACAAGGCTGAATCCCGAGCAGCAAGTATTCTGGCTGGTCTTGGTTTCTCCACAGAGAAGCAACAGCATGCTACAAGGACTTTCTCTGGAGGTTGGAGAATGAGATTGGCACTGGCACGAGCTTTGTTTTGTAAACCAGATCTTTTACTTCTTGACGGTATGCTGGTTTATTGGTGTCTATGATGTGTTTCCAAGCAAATGCTGATCAGACTCTAGAACCGTCTAACATGTTGGACGTTCCTTCCATCACCTTCTTGTCCGAATATCTTCAAGGCTATCCAAGCACAGTTTTGGTAGTATCTCACGACAGAGCCTTCTTGAACGAAGTTGCAACAGATATCATTCACCAGCACTCTGAAAGATTAGACTACTACAAGGGAGGTAATTTCGATGCGTTTTATGCCACAAAAGAGGAGCGAAGAAAGACTGCCATTCGAGAATATGAAAATCAAATGGCATACCGCAAACATCTGCAAACTTTTATCGACAAATTCCGTTACAACGCTGCCAAGTCATCAGAAGCTCAATCACGAATCAAGAAACTGGAAAAGTTGCCAATGCTGGAAGCTCCAGAAGCTGAATACTCTGTCAAATTTGCATTCCCCGAAGTCGAAAAGCTTTCACCGCCTATTATACAACTTGCAAATGTTTCTTTTGCTTATACTGCTGGAAACCCAATCGTCGAACATGTGGATCTAGATGTGCAATTGGATTCGCGAATTGGTATAGTAGGACCCAACGGAGCAGGTAAAACAACGGTCTTGAAACTTCTAACAGGTCAACTTGAACCAACTGCTGGGATGTATGTCGTGTATAGCTATGTTTGCGAGCAGAATCTAGCTAATAAGTATATAGGCTTTCTAAAAATGGACGACTTCGCGTTGGTTACTTTGCTCAACACAACTTGGATTATCTAGATCCTAATTTGAGTGCATTGTCATTCTGTGCACGAGAATTTCCTGGTAAAACAGACGAGGATTACCGTCGACATCTAGGTGCCTTTGGAATCACAGGTACTACAGGTCTACAGAAGATGGAGCTCTTATCTGGAGGACAGAAATCCAGAGTTGCCTTTGCATGCCTGGGCTTAACTAATCCTCAAATTTTGGTTCTTGATGAACCTACCAATCATCTTGATGTAGAGGCCATGGATGCTCTATCGGATGCTTTGAAGGTGTTCCAAGGTGGTGTATTGATGGTATCTCACGATGTGACAATTCTGCAAAGTGTTTGTACGTCACTGTGGGTTTGTGAGAATGGAAAGGTTGAGCACTTTGATGGTACAGTCCAAGTAAGTTACATACAATCTTCGATGTTATTCAAAGTGGATACTAATATAGTTCCTTCAATAGCAATACAAGAAGAGGATCATCGCGCAAGCCAACATGGCTGGTGTCATTGTGCAACATTGAGAGGGCCAAAAGGATTGAAGTCGGAAGCTGTACGATAGAGATAGAGAAAAATCATATATAAACAAAGAAAAATGCAGCAAACGTTTTGTAAATGCTCTGACAATATCTTTCGTTGTTCGATATCTTGCGAGATTTTCATAGCCCTTTGTAGACAAGAACAAAACCGTTGGAAAAATGAGAAGTACCGCTCGAGAACAATTCGTTATCTACACGCACTATTCGCTAATCATGAGTTATATTCATGAACCATTAATATCACCATGCATGCGTGGGCGCTCAACGGGATGAGCAGTCGGATTCTTATGTAACTCCACAATCGATAGTGTCTATGTAACGTTTGCAGACAAAGTGAGTATGACGATATTGAAATCATCATATCGGCAGTGTTCTAAAGTCTTGGTGTGCTTGGTACACTGGGCATCTACGTAATCTTGTCCACTTATCATCCACTATTCTCACGAGCTTAATCACAACTTCGTAAAGCTCTCCACGCTTGCAACCGATTGCATGTCCAGCTTGGACCAAATCCTTATCAATCACATCTTATGTGCATGATTTGGAAAGAGATCTCGAGAGACTGTTCCGGCTTTTGTAGGAAAGTTTTGCCTAGAGTGCTCAGTATTCCAAAATTCCCTTTGAACATTGGCATCTTCGTGATGAAAAGTCAGTTTGGGAGGGATGATCTCATTGGTACTCTTGGCGCAGATTACTGTATTAGGAAATTTGGACCGTCGATGCTTTGCGAGACTCACGGTCGGTTGTACGGCTAGAGACAAGGGTAATTTAACTGATGAATCTGGGGAAAGAATACATGCGACTAATGTCAAATGATATCGTGCCACCAGTATGTACCATGTATACTGCACTTGAAAATTGAGAACGAAGCCTAGAATTTATGATGGCGTGAGCAAGGAGTATAGTATAAGTATAAATATCTGCCACTCTGATCCTTCTCCTCCTGGTCGATTTGCTTCATCCTAATCGCTCTATGCAATCTATTTATTATTGGGGAGAAAAGATAAAGCTTAGTTACATTTGCAAATACATGCCCGTGATGATGCCTCTTATTTTCAAAATCCGTTTATCAGCGGTTCTTCTCGCTCTAATTCATTTGGTAGCCTCACAATCTACAACCGCCACACCAACATCTTGCTCAACTTTGAGTTATTCCATACCCTCGCCATCACTTGCAGCAGGATATGAAGCTCAACTTGTCATTAAAGGTTTAAAGGGACCAAGGTCTATCCACTTCGATGGGGATGGCAATCTTCTTGTACTCGACAGAGGGGTTGGGTTGGTTCGTTATTCTATAGATGATGGTTGCTTGTTGGGAAGCAACCGAAAAATAGTTATTGAGAACTCAGAAGTAAGTCGTTCTCCTCTATACTCGGTACCAAAAAAATTGGCACTAAATATTTTCGCTTTCACTTCAGATAAACCATGGTCTGGCCTTCTCGGCGGATTATAGCACTGTCTATGTGTCGGATGTTGACAAAGCATATTCCTTCGACTACAATATGCCTGCTGGAACTACGAGCAACCAAAAAACCCTCATCACTGGCATGAATAACACTGATCATGTTACTCGGACTCTACTCATCTCAAGAAACGTCTCAGACTATCTCGTCATCAGTCGTGGTAGTGACGACAATATAGATCTTGGAACCCAAGATATTGGATCAGGTCGTTCACAGTTGAAGGCCTTTAATCTTACAGAATTGCAAAAGGGTTCAGTGGACTATGCTGCGTCGGGTTTGATCTTGGGGTGGGGGCTCCGTAACAGTGTTGGGTTGACTGAAGATGCTATTGGTCAGATATTCACTGTCGAAAACTCGGCGGATCAAGTTTACCGTGGTACAACAGACATCCATCAAGACAATCCAGGCGAAGAGATGAATTACCATGGGTTCATTAACCAAAACTACCAGAGAAGAAACTATGGTTACCCTGATTGTCTAGCTGTTTGGGATGCGTCAGTCATTCTATCGAACGGAACTACACTTTCTACTGGAGACCAATTTGTCCGAGATGGCAACGGATCTTTCACAGATGCTGATTGCGGTGAAGAATATCGCCAGGCGCCAGCAATGACGTTCCAAGCTCATATGGCACCACTAGATATCAAGTTCGCCCCAGACGGTAATGCTTGGATATCGTTCCATGGATCTTGGGACCGAAGCTCACCCGCAGTATGTCAATCTCGCTCAACTATGCTACTCTTTCTTACATTAATATAGTATTTGTATTTGATACAATAACGTGCTAATTGACGAAATTTGTCAACAGGGTTACAAAGTTTCGATGATTTCATTCACAAACTACAATACGACAGAGCCTAGCAATTCACAAACTGCAGCGATTGACATTATGTCTAACCAAGACAATTCACAGTGTCCAGACAATTGTTTCAGACCTGTTGGATTGGCATTTGACACTCAAGGCAGATTGTTTGTCTCGAGCGACAATACCGGTGAAGTCTATGCCATACGTCAAACAGGCAGTAACAGCATAACAAACACTACCATGACAGCAGCGCCAACAGTGGCTTCAACCTCTGCGAGTACCATTGAAAGTGGCACAAGTCAAACCCAAACAGGAACTGCAGCATCTTCTCCTCCTACTACAACATCAAGGCCTAGCTCATCGTCAAAGACGGAGGCTATGCAAATCATATCCTTGATGTTGTGTCTTATTGTAGGACAGATTATGTTTATTTAATTTAGTCGAATACATATAATACCGTGACCAATTTATACACAGGCCTTGAGCTTTCGCAAACTAATACAGTTGCATGTACATACGACTACTTTGTATGTCGATAGGCTGAACAGAAGAGTTTAAAAAAACATATACATCTAGAAGAATTGATCGTCTATGAAACATAGTGCTTATGTTGTTGTTCTTCATGTACAAACTCCTAAAACAGGCTAGTGATTAGTGACTCATACTTTATATATGTACAATATGATTTGCGTATCAATTTGCTGTTCTGTCGTATGATTGAACCTGTGGCAGGATGCGACGCTTGCAGCTTGCTCTGCAGCGTGATAGCATGGCTGATGCTTGAGTTATAATCACCTTGTGAAAGTAGGAATATTATTGTTAAGAAACGAGGACTGAGACAATCATGTTTAACGAGTTAGTACTTTAAGAAACGCTCTTGCAAATTTTGTCTTCTAAGAGTGGAATCCTTTGGGAGAAAATGGTCAGTTGATATATATGATCAGAGTCCAAGATCACCCTTAAAAGGAGATGAAAGTAGCTTACCGACATGTAACATCGTTAGAATAGTGAATATTTCATAGACACGGAGTTTATTATGGAGAGGATAAACATTCCAAAGAGAACAATATATTAATGATGTTAAAGTAGACCTTTTCGCATGCAATGAAGGTACAGACACTTAATATTTTGGCTGCCAAGGAGAGGAACAAACATCTCTGCTTGTTGCATCAACACACACGCATAAGCAAAATAAATTGGACCAAAAAGTTTAAAACGCTAAGGAGGGCTGAGCGCAGATGCTGTTTCAAAACACAAAAAGGGTGCATGGGCAGAGGAAGATGAACATTTTGCTGGGAACAAGGGAGGAAGGGGGGGGGGGGCGTTCTCAGGGCTGTGAGAACACAATGTGCCATTACGCATCCGAACACATCTGCCAAGCTTCTAGTATGCTGCTATGCTATGCTAGGAGGAGGGTGCTATTATGGATGGATGGATGGATGGATGGATGGATGACTTGGTAAGGAATTAAGCTGTGTGTGCCAACATTATTATTATTATTGAATTATTACGTCCAAGTACTGCCAATTCAACACTGACAAAACACCTTCACCATCATCTTCACACATTCACTTATAGACAGGATAGCAGGAGGTTACGCTTCTTTTGTATCAACGACTAACTAGATACTTGTTCATTATTTGAGGCTCCCTTCGTTGGCTCTCTCTGCAACATTCGCTATCATACAAACCAACGCTCATTAGACCACCCTTTTCATTCAGCCTCAATCATCTTGGGACAACATTGACGACAGAACCACGCTATTAGAGCATATTGGTCCAGCTCGACAATACATCAGCAAAGATAATTACGGCCACATGCAATCAATTCACTTTTGACAGCTTCGCTGCTTCAAAGCTAGGCGGCGGTGAACATGTCGTCAAATCAAGCAGACGAAGATCAAGCATCTCGGGATGGAATACCTTTACAGGACCTCTCGCCAACCAACGAATTAGCAGTCAACACAGATACAAGCCCCGGCAGGGCAAGGCGTAGCTTCCAACGTACAAGATCTCTATTTCAAAATCGAGGATCTTCGCCTGGTTCGACGGCACACCGTAGGCAAAAATCTCGAGGTAGTCCATTTGGAACGAAATACGAAGCTGTACCAGATGTACCCGACTTTCGCCTCGACGATCCATTTGCCGGCTCATCGACAGCTCGCGCGAGCAACATTGACCCGACACATCTACCAGTGCCTCAAATAACAACAAATGTCTACACTGATGATGACGACGATCGTCATGACCCGTCGACAGTATTTGACCACGAAGGAGGTATGAACGTAGACATTGAGACAATGAGAGAAGGATTGATGGAAGTGTTGGAAAATGAAGTGTCTGGTAGCAGCTGGCTTCCAGGTCACGCTCGAATAGGTTCGCGAAATGCCAGTCCAGGCCGTGCATCAACATCAGCATCACCTAAAGTAACCCCAATGCACCAAAGGGGCCTCTCAGTTGCGAGAGCTGAAGAAATGGCAGCAATAGCAGCAGCGGAAAGAGAAAGAGATAGACAACACTCTAACGCTAGTCAGCCCGAAAGCGAGGATCAAGATGGTGACTATTTCGGGGGTTATTCTGGACCAATTAATTATGACGAAAGTGATACGGTAGGACTAACAGATCCGACTCACTTGCAGCCAATAAGTGGTGCCCCTGACTATTCACCAGGCTCTACAGCAATAAGCCCACGTGGTAGGTTAAGATCTTTGTCAACCGGAAAGCAGTCATCAATATCTTCTACAAGGCTTGGAGATGACTTGAACAATGCCGAAATGGGATTGAACCGCCTATCGAGTCACATTTCTACAACCGCCTCTTCACATACACGTAAGAAGTCTCTGGTGCCAGGAGGTCCCTCATCTCCTGTAAGACGTGTCTCTGTAGCTGTGCAAAATATATCTCAGCGTGTGGTCAATCTCTCAAATGATCCTAATGCAAACATTGCCAGACGGCCCTCTACCAAATCTCTAAAAGGACGAGAGTCTCCTCCAGATCTACCACGTATCACGTTTGCAGACGATGTGGCATCACCAAAATCACCCATAATTGAAAAGGTATCCGCTATCCCAAAGCAAACAACACACGACCCCTGGCATAGGACAAGCAATCCGTTGAGAGGTAAAAGCTTAAGGATCTTTTCCTTTGACAACCCAATACGCATCTTTCTCTGTAATGTCCTCGTTCATCCATTCACGGAACCATTCATTCTCCTTCTGATAGTCTTCCAAACCGTTCTATTGACCGCAGATTCAGCAAAGAGTGTTTCTTTCGACCCGCGAGAAAGGAAATGGGGCACGTCCTGGACCGATTGGGCGATGCTTGTGATATTTGTTATCTATACAACTGAGATTCTCGTTCGTATCATCGTCTCTGGATTCATCATCAATCCGTTATCACCCAACGATCCTCCTCCCGAAGGCGTGCGCAACTTCTTCAGACGGAAATTTCATGAGATATTTAGTCCACAAGAGATGAGGACGAAGACACAGAGCAAAATACTGGATCCTCCTCCAACGTTACTTCGTACTTTTACAAATTTGCAACAAATGTCGGATGGACACCCAGCAATCGTCAAGGAATCACAACGAGTCAGACTAGCTAGACGCGCATTTTTGAGACATTCTTTCAATCGTCTCGATTTTGTGGCGGTTGTCTCCTTCTGGATCACGTTCCTTATGGTGTGGTTAGATTTGGAAAGACACACACATCTGTATATCTTCCGAATGATGAGTTCTTTGCGCATTCTACGATTGCTTGGCATCACGAGTGGAACTGCTGTTATATTACGTAGTTTGAAGAAAGCGGCACCGCTAATGTTAAACGTCTCCTTCTTAATTGGTTTCTTTTGGCTACTCTTTGGAATCATTGGCGTCCAAAGTTTCAAAAGTTCTTTTCGGCGGCAGTGTGTCTGGATCGATCCTCAGGGCATACAAGGAAATTATAGCCAGGGATTTCAATTTTGTGGCGGCTATCTTAATGCAACAACAGGTGTGAAGATGCCTTATCTTCTTGCGGACGGGACTCTCGGAGCCTCTGATGCTAAAGGTTATATATGTCCTCAAAACTCTCTGTGTGTTGAGGGTGGCAATCCTTATGCTGGCACGGTCAGCTTTGACAACATATTTCAGTCCATGGAATTGGTGTTTGTTGTTATCAGCTCGAACACCTTTTCAGATCTGATGTCCTATACATCGCAAAGCGACTATTTTGCTTCATCATTATTCTTCGTTTTTGGCATAGTGATCCTGACCTTTTGGCTCATGAATTTGTTGGTCGCCGTCATAACCTCATCATTTCAGGTTATTCGAGAAGAAGAAGGCAAGCAGAGCGCTTTTACTGCCAGGGAAGAAGACGACGATCACGACGTTATCAACGATAAGATGCAAAATCTTCCAAAGAGCGGATTGAGACGATTTTATGACAAGACAGAATATATATGGATCCTTGCTATAGCTCTTTCTCTCTTTTCTGCCTGCTTCCGAAGCGCAGATATGAGTCCTAACGGACGCTTCACGATAGATA
>Ga0160427_10001787_pt1 | contig 13113 bp, 18 predicted proteins | sample SolpanmetagenomL_FD_108194 | JGI IMG/M metagenome (GOLD analysis project Ga0160427, IMG submission 108194) | Solar panel surface microbial communities from Lawrence Berkeley National Laboratory, California, USA - L | ecosystem: Engineered > Built environment > Solar panel > Unclassified ...
CCACAACCCCCCGGGGGCCGGGGGGGGGGGGGGGGAAACCCCGGGGAGGGGGGGGGAAACTCCCCCCCTTTCGGCCCCCCCCCCCCCCCCCCTTGACGGTTTAAATCGAGCAATACCGTTCTGACGCGTCCGTATGTAACTGACTGCTAGGCCTATGTTTCGTGTTCACCGATGAAATTGATAACCTATTTCAGTGCTTGCCTTGCCTGCTACTTGGGCTGTGGGTTTGTCAGTGTAAGGAGTGCTCAAATTGCCTTTCCAGGCGGTCCGACCGTTATGGTTGCTTTCCGTGCAGGGCAAGAGAATCGCGAGCCGAGACCATCTTGGTTCCGGCATAGGTCCCACGCGTGAGTAGATCGCGCTTGTCGCCAGTGATCAGGAAACCGGCGGGTCCCGCCATAGCCATCGCCAGCAGGTAGTTGTCGTTCGGATCTGGCGATGTAGGACTGAGGGTGACTCAAGCTCGTGGACAGTTTGTGAACTTGGGATCTATGCGTCGGCGTTGGCGAGCTACAAAGGTTCCGGAACAAGCGTGCCGTCCAAATCAGGCAGGACGCCCAGCATTTTCGGAACAGGTAGCGTCCGCGCTGGTGGTGGAATTTCGCTAATCGAAATGGTGTAGGCGGGGGTGGCCATCGGATCGGCTGGCTAAGGTGAAGTCGCGAGGCTCTAACCCGAACCAACGAGGACCCGATGACCGAGGACAGACTACCCCTGGCCGAGCTGCTGGCCAAAGCCGGAGATGGCAACTTCCTGCGTAGCGTTGCGGAGGCCGTTGTGCAGTTGCTGATGGAAACGGACGTGGACGGCCTGATCGGAGCCGGGCGGCACAAGCGCAGTGGCGAGCGCACGACCTATCGCAACGGCTACCGCGACCGCACGCTGGATACACGCTTGGGCAGCCTGCAGCTGCGCACCCCCAAGCTGCGGCAGGGCAGCTACTTTCCGCCGTTCCTGGAGCCGCGCCGCACGTCATAGAAAGCTCTGGTGGCCGTGATCCCTGCGACAACACTGTTGTCGCAGAAGAGGCCTGGATCGGCGGTGTGTCGATCCGGCGCGTGGATGACTTGGTGCAGGCGATGGGGCTAGCAGGCATCAGCAAGAGCACGGTGTCCAAGTTGTGCAAGGACATCGACGACCGGGTGAACGCCTTTCTGGATCGCCCGCTGGTCGGCGACTGGCCATACCTACGGCTGGATGCCACTTACCTCAAGCAGCGCGAGGGCGGGCGCACCACCAGCGTCGCTGCGATAATCGCCGTGGCGGTCAACACCGAGGGCAAGCGCGAGATCGTGGGCCTGCACATTGGGCCCTTGGAGGCCGAGACCTTCTGGGCGACGTTCCTCAAAAGCTTGGTGCGCCGTGGCCTGCATGGCACCAAGCTGGTGATCTTCGATGCGCATGAAGGGCTGAAGGCAGCGATCCGCCGGGTCATGGGCTCCACGTGGCAACGCTGCCGGGTGGGGCTGTTGGATTACTCGGTCCTTGGGGATCTGTTGCAAACTCCAGGTCGGATTGTAATGGGTGGTGGCGTTCCGCCGGTTCAGGCAGAGACTGTGAACAGGCTGGCAACAAAGGCAGCCTGGGCCTTCATGTCTCGTCCACCCACGTTGCGCACCTGCCCTTTCCTGACCATCGCTATCGCGTCGTAACCCGCCAGCGTTCCCCTGGCTGTTAGCAGGCTACCAAAGCCCAAACCCGGCCGCACTACGCGTTTGATGCGGCGGTGGTCCTGCTCCACGATGTTGTTCAGGTATTTGCGTTGCCGCAGCCGCGAAAACGCCACAGCCCGCCCGTGCGCTTCAGGTCACACACCGCCCGCGGGTAGGCTGAGTTCTTACCCACGGTGATCGTGCGAGGGTTCATCGTGTGCGGCTGGCGCAGGGGCTTGCGGAAGAAGTGCTTGGCTGCTGCCGCGTTTCGCCAAGCTGAGAGCAGGAAGTCGATCGTCTGGCCTACGCTATCTACGGCACGATACAGGTAGCTCCACACGACTCTGACCTTTATGTAGGGCTCGTCCACCCGCCACGACCGTTGCACGGCCACAGGTGCCGTCTGATTCGACGTTCCAGCGTGGGAGCATAGGCCTGCACCCAGCGGAACAGGGTGGTGTGGTCCACCTCGACGCGGCGGTCCGCCAGCATGGAGGCGAGGTCGCGGTAGCTGATCGGGAACGCCAGATACCAGCGCAGCGCCCACAGGATCACCTCGGGCGTGAAGTGCCGGCCTTTGAACGACCCGATCCGCTGCTTCGTCATCACGCCCGCCCGTAAGCCCAACCCCGCCCTTCTACCCCGCCCCGCGGTTTGCAGCAGAACCATACAAGCAGTCGTCCAGCGGCAGCAGAGTATGCCTACGGAAGGCAACCACAACGGCCTCATCTTCCACTGACAGCACGGTAGATTGGGCCTGCTTTGGCGCGGTCGGGCGCTCCTGGGCGGAACTGCGGCTGCGCCGCTTAGCGACGGTCTTGGGATTGATGCTATACCGCTTAGCGAGGCCCGTCAGGCTTTCTTAACTATGCTGTATCGCTCGACGGATTGCCGCTGTCGTTGTGGCGCCGCCGTGGAGAACCTGGCCCATAGCGCATACTTCCAATCACGCGAGAAGATTGTACCATCAAACCCTATGATCAAACATCTAGCCGATCTGAACAATATTGGCGATCGACGGTACACCTTGCTTGTCGATCACGAACAGCAGGTAGTTGCCTGGCGGTGCTAAAACCGCGCTCGACGGCGCCTGCACTGTAAGCCCATAGGCAGTGCGGGTGAACGACAACTCCATGAAGCGCTGCTCAAAGTTGCAGCTGTGGGTTACAGAACCCGTTTTAATTAACGTCACCTGCTGGACCGTCGTGGGCGAATCAACACCTACCGCGAAACTTTTGCCATAAGGAACAAGGCCAGGACTGGCCGTGATTGTGGGTCTGGCAGCAAATGCGCCTGAGGATGTGAAAAGGTAAGGTGGGTAATAGATCTCAACGTTCAGGTTGGTCTGTGGGCCGGGCGCGCCACCGCCGCCGCACAGGACCGAACCGTCGGGCAGCAACAGAGCAATGGAGTGGTACAAGCGCGCTACATTGGGAGTTGATTGGGCGCCTTGTGTCCAACTGCCGGTGTCCGCTTTCCAGAGCAAAGCAGTGGTGTTCATGCCGGTGAGTTCATTGGGCACGGCGCTGCCGCCTGTAACGACGACATTACCGTCCGCAAGAACCGTAGCGCTAGCCCAGTGCAGCGACAACGGCATCGAGGGCATCTTCTTGTAAGCCGGCGTCGCCCCATTGATGTCGATTACCGCGGCCGCATTCTTAGCTTGAGTTAGAGGACCAGGTTTTTCCCCGTAAGTATTCGAACCGCCGCCGCAGCGTAGAATTTTGCCCGGCGCATACATTACATCGCACGAAGTCGCGCCGCTTGGGCCGTCAGACGGCATTGTCCCGATCAGCGTTAAGCTGCCGTTCCCGCCATTGGCGTTTGGGTCCACGTAATACATGCTGAGGTCGGAATAGCCGAACACCAAACCGTTGGGCGCTACCTGATTTCGCGGATAAAAGAAGTTGAGCGAGGAGGTGTTAGCACCGCTTAGCAAGTGGAACGCCCCAGATGAGTCCCGAATCTCAGGGTAGTCTTCGCCACCCGTTCCACCCTGGATGTAGATGCGGCCGTCCGGGAGCGTCATCGTTGAGGCATACCAGCGCGGCCGGTTCATTGTGGTGCTGTCGCGACCGAGCGTGTTTACGCCCGGATAGAAGATATTGGAGTTGTTGTTTCCTGTGTTCGTCGTGGACGATCCGGTCCAGTTGTCACCACCAGCAATAAGGACATTTCCGTTCTGCGGCAAGACGATTTGTGCGCTGCAGAATATATCCGTGTAAGTGTTATTAGGCAATGTCATGTGGGAGTTCGTGCCTAACCCGGCACGAGGATCCCAAACGTCATAGATGAAGTACCCAGTCTGCTTCCCATTCCCGTCAGTGCCGTACGTGAGCAAACGTCCATCGCCGAGCAGCACCGCGTGAAGCGGAATTAGCGGCCATCTAGACTGAGATAAGGGCCGACCCAATCCCGACGACCACGCACCAAGCCTGCTTCCTCCAGCCGCGACGGCCCCACCCGAGAATTCCAGCAGGCCGCTGACACCAGCTAGCGCGCTCGCGGCGACCGCAGCTGCCGACGTCACTAAATTTCTCCGCTTCATTTCAAGGCCTCTTAGATTGTCTGGTTGGTTGCTCGAGTAAAATCGAAGGCGCTGCTACAGCGGGTAAGTTGATACTTCTCGGAAGCCTGGCGCGGTCTCGTTCAAACCTGCCCAAATGAATCGTCCGACACTTGGATCTTGCTCCTAGCGCGCTGGCGCCGAAACAAAAGATAACCAATCTTAACTAAAATGAAATATCTTTCAAGCGGTTTAGCTGAGGCGTCAACCAGCGCTAACGTTGCACTAGCGCTGTTGCGAGAACCGTGGCGTTAGTGAGGACTCCCTCCCGCCTGGAGGGTCAGTTTCGGTGAGCGCACAAGGAGTTGTCGGTCCTGATAATGTGATTGAGCACGCTGAAGGCGAAGTGGGGTAGACCGGGTGATCCGGGACGTTTGCATGGACATGGTGTAGGAGGCGCTTACGGCGATGGAATTGATTCGGGTTTAGGTTGCGAAATGCAGCACTGACTCAACGAGTCTACGGTGCCGCAAGCGGCAGGTGGCCGTGGACACGGACAGGGGATTGCTGATGGTCAAACGACCACAGCCGACGTGCAGGGTGCAGGCGGGCGGAGGCGATCGTCAGGGCGTGCGCCGCCGCTGGCCGTGACTGAAGCACCTGTTCGCCGATCGCGCGTATGACCGGGGCAGGCTTGCGAGCCTGGCCGCCTATAAGAAGTTTACGCTGGAAGTGGTGCGTAAGCTGCCGTACCTGAAGGGGTGCTGGACCGAGATCGCCCTTACTGGAATCACATTAGATGTTTAGTCCCACGGTGTAGTGATACACTGGAACAGCAATCCTGCAGGGATGCGCAATGGGACAGGTTCTTCACGGCCGCGCCACAACGACGCAGGCAATCCGTCGCGCAATCCAAGCTGGTCAAGAGAGCGTAAGAGCCCTGGCCAAGCGCCACAGCATCAGTCCGACGACGGTGCAGAAGTGGCGCAAGCGGACCACCACCGCCGACGCGTCAATGGGACCCAAGCAGCCTCGCTCCACCGTTCTGAGCCTTGAGGACGAGGCCGTCATCGTCGCCTTTCGTCGGCATACCCTGCTGCCCTTGGACGACTGCCTTTACGCCCTGCAGCCCAGCATGCCGCACCTGACACGCTCCTCGCTGCATCGCTGCCTGCAGCGTCACGACATTGCCAGGTTGCCCGAGGTGGATGGCACCAAGCCCAAGCGATCACGCTTCAAGAGCTACCCGATCGGCTTCTTCCACATCGACATCGCCGAGGTGCACACCGAGGAGGGATGCCTTTACCTCTTCGTTGCCATCGACAGGACGTCCAAGTTTGCGTTCGTCCAGCTGCATGGAAAGGCTACCCGGCGCATCGCCGCCGACTTCCTGCATGCCCTGGTCGCCGCCGTGCCCTACCGCATCCACACCGTGCTCACCGACAACGGGACGCAGTTCGTGGATCGCACACCCGTCAACAAGGAAGCCGAGGCCGCAGTAGCTGCATATTGGGCTGCCCGTGATGAGCCACGTATCTGGCTTCGTCATGCCTTCGACTACGCTCGTGAGCAGCTCGGCATCGAGCACCGCACCACCAAACCCACCCATCCCTGGACCAACGGGCAAGTCGAGCGGATGAACCGCACCCTCAAGGACGCCACCGTCCGCCGCTACCACTACGGCAGCCACGACGAGCTGCGACAACACCTGCAGCTCTTTGTGGATGCCTACAACCACGCACGCCGCCTCAAGACCCTGCGCGGCCTCACCCCCTACGAGTTCATCTGCAAAACCTGGACGGAACAGCCAACCAGGTTTACCTCAGACCCGACACACTACACCCTGGGACCGAACATCTAGGTCTTCCGAAACGGGCGCCATCTATGATTCGAGGGTCTTCGTTTCGTAACGGCGGCGAGCATGGCGTGGCGACGAGGGCAGGCTTACGGGCAGGATCTTCGTGACCAAGTTCTGGCCTGCTCCGATTTGCCGGTGACCCCAGGTCGCAATGCGCTCTGGAGTCAGCCCATCTTACGTTTCGATGGTGCGGACTGGCCTACGCGATCTCGACGAGGCGTCACCGGGAGCACAGCAGAACCACGTGCCGCTTCGCTTTGCTCCATTCACGGGCGCTCTGCGCGCGCAGATCAGCGCCCAACCCGATGCCAAGCTGCGGGAATTGTGGTCGTGACTGGAGAGTACGCACCGGGACCGCGTAAGCCACCCAGTGCTGTGGAAAGGCGTAGCCCGCATGAGCCTGACATATAAAAGCAAGCATCGTCGGGCAAAGTAGCAGGATCGCGAAGACATCGCAGAGGCCGGCGAGCCTGGGCTGAGATGCAGCCAGCGCTGGATCCAAGCCGCCTCGTGTTCGTCGAAGAAACCAGGGCCACGACGAACATGTCGCCTACCCGCGGCCGTGCACGGAAAGGCGGGCGCCTGATCTACGCAGTGCCGCACGGGCATTGGCATACCATGACCTTCCTATGCGGCTTGCGCGGTTCAGGCCTGGTGGCATCCCTCGTGCTCGACGGAGCTATCGACGATCCAGCCTTCCTTGCCTACGTCGAACAGTTCCTGGCGCCCGCGCTGTCGCCCAGCGACGTGGTCGTGCCCGACAACCTCAGCTCGCACAAGGTCACCGGCGTGCGTGACGCCACTGAGGCCTGCGGCGCAGCGCTGCTCTACCTCCCGCCCTACAGTCCTGACCTGAATTCAAACGAACCGGCGTTTTTAAGTTCAAGCGCCTGCTCCAAGACGCAGCCGAACGCACCGTCGAGGCACTGTGGCAGACCATCGGCCGACTGCTCCACCAATTCTCACCGACCGAGTGCGCCAGCTACATTCGACACTGCGGCTTCGCACAGTCTGGACGATAACGGTCTAGGTGCCGCCACGGCGCTGGTTGTGGAGCGCATGTTCGGCTGGAGGATGCGCTGGCGCAGGCTGGTGCCTGACTACGAAAAGCTCATCGACGTGTCGCACGCCATGATCCATCTCAGCATGGGTGCGCTCCTGCTCCAGCACGCCGGCCGCCCTGAACCGAAGCCATTCTCAAACAGGGTTTGATTGAAAGAAGAATATACCTTGTGTTCAAGGAAAGCTTGCTTAACACATTCCGATTTATCACTAATACCAATCGAAGCGAACTGCAGCTAGGAGAAAAACGCTCGCTTACGTATGTAGATCTCCCTACAAGATGGCAATCAGCAACGACCTAGATTAAAATTACCCGTCATGTCTATGAAGCTTTACACTGGGTGTCTCTCCACCAATGAACAATACGCCAGCTGCTTCTAGTGTAGACTTCAATATCTCAAGTCGCTTAACTGTAGAGGTGCCACCTTGGGGTTTTGACATCTTGCCGGTTTGCTCGAACGTTAGTATGGCCGCAGCTGGCATGCGACACCGTGGCGCAAGTGTGTCGGCTGACCAACCCAGCAAACGTCGGGCTTCGCGAACTTGATCGCCAGTCATGCCTTCATCTCTCGTAATCTCACACTTGGCTCGCTACCGCTGGTATCAACACACCTGTAATCTCTAGTAGCGACGCGTCGGTGTTGTTAAGGCGCCAGCGCCGGCGCCGACTGCGCCCCCACCAAGTGCACCGATAGCCGCTCCGCTTCCGCCCCCTGCCAAACCACCGATGACGGCGCCAGCGCCAGCGCCGAGCAATCCGCCACCCAGCGCTCGCTGTCCCGGATCATAAGGGTTTGAACATGCCGCCAGTCCAAGCAATGCGGTTAGCAGGACCACTGGAACAACTCGGGTCAACACTCCGTCACCTACCATGTGACATAAACTCACGGCTTTTTTCGTCCGACAAAGGGCTTAGCTAAGCCACCACGAAACGAGAATGAAGGCGACGACAGTTTCGATTGGAATTGTCATCGCTTCAGTATGCCGATGCCCGGCTTCTGATTTTTTCATCGGCTGCTCTGTGGAAAAGTGTTCGTGCCGAGCTGACGCTTTTACTCACGCCACAGGGCTTGGGGTACCACTCGCGAAGCCGCGTGCTCAAGATGCCTCCCAACTGGAGCGGATACTCTCGGCAACAAAGCTTAACGCTTGCCAGGCCCATAACTGTGGACATGCACTCAGATCAGGACGCTTTCGGGCGTCGCGAGCCGACCTCGTCAGGTCACAGCAGCTGCTCCATCAGCTTCGCCTTCAACTCCCGTGCCCGCTGCAGCAGGCCGCGACGGCGCCATTGCTGCAGGTCGATGGTTTTGGATGCGGCCACGTCGGCGGCGAACACCGCTTCCATCTGCACGCCGAAACCGGCATCGAGAAGGATGGCGTCGATCTCGTTGTTCCAGACCGTGCTGCGCCAGTCGAGGTTGGACGAGCCGATCGCCGTCCAGGCGCCATCGATCACCGCGGTCTTGGCGTGCAGCACCCGGCCCTGGAACTCGTGGACGCGCACGCCCGCCGCCAGCAGGTCGCCGTAGCGGGCGCGGCCGGCGGCCAGGGCCGCGTCGCTGTCGCTGAGGCTTGGGACGATCACCTGCACGTCCACGCCGCGCCGGGCCGCGCCCGTCATCGCCCGCAGCAGGTCGGGCGTCGGCACGAAATACCCGGTGGTCAGGTGCACCGACTTGCGGGACAGCGCGATCGCGGCGAGCAGGGTGCGGTAGATCAGCGGCTTGCCGTCATCCGGTGCGCCGTCGATCGCCTGGACCCTGATCCCGCCGGCGACCGGGCCGGGTGCGGCCGGCGGATTGGCGATCACCGGGCCGCGCTGCCGACGCCAGGTCTCGACGAAGTAGCGTCCGAACTGCGCGACAACAGGACCCTCCAGGCGCACGTCCGTATCACGCCAGGCCGTCTCCTCCGGACGCGCCTGGCCGGGCTGCGCCTTCTGGTAGACTTGGCTGATGTTGACGCCGCCGGTGATGGCGATCCGTCCGTCGACCACAAGCAGCTTGCGGTGATCGCGCGCGTTGACCGACACGGGGACCCGAGCATTCGGCGCGAGTGGGTTGTATTCCAGCACCCGCACCCCGCCGGCCCGCAAGCGCTGGAACAGGGCCGCCGACGTGTCGCCGGCGCCCCAGGCGTCATAAATCAGGTTCACGGCGACACCGCGCCCGGCGGCCGCGATCAGCAGCTCAGCGAAATGGCCTCCAGCCCGATCATCGAATTCATAGCTTTCCATGTCGATCCGATGGCGAGCGCCCTCGATAGCTGCGGCCAGTGCACTGAAGGAGGCGGGACCATCGATGAGCAGGGTGGCGGCATTGCCGGGCAGGAAAGGCTGTTGAGCGAACCGCTCGCCCTGCTCGCGCATCAGGTTGAGGGTGGGCGCCGAGTCCGCACTGGCCTGGGCCGCCAAGATGTCGGGTGCAACGCCAGGCGGCGGCGCGTGCGCGCAGGCGGCGAACAGAAGGACCGGCGCGAGAAAAGGCGCAAAGCGCAAGGATGTGCGAAGTTTAATTTTCATAGCAAATCAAATAATAAGTTCAGGATTGAAGACGCTAGAATTTCAGTGGTTATGAAGCAGTTGTCGGTTGCTCAACGTCAGTTGAGAACGCATTTCACGCACACCTAACGGCTGACTAGCGCAACCCGCCAACCTGCTAGCATCTTTCTAGTAGCGAGAAAAACGCCGTGCGCTCCGGGCCCGAAACATTGCGTGCCAGAAATTCTTCAACTGAGATCTCCGATATTTTTTGTTCGGCTGACAAGCTCGATGTATGTCTCACGCGGAAGCAGCCAGCCGGGGGTTTTTGAATTAGCTGCCAGAGCTCACCATTTAGATTACGATAAATATACGTCGTTCCATTTGGAGATCTTGCAGCAGTCTTGCTAATGATAAATTTGTTAATGATGGATAAACTGTCGTTCATTCGTCAGCTCGCATGGCTATCTAGTTGTGAGCGCCCCGTTTTGAAAAAATTAGTAATCGGTTATTGACCCCTGTTGGCAAAGAATTTCGATAATTCAAAAAGTGAATTGCTAACTAATTTAGCATCGCTGCTCTAATCTGACTAGGTTACAGTCAAATCATAATTATATCATTTGTTCATTATGAAAATTGTACGGTGGTTAGAAACGTTCCTACGTTAGTTGAAGAGCGATTGCGCGCAAGGTGGCAGGTGAAGTAAGCGAGTAGAATTTGGCTTTCGCGAGGAACGTTACCGCTGCAAAGATGTTCGACGGCGCATTAAACCAAGCCATACCATTGCACCGCCGACCAGGGCCAGAGTGGCAGGCTCTGGGACAGCAATCTCACTTGTTTTGATAGTTTCGGGCTGAACAGAAAAGTTAGTCCCTCCTGCGACTGCGGCTGCTTCAAAGGACATCACACTGCTAGAAAGCACGACGCTAGTGAACGGAGTGTCTGTAGCCACTGTCACGTAAACGCTTCCACCGCTTCCTTGATCGCCATCTTGCTTGAACCCGGCGGCAAGCGCCTGAACCTGTGCTCCGGACAATGTGTCCTGCGCGACGTCGTTAAACGTCAACAAGTTTCCCGCATCCACTGATCCCCACAGCAACGCTAAAGAAGTTTGTGGAGCTAAGAAGGTTAAAGTGATTTTTCCGTATCCTGTGGAAAAATAATTGCCTGCGGCTTCATCATTCGTATTCTGTTCAGATCCGTAATCGCCCGACAGATAACTGGCCTGGTTTGTCGTGCTTAAGCCAGCAACAGGAATGGCGTGATGCGTCGAGTCCATGCCCTTTACAAGGCCTTGCCCAATGTCAGTTTCGATTGTGATTAAATACCCGTTACCAAGGATTTCGGAGTGAGACTGCGACGACAAACCGATAAGCGAGATTGAGGTCACAGTTGTTCCGGTCGGGGCAAGCTGCGTGAATATGGCAGCAGACGCAGTCACGCTGGCGTGGGCTGCGGAACCCAACGCGATGAATGCGACCCCTGCGGCAAGAAACTTCTTCATTTTCGGCCTTAACTGAAACGTTAACATATCGTTAAAACAGCTGGTACGAATGCGCAAGGCTTAACTCGGATCCAGCTTAACCAATTGATCAACTTTTGTTAATTAGCCCAAACGGGCGTTAACAATCTTGTTCGATAGTCAATTCTTGAAGCAGGCGTTGGCCTCAGTGCCTGTCCAAGATCATTCGTTTGCCTCTGGACGCATCGGCTTCCTGAGCTCGACTTTGGCCAATTCGGATGAGTGTCGGGTGGCGGAGCGGGTGGTGCGTTAGTCTGGCGTGTCCCCGCAAAGAGACGCCGCCATCCCCTGCCTGCCATCCCGCTTCGCCCCCATTTTCCTAAACTTCGCGGCGCTGTTCCTTCAACGCAATTGGCGTCTCGCCGAGGTGTTGCTGACTGGTGCCAGGCCAGCGCACGGTGACCAATATCCTGCGCACGATGCGCCTGCGGCGGGAGCGGCGGTTCGTCAATCACCACCGCGTGCCGAGCCGGGCGGCCTGGTGTGCACGGGCGTCGTCGCGCACCCTGCTTGGCCTATTGGTCCCGGCCTTCGCGCCAAGAGGATCCATCGTGCTGGAAATCGACGACACGATCGAGCGCAGACGCGGCAAGCCGATCGCAGTGAAAGGCATCTACCGCGCCCAGTGCAATCCAGTCACGGGCACTTCGTCAAGGCGGGCGGTCTACGTTGGCTCAGCTCTATGCTGCTGGTTCCGATCCCGTGGACGAAGCGCGTGTGGGCACTGCCATTCCTGACCGCCTTGGCCCCCTCGGAGCGATATTGCCGAAAGCGCAGGCAACGTCATAAGAGGCTGACGGACTGGGGACGCCAACTCGTGTTGCAGGCCCAACGCTGGCTGCCCAGCCGTGAGCTGGTGGTGGTAGACGACAGTATCTTCGCCGCCCTAGAGTTCTTGCCCGCCGCCGGTTCCCCACCGGGTGACTTGCGTCATCCGCTTGCGGGTGGATGCCACCCTCTACGATCCGGCGTCGCCACGTCGGGCCGGCACGAATGGGCGGCCCCGCACCAAAGGCAGGTGACTGGCGAACCTGTCCGAGGTTCTGACGGACCCGGCAACACCTTGGGAGAGCATCACCATCTCGGGCTGGTATGGCGGCGGTGAACGCGACATCAAGCTCAGCATCTAACTCGCGGTCTGGCGGTACGGTGGCTTGCCCGTCGTGCCGATGCGGTGATGCTAGGCCCTGTTAGTGCCTGAACTCACGGCGTGGTTGTGGGTTGATCCTGCTTTTGAGCAGGATGGCTTGGATGCTGACGGGCGCACAATGGATGGTGCTTGAGCCTGTGGTGGAAGCGGTGCGGGCACAGGCCAAGGTGCCGCCTGGTCATCTGCGCCGCACGATGGGAGCGATCCTCTGGCGGCACGACAATGGTGCCAAGTGGCGCAGTCTACCTGCCGAGCACGGCCCTTGGTGGATGGCCGCGCAGACCTTCATCCGCTGGGCGCACCTTGGGGTGTGGGACCGTCTTCTAGCCCTGGTGCAGGAGCGTGGCGTGCAGCTCGGGATGACGTTCCTCGACGGCACCAGCATCCGCGCCCACCACAAGGCTGCAGGTGCGGCCAGAAAGCCGATACTCCAGCACAACGAGACCATCGTGAAGCACTTGGCCGGTCTCGTGGCGGCTATGGGACCAAGGCCTGCGTGATCTGCGATGCGATCGGTCGGGCTGTGGCATTCATCCTGGCACCGGGCCAGGCGCACGAACTGCCGCACGCGGTGGCGCTGCTCGACCGGCTGCCCGACGTGCCGGGATGGGTTGTCGCCGACCGCGGCTACAGCAGCCAGGCATTTCGAGAGCACATCTGGAACCTTGGTTCCAAGCCCGCCATTCCGACCAAGAGCAACGAGGCGCCTGTCGCCTGTCCGAACTGGATCTACATCCATCGCAACCAGGTCGAGCGACTATGGGCCAGGCTCAAGGAATGGCGTGCCGTGGCCACCCGCTACGAGAAGACCGCCAGCTCATACATGGGCGTCCTGTCGCTCGCCGCAGCTATGGATTGGATCAGACGCTAACAGGACCTAG
>Ga0160427_10001788_pt1 | contig 13111 bp, 13 predicted proteins | sample SolpanmetagenomL_FD_108194 | JGI IMG/M metagenome (GOLD analysis project Ga0160427, IMG submission 108194) | Solar panel surface microbial communities from Lawrence Berkeley National Laboratory, California, USA - L | ecosystem: Engineered > Built environment > Solar panel > Unclassified ...
GGGCTTTTCCTATCGCATCAAATTCAACATCGGCAGATCCTTGGATATTTTCTAAAATCTTTTTGACCTTACCACCTATCTGACCAAGTTTTTCGTAATCAGCTCCATAAATTTTAACTGCAAGATCAGATCTAATTCCATCTGAGATCTCATTAAATCTAATTTGTATGGGTTGAGAGAAAATTATAGATTGTCCAGGGATATTTTTCTGAAGAATTGCTTGTATATCATTAGCTAGATCATCCTTAGATCTTTTTTTTCCTTCAATTTCTGGCCATTCTTCTTTTGGCTTGAATAAGACATAACTATCGCCAGCATTCGTTCCCATTGGATCGGTTGAAACCTCATCTGTACCTATACGGCTAAAAATTCTATCTATTTCAGGGAAATTTTTTAATAAAATTTGCTCTGTTTTTTCTTGCATTTCGACAGAGGTGGAAAGGGCAATACTATTTGGCTTAAATACGCCGATACAGAAGGTACCTTCATCTAATTTAGGAACAAATTCAGATCCAAGGAAAGAAAAAATTATAAGAGCAACTAAAAAAGAGCTAACAGAAATGCCGATAATTATTTTGGTATAACGCAAGCTCATATGCAAAACATAAGAATAAACAGATTTAATCTTTGTAAAAATTTTGAATTCTTTTTCTTCTGAACTCTGTTTTAAAAAATAATTACAAGCGACAGGAATAAAAGTGAGAGACAAGCATAACGATCCTATTAAGGCAAAAATGACAGTAAAAGCCATAGGTTTAAACATTTTTCCCTCAATACCGGTTAAAGATAGAATGGGAACATAAACCATTGTAATAATTAGCACTCCAAATACAAGAGGACGTCCAATATCTCCGACACTCTGAAGAATAAGCTGCTTTTTTTCATCTACATTTAATATTCGACCTAACTCTTTTTGCTTATGGCTCATTCGACGAATGATATCTTCGACAATAACTACCGATCCATCGACGATAAGTCCAAAATCTAAAGCTCCTAAACTCATTAAATTACCGCTAATTTTGTTTTCGACCATTCCAATAAAAGCTAGTAACATAGAAAGAGGAATTACAGAAGCCACAATTAAAGCTGCACGCCAACTACCTAAAAAAATAAATAATATCGCAATAACAAGAATTCCCCCTTCAATCAGATTTTTTTGTACTGTAGCAATGGTTCTTTGAATAAGTTCACTACGATTATACTCTTCTGAAATTAGAATTCCTTTTGGCAGTTTTTGCTGAATTTCTACTACTGTATCATGCACTGCTTGAGAGATAAGGCGGCTATTTTCACCCATCAGCATTATAGTTGCACCTACAATAGCTTCTTTTCCATTTTTTGTTGCTGCTCCAGTTCGAGAGCTCGTCTGAATTTCAACCTCGGCGATATCTTTTACTATTAAAGTGGTTCCATCTGCTTTAAATTTAACCGGAAGTTGGAGGATTTCTTCTATTGTTTGAACTCGTCCTATAGATCGAATTAGGATCTGCTCTCCACTTCTTTCTACAATACCCCCCCCCGAATTATAAGTATTTTCCTCGATAATTTGGCAAAGGTCATCTAAACTAACGCCCATACTAATCAGCTTATCTGGATGAGGCATAATATGTATTTGACGGACATATCCTCCAACAACATTTACTTCAGCAATTCCTGGGATAGAACGTAAGGTAGGTCTAACTATTAAGTCATTTATTGTACGCAATTGCATTAATTGATTACGTCGAGTGGCTGGCTTATCAGGAAAATCGGGAGCATAATCTAAAGTATAATAATAAATCTCACCCAAGCCATTAGAAATAGGGGATAAGTTCGACTGCAAATTGGGTGGAATTTTATTTTGTACCGACTGCAGCCTTTCTGTAACTAATTGACGCAGACGATAGATATCATAACCATCTTCAAAAGTTAAAGTTATCTGGCAAAGGCCAAATTTAGATAATGATCTCAATTCAACTAGGCCTTGAAGGCCACGCATTTCATTTTCAAGAGGTATTGTAATAAGACTTTCTATTTCTTCTGGTGCCAAAGCCTCTACTTTAGTGCTAATTTGAATCTGTGGATTAGTTATATCGGGCACAGCATCAATAGGCAATTTTAAAAAAGACCATGCTCCTAAAATAGCTAAAATAATAGTCGCGGCAAATACAAACATTTTTTGCTCTAGCGCAAACTTAACTATCCTAGTAATCATACGTGCAATTCCTCTGAGTTAATTAAGAATCTGAGCTTTCTTTAACCTCTAGCTCAGTAATCCATAGTTGATCTGTTCCTCTAATAACGATCTCTTCATCTAGAGATAGTCCTTCTTTAACTTCCAACCAATTAGCTTCTTTAATTCCTAATACAATCGGTTTTCTAACAAAATAACATTCATCCTTAACATAAGCAAAGTAGCCACCTGCAGTTTTTAATAATGCCGATTGAGGTATAGTGATTACAGTTGATTGACTATCGATAATAAAGCGAGTTTTCACAGATGAGCCAATTGAAAGTTGATTTTTAGCTGATTGCTCAATTTTTATGATCACTTCAGTGTTATAAAGAGGCTTAATAAGATCAGGATTTACTTGAATAACTGTGGCCTTTTCTTCTATGTTTTGTACAAATGGATTTTCAATATAAGCGATATCTCCAACTTTTATTTTTTCTAAAAGTTGCCTATCTAAAAAAGAGGAAGCATAAGCGTAGCCATTTAAATAAACTTTATTAGAGGTAGATTCCTCATTAGCTGATCGAAATACTTGAGCTATGGCTGGAATTGACGCAGTTGATAGGATTTTCTGTGTAACTTTTCCTAACTTTATTCCTAAAGAATCAATACTTTCTGAAGATAGATGCAGTCCTTTGTTTTCATCATATAATCGCCCATCTTCGGTGTGTGCTGACTCCACATATAAGGAAAGTATTGAAATAGAAATGCTGACAAAGAAAAATAAATATTTTGATTTATTTTTTAGCACTTTGACCTCCTAATAAAATGGGATCACTTGACATCAGATGCAGCTGCAATGCTTGCTCATTTACATTAGTCATCATTTCCGTAATCGCTGTTGCAGAATTTAAATATCTTTCTTGTGTTTCTAAGTATGATTGCACATTGACAGTTCCAAGGCGATATTGCCTATCTACAAATTCAGCTATATTCTGCCAATTTTTAATTGAATCTAGAGGGATTTCTTTAGCTTGATGGTGTGCGATTTCGTAAGCAGAGTAGAGCTGCTTAAATTCTATTTCAAAATCTCTCAAAAATTGTTCTATTACAAAGCGGGTCTTCTCTAATTCCGATCTGGCTGTCTGGATCTTACCTGTATCTTGATTCCATAGTGGTAAAGATATTGAAAACCCGATACCCGCAGATCGATCTTTTTCTCTTAATCGACTTTTTTCGTAAAATGGAGAAATGGTTATATCAGGATACGGATCTAGTTTAGCTGAACGAAAATTATCTAAAGCCTGGCCAGAAGAGATTTCTTGTAATTGAATTGCAATCGAATTATTTTTGATTTTTTGCCAAAGAGTATCTTTATCGAGCTCAATTTTTATGGGCTCGATCTTTTCTAAATAATTTTCGATGTCTAGTCTATCTTTTAAAAAAAAGTTAAGAGCAACTTTTTTTGATTCATACTGTTGTTGAGCTTTATAACTTTTTATCTTAAATGTAACTAAGGCAAGATCAATCATATTTCGATCGATTAAAGATTGCATACCTATAGTAGGTTGATTGATCAACATTTTAGTGAGGATCTCTCCTCTTTCTTCTACTTCCTTTGCTGCTTTTAATTGTATATGAATGGCGCGTAAATCCATCAAATCTATGCGAATACGAGCAGCTATATCTAACTTTAATTGCTTAAGAGCCAGTTCTGCCATTTGAACATTTTTATTTGCAATCGCTTGACGTAATGCTCGCTTTCCAGGAAATTCTATAGTTTGGTCAATTTTATAAGTTTGTGTATTCCCTTTTATTCGACTATTGTCAGCTAAGCTTTTTGATTTGACTTTACCCCATTCCATTCCGATTTTAGGATTTTTCCATGCACTAGCAGTTAAATTCTCTCCCTTTAATGCAGAAATCTGTGCTTCAGCAATTTTTATTTCCGGATAATATTCTAAAGCTTTTGTTATACAACTATCAATAAAAGGCTCAGTAAACACAGTTGCTGGTAATAAACAAAAAGTTAAGATATATTTTATCATTGTAATATTTCCTGTTTATAAACCTAAATTAGCTGTAGCGTTTTTATCGAATATATCGCCTATTCGTATATACTTAGTCAAAGTTTTTGTGTTTTTATGCCCTGTTTATCTCATAACTAAATAATCAGGCACATTAACTTTAGCTGCACTTGTTACATGACCGGCAAAATATTTTATTCTCACTTTTATCTCTTCTTTGGTCATTCCCTGCTCTTCCTTCAAATATTTTTATTAAGGTTCGCTCAATAATTTTTGCTACGGAGCGGTGAGATAGAGAAGTAGACTGCGATTGTCCTCCCCATAAAATAGCAGATTTACACGTTGAAATTATCGATATTAATATATTATTGCCTTTGTTTTGGATAACCGGATTATCTTTTGCAAGATATTAAAAATTGAGCGGTTTATTGGAAAAATTTGGTTTAGCTCCGAATATAAAACAGTTTTCCTTTCTCATGAGAGTAAAAGATGCTCATTATCGAGTATATTTAGTCGATATTTTTATAAATTTGGTACTTTTAGAAAATGGCTGTGATAACTGACCCTTATCACAGCCAAAATAGCCAACAAAATCTCCCCAAAGAATATTTACAAACGAGACCAGTCAAACTTGATTTTATTAATTAAATTGTAGTTATTGTGGTATATATGCCACAATAAAGAAAAATAAGACTTTCTTAGGTAAATCAGATGCATGTTACGGTCTATAAAACAGCAAATTCTATAGAACCATTCAAAATTTGGCTGCGTAACTTAAGAGACTACAGGGCTCAGATTATCATACGTACTAGACTTTCTCGTTTATCTCTTGGAAATTTTGGAGATTCTAAGTCTGTAGGCGAAGGCGTCATAGAATTGCGCATCAATTATGGGCCAGGATACAGAGTTTACTGTGGGTTAGATAGTAACAATTTAATTGTTTTATTGTTAGGCGGAGATAAAAGTACGCAAAACAAGGATATAGATAAAGTGAAGCTGATGTGGAATAGTTATAAATCTTACAAGAAAAAAGAGGCAAAGAATGAATAAAGAAGAAGATCTACAGTTTGGAGGGTTAACTAATTTTTTTGAAGGAACCAAAGATCTGATTTCTACTCCAGAAAGAGCTGCAATGTATTTAAACGTAGCAGCAGAAGACGAAGATTCTAGAGTATTTTTGTTTGCTCTTAAAGAAGTAATCGATCTGCAGATTGGTGGATTGGGAAATTTATCTAAACTCACTTTGCTCGATAGAAAAAATCTTTACAGAATTTTCTCTGAAAATGGCAATCCCGGACTCAATAGTTTACATAAGATTTTAAAAGCAATAAATATGAGACTAAAACTAGAACCTATTTCCATAGATAGTTAGATAAGGTTTTACAAGCCAGTGAAAATAGATCATACTTTATCTCTCAATCATTAAAGCCTACTCGGGGAATACAAATGGTGCCAATCGAACTTACGATCGTTTCAGATCATCCTATCCATGCTCTAATTGAAACGGCTAATTCTTATATCGAAGTTGCCCATGCGCCCAACACAAAAAGGGCTTATGTAAAGGATTGGCATCATTTTGAAACTTGGTGTCAATCAAAAGGATTGCCCTATCTACCATCCAATCCAGAAGTAATCGCCCTTTATCTTTCTGATTTTAGCGATAAACTTAAGCACTCCACGCTTAAGCGCAAAATGCAAGTAATCTTAAAGGCTCATAAATCGATCCAGCATGCAATTGATCGCCAGTTAATAGATAAAGTATGGCAAGGGATCAAAAGAACGCACGGAACCCACGAACAGGGTAAAAAACCACTATGCCTTACAGAACTCAAAGCAATGATGAAAATACTCAACTCTGAAAGCATCAAGCATATTCGCGACCGAGCACTCATTTTAATTGGGTTTTCTGGTGCATTTCGTAGATCAGAGCTTGTATCCCTAAACTTTGAAGACATCCTCTTTGTAGAGGAAGGAATCATGATCCACCTCACTAAATCAAAGACCGATCAGTTTGGTCAAGGTCGCAATATAGGTATACCTTATGGTAGCTCACTGCTCACTTGTCCAGTACGTGCGCTAAAAAAATGGTTAGCAGTATCAGAAATTGTCGAAGGAGCGATATTTAGACCTGTTGTCTACAAAAGAATACAATCTACACGGTTATCTACCAACGCAATTGCCGAGATCATCAAAAAAACGCTAACAAAAGTATTTAGCGAACAAGGACTAAGCAAAGAAGAGATTATCGCCAAAGTAGAAGGATTTGCGGGTCATAGCCTAAGGGCAGGATTTGTTACCAGTGCGGCTAAAGCAAGTGTGCCCGATTATCTTATTATGAGACAGACAGGGCATAAAAATGCCAAGACTTTAGCTAAGTATATTCGGCTAGGAGACGTCTTTGAAAAAAACGCTGCTGCTGAAATTGGCTTATAGAGCTATATTCTGCTTGATGTATGCTAGCAAAACATTGCTTCTTTATATATCTACATCCTTTATTATAGAATATAAATTACTTAAATAAATCACCAAAAATAGCATCTTAAATTATATGACAGAATCAAAAGAATATCACAATATCCCCCAAAGGCAGCCTTTTGAATATGGGTATGTACAAGAATATGATTATCCTTCTATGAAACTAGGAACATCCTTAAAAATTGACGATAATTGGTATCGCGTAATGATCAACGATTCAGGTAGATCTAACTATTTAGCAGTATCTTTGCTTAGCGACCTTACTTACTGGTATAATAGAAATAAAGCCAAAAGAAAAAAAAATGCTCAAGATATCAACTATCAATCTAACTATTTACAAACAAGTTATGCCTCTTTATGTGAAAAATTTCATGCTTCCAGATATAGAATCTATCGTGCAATCGTTCTTCTTGAAAAATTAGGTTTAATACAAAGACATTTGAAAAATATAAAAACATTTGATGAGATACACTTTGCTTGTTGTATGCATCTAGAGCTAAAAATAGACGCAATAAACAAAATAACTAATGTTAACAAAAAAAGAAGCAACACTGTAGAAACTGATCAAGATTTGCTAAAATACGGGCATTAAATTTCTATGTAAGATCTGTCATAGCAATAGGTGGATAGAAACTCTTTTAAAAAGGAAAAAGAGCCCTAGTATAGGACTCTTAGTATTTTATAAAGAAATTAAATTATGAACAAAATCTTGTGCTAGATCAATTAATCGTCTTGATGGCTCAAACATTACAGCGCAGCTTGTAAAAAACGCTGTAATAAGCGCAGTAATCAATACACCCATTTGTTTTCCTATTTTTAAATGATATCTTTGTATGTCTCCCTTCTTACTATCGAACCAATCGTTGCTTTAGATACGCAAAACTTATGCGCTAAAGCTTGTTGTGTAGATCCAAAGTTATAGTCTAATCGAATATCCTGTACCTCCTTTGATTTTAATGGACGCCAATCTAAATGCTGGTCTGATTGTTTAGAGATAGTTTCTCGGTACTTACTTGGTACATATTTCCAATATCTGCCATTAAGTATACCCCATATCGTTGAAGGAGCAACGCGGTAGTACTTGGCAAGTTGTGGCTTAGACATCTTTTTAAGAGCGTAGAGCTGCAATATATCTTTTACATCTTGGTTAGATAGCTTCTTACTCATAAAGCCATACCTTTAAGACATATTTTGTCTTATTTATTGCTTTTTCGAGCTTAGTTTTTTTATGTGGATTTCTTCTTAAGTGTTGGACAGTATTTTTATAAGTGCGATTGATTAGTTCTCGGCAAGATTTGCGATGATTATATTCAGCAAGATAAGTAGATAAAGCCTCTACCTCTTCCATTTTATTTAAATGATTCTTTTGCGCTGCCTTAAATAAAGCGTAGTCAATTTGATTAGTCTTTTGAAACTGGATAGCTGCACTTAGCGCTAACAAAACTTTATCATTAGCTACAAAAGGCAACTCTTCAAATATCTGTTTATGTTGCATACTCTTCCTAAGATGACCTATTGATGAGATTTCTTAGAATCGAATATGTATAAAGAACGATGTTTTTTTGTCTAGATTATAAAATATTTTTTTAAATAACACTAAAAGTGTATAGATTAGAATTTAAAGTAAAACAGTTTTTTCTAAAGATAAGAGAAAAAGAGCTAAAAAAGGGAGTATTTTAATATGTGCTTTGCAAAAATTTTTGTATTTGAAGATATTTTTAATTTTTGAACAATAAGATATGTTCTTTGAGATAGATTTCTCAAAGCGATCTATAAAATAAAATTAGATTAGAAATATTTTTTGTTGAAAAACAGCGAGTATTAGGTTAGAATCCACCTAATTTTAGTAGACTTGTTAGATATCAGATAGTATGGCAGCATACTGTAGAGTCTATAAAATAGAAAAAGATCGGAGACTAGTAATCCCGATCTTTCCTGAGTTTCAGAGGAATAACAAACCCCACTCTGAAACAATAAAACCCGTATTTCAGGAATGACCAAACCCTCTGAAATACAATAAACTATCCAATTAATAAGCTAAATATAGCGCATTTCGGGTTTTCAATTCAAATGATTTGAATGAATACTTGTAGTTTTTAGGGTTTTACTATCTAGGAAGTGTTTACAAAGGACATTTAAGGATAAATAAAATGATGCCTCTTGCTACAATATTTAAAAAACTTTCTTCTTTTTCTCCCCTTTTTATAAAAAAGCCCTCTTCTTTAATTGACCAACAAGTCAAAGATACTCCAAAAGCTACGGTTTTAGCTGACCAAAAAGCTATCATTCCTCCTAAAGCTCTGACCCCCAAAAAATACTATAGTACTACTAAACGTGAAGCATTAAAGCCATCTAAGTATAAGCTTGACGGCTATAAAAAGCAGGTTCTTCCTAGAGGGGATATAACCGATCACAGTTGGAAACAGGTGATAATTAATGAATCAGGCAGAATGAATCATACTGCTCTCGATCTACTTGCCTATTTGACCTATTGGTACCGAACAAAGCACGTTATTTGCGAAAATACTGGAAAAATTACTGGATATACAAGAAAATTTGGAGGCGATTTTTTACAAAAAAATTACAAATGTTTGCAAAGAGAAGTTGGGGCTTCTAGATGGCAACTCTATCGGGCAATCATTCTTCTTGAAAAACTAGGTTTAGTCCAAAGGCACTTTAAACATTTAGAAATACCTGGCCGTAAAGTAAAACCTTACGTTATGTATCTGGAATTAAAACTCGATGAACTTGAAAAAATAACTAATATTGAGCCTGTAAATGATAAGAAAAAGTCAAAGAAATATACACAGAATTCAAGTGAATCAAACAAGGAGAAAATTCAAGATAAAAAGCTAGATTCCAAAGATTTAGATACTAAATTTGCAAACAACTATGTTTGCAATCAAGCAAAGACATATACAAAAGAATTCTATATACAAAAAAAAATAAATACAAAAAAGGAAATGGAAAAAAGGGAGACGTCGGCTTTGCCTCCTGCTTTTTCTTCTTCTGAAAAAATAAAAAAGATAGAGGAAGAAGAGAAAAAACCAAAATATAGCGAACAGGCAATCGAGCTTTCTAACCTAGTGATTGCTAAAATTCAAGAAAGGATGCGCTTTACACCTCAAATTGAAACAATGAGGAAATGGTATGCTACGATGCAGAAAATGCTAAAAGAGCATCCTTTTGAAGATTTAGAGCTATGTATTAAACACTTTGATGATCCAGCCATTTTCGTAAGCCAATATCTAGGGGAGCCTTCTGGCTTTATCAAACATCGCAAAGTTGTAATTAAAACAGCACTGGACCCAAAACCTGCAGCAAAATTAGATAGAAATAAAATAGAAGAGCAAGAAAAGGTACAAAAACACGCAAGATATAAGAAAAAAGTAGCGGATACGCTAGAAAATTTTTTAGATACGCTTTCATACTTTGAGACAATACCAGGCATAAATTCATATATCAAAATTTCAAAAGATAAATTCTTGCCAGAAGGTGTCTTGAACTGCAAACATTATGAAACTTTCTGTTTCCATTTTCCTAGATACTCAAAAGAACTGAACAAAATAGCAACCACAAGCCCTATATGTATTACAGATCCTCAAAAACTGGGTAGAGAAATACAAGAAACATTAAACCATTTATCCTCTGAATTAGCTAGAAGAGAAGAATTAAATGCTGTAAAATAAAATACGTAAACTTTGAGAACATTATTCATGTAGAGGAACACAAGTGCTATAGATTTTACGATGAATATATAAATAAAGAATTTAAAAATGCCAAATAGAAACATATTGTATGAATATACAGCCAATTATTAAGCCTAGATCTTTAAAAAAAGGCGATGCTATAGGTGTTTTCACCCCTTCTTGGACAGGACATATTTTTTTAAAAGATAAGTATCAACATTCTTTTGAGAATTTAAAGCTATGCATCAATCATTTTAGCGCTGTGATTTTTTCTAAAATATTGCTTAAATAATGGAACAGAAAAAAATAAGAACGATTTTAGTATTCTCGTTCTTCATCCGGGTGGATTTTTACAGACGCGATGCTCAGTAGGCGCACATGATCACACAAAGACTTCTCTGCTTGCAGTGCAATCTTATGTGCTTCTATAATGGATAATTGAGGATCCACTTTTAATGTAACATCAGCATAAACGCGATGGCCAATCCATCGTGCTCGTACATTATAGACAGATCTAACACCCGGAACATGCATGGGAGCATGTTCAATTTCTTCTAACACCTTAGGTTCAATACCATCGATCAGATGAAGCCAGATAGACTTTGCAGAATCTTTCACAATAAAGAGAATGACAGCTGTAATTACAAAACCTATGATCGAATCGATAACTGGATAGCCTAACCAAGAGCCGACCACTCCAAATAGCACAGTTAAACTAGTAAAACCATCGATGCGAGCATGATAACCATCGGCTACCAATGCCGCAGAACCAATGTGTTTTCCAACGCGAATTCGTTTAAAAGCTACCCATTCGTTGCTAACAAAGCCAATAATTGCAGCTAATGCGACAAGCTCAAGATGTTCCATTGGGCACGGATGAGTAAATTTCGTAATAGATTCATAAGCCGCAACGCAAGCTGAAAAGAAAATGATCATGATGATGACAACGCCCGCAATATCTTCAACTTTGCCATATCCATATGTGAAATGACGGCTTACTTTTCGTCGAGCTAAAGAAAAAGCGATCCACAAAGGAATACTAGTGGCAGCATCGGCAACATTGTGTATTGTATCAGCTAAAAGCGCGACTGATCCTGACAAGCTAACGATGAAAGCTTGTATAATAGCTGTTATTCCAAGGATAATAAGCGTACTTTTTAGAGTTTTGATGCCAAGTTCATTTGATTCCATCGATTCGTCAATTTTGTCAGCTATTTGATGTGAATGCCCAAATAGTTTACGTATTTTACTAAAAATTCCTGTCCCATTATCGTGTTTATGTGCTCCAAAATTGGAGTCCTCGTGCGAATGTCCATGATCATCTTCTGTAAATTGCATGCGATAGATATATTCTTGACTATTATGTGAGATATTCAATATCGCTTCAAATTCATGAGGCTCAGGTAGTATTTCAGTAGCTTCTAAATAATTATTTGCAACCCTGAAGTAAAAAATTTGATTTCCATCTTTGCGATTGGTGGATAAAGTAATGATCTTTGCACAAGGAGTGGCAATTGGCTTTTGCGCTAAGTCATAAAAATAAAGGCGCAAACGCGGTGGAATATCTGTTTCAAATATACTAATCTCAACGTAACACTCGTTGGTTTTGATAAGAGTGCCGCCGTGCGGGCCGTAATTTTTAATCTTTGTCATGTTCACTCACAAATATTTGATAATTTTTGTTGAGAAATTTACCTTAGATTTTTAAGCATTTACTTTATCTTTTTGAAATTTGTAATAAAGACTGGGTAATAAAATCAAAGTTAAGAAAGTAGATGAAAGAATTCCCCCAATTACCACTGTTGCTAATGGCCTTTGAACTTCTGCTCCAGCTCCAGTAGATAAAGCCATAGGAATAAACCCTAAACTAGCAACTAAAGCTGTCATAAGTACAGGCCGTAAACGGGTAATTGATCCTTCTAATATTGTATCTATCATTGACTTTCCTTCTTTAAGCAATTGATTATAGTAACTAACTAAAACCACACCATTTAATACCGCTATACCGCTTAAAGCAATAAATCCTACAGATGCTGAAATACTAAACGGTAGGCCTCGAATTGCTAAAGCAAAAATCCCGCCGCTTAAAGCCAATGGGATTGCACTAAATATAATAAGAGCCTGTTTTGTACTCTGGAAGATTGCATAAATCATAAAAAACACGCCTAATAAACCTATAGGAACAATGATAGACAAACGTTGTCGTGCATCACGGAAATGTGCTAATTGACCTCCAAATTCGATAGAGTATCCTTCGTCTAGCTTAACTTGATCTTTAATTTTGCTTTCGGCTTCCTTGCAAAAACTTTCCATGTCTCTGCCTCTTAAATTAATTAGGATAGCTAAGCGACGTTGTCCACTTTCTCTAGCAATCGTATTTACTTGTTCGTTAAATTGAATGTTAGCAACTTGGCCTAACATAACTACATCCCCTTGATGATTTTGCAAAGGAAGTCGGTTTAAATTTTCGAGATCTTGCCTGAAATTTTCAGATAACCGCACAACAAGATTTGTTCGTTGGTTTCCCTCAATTATAGAACCTACGACTTTACCTCCCATAGCTGTAGAAATTAAATTATTAATTTCAGAAGCATGCACTCCATATTTCTTAATATTTTCTCTATCGATTTTCACTTCAATAAAAGGGGCTTTTCCTATCGCATCAAATTCAACATCGGCAGATCCTTGGATATTTTCTAAAATCTTTTTGACCTTACCACCTATCTGACCAAGTTTTTCGTAATCAGCTCCATAAATTTTAACTGCAA
>Ga0160427_10001790_pt1 | contig 13103 bp, 14 predicted proteins | sample SolpanmetagenomL_FD_108194 | JGI IMG/M metagenome (GOLD analysis project Ga0160427, IMG submission 108194) | Solar panel surface microbial communities from Lawrence Berkeley National Laboratory, California, USA - L | ecosystem: Engineered > Built environment > Solar panel > Unclassified ...
CGGGAACTACCACACTCACTAGTCAAGGGCAGACTAGTACCCAGGTCTACACATCCACGATCACAACTGTCAGCACTAGTACAGTCACTTCAACTATGTAAACAACGAAGACCTGAGCAATTGCAGTTTTCATAACCAAATCTAGCATTACAACTTTAACCACAGACGGAGTGAATATGATTAGAATATGCAGCATCGATATTTGTGTACTACACAATGTGATGAAGCTTTGGTATATGTAGAGCTGGATATTCAGCAAATCTGTAATTTGATTTTTGGTCACAACATCGCGCTTCTTAAATGTAACAAGAACATCGTTTATATCATTTAAGTACAGGATGATGATTTGTAATTGATGTGTTATTCTATTAATGTTCTTATTATCATGATGAAATTTGATGTTTTCTATTACGCATATAAAGCGAGACTTTAACATGACACAATTGGAATCCCTAGTGATGAGCAATCATTCTCATCTCTTTTGTTCAAACTTTGAGCATGCGCACCTCTTAACAATAATTTGTACAACAATGATATTTCGATCGTTGGAACATGCGGCTCAATGAATCTTAAGCCTGCCTGTCTGCGGAGTTTGCCGTACTTAAACACCTATTCACCTAATCATAAACCCTTTTGAAACTTCGCATAAATATGGCTGAATCTGACTTGATAGATCTGGACTTGAATCGTAATTCCCGACTTGAGCTGAGCTAAAATCAGGGTCGCCGGTCCGCACGACCCCGAACCTTCATGCATGCTTCACTTTAGATTAGATTCGTGATATGCCATGATCGTGATCAGCCGCAGCATATATCTATCGCCCTCATTAGTATGTATCTCAGATTTTTCCTTCGAAATTTGCGGCACTCACTCGCCCATCTTTGGATAGCGGGACCATTTATGAGTCGCAGACCTTTCAAGACAACTTCAGAAGCGACACAGAATCTATGAAATTCAGCTCCTGTTATGCTTACAACCGTTTTGGCAAGCCATCATGATCAAAATAGCAGGTACAAGGGTTTACGCATATGACTCGGATGCTGGCAGCAAAACTCCGCAATCAGTTGTAATTGACCTGCCTTTAAAGACAATCAAGTTCATCTATCTAGTAATCTAGGTTGAATCTAATAGACAGATGTTATTTTCGAGTCACAATGTTTGTCTGGTCCAAGAACTATTGCAAGGCACCAATGCTCTACCATCAGCATATGCATATGTTTCACGCATCGATATTCAACGAAACGATAAGGCTCAATCATCAACTATTCAACAAGGACTGAGATCACGTCGTAAAAGCTACACCGAAATCTTCGCCGCGATCAATTTCGTTCTGAGGCCTTCGTCTTTCCTTGCCTGGACATTTTCTGATATATTGAGCGAAACACATCTTTAAAGAGAAGTCTCCCCCGACAACAAAATAGTGGACGCACGCATGGATATATGCATCACGAACGCATATCTTCACAGAAAAGCCAGGAAGCCTTCAACAATCAAGGATAGTTATAGAAGAAGGACACTCCGATTCGGTATCTTCACTGCTACTCTCGTTCTGGTTTGTAATACCATACTGCTTATCTATGGCTTGATGCGGGAGAAACACTCATATAGCTCTCGCGATGGCGCGAGTATCCTTCACCGAGGTAGCTGCAAAGTTGCACGAAGAGGTGCTGTGGTGCTACATCTCATCATCAACATTCTATCGACATTTCTTCTTGGGTCTTCCAATTATGCGATGCAATGTCTCGCAGCACCCAAACGCGACGAAATTACTCAGGCCCACTCGCAGGGTAGATGGTTAGATATTGGTACATCTTCTTGGAAGAACATAAGAATACTACCAAGACTTCGGCTATATATCTGGATCATGCTAGGTCTAACTAGCGTCCCACTTCACTTCCTGTAAGGGTCTTCAGTTCTTTCTTGTGATGATGTTTCTGACAAGTTGTATTATTGAGAAACAGATACAATGCTATAGTTTTTACAACTACATCTGTATTTGATGATAGCAAGTCTGACCTTGTCGTACTAGCGACAATCATTGAATATCTGGATCGGTATCCTCGAACCTTAAATGATAGCATAGAAACTCTCAATTGGGATGTGGATTCACTTGTAAAGCCCATTTTTGGAGGGAATGATTACTCTATCAACATCACCAAAGCATTGGCGAAAGCGGTAGTGAGCTATAAGAACATGACTGCTCAAAGATGTTTCGATATCCGAGATGGAGACCTTCCATTGGTCAATTATGGAAGATTCTTTTATGTTACTGAACATATCACTAACCAGTCGAATGCATATGGGCATGACCAGTCAATTCCTCTTAACTCTACCATCTTAAATACGCCCCAGTTTCAAATGTATATGTATAGTGACATGACAGGTCCAAACAACTCTACACTGAGTGTGGTGGCAGAATTCTACTCGTTCTCGCCTGATCATGTATATCACGATAGGAACGGCCTTGACTTATACGACGACAGCGACTCCCGTTGTAAGGCCATAGTCAGTTATTGTCTTGCCGAACCCATTGAACCATACTGTGAGCTCAATTTCACAAAAGAGATACTTCTAGCGGTTATCGTCCTGAATGTTTTTAAAATCATTCTATTTTCTTTGACAGTACGGATGTGTACTGATGAGCACATAAACACTCTTGGGGACGCGATACAATATTTTCTTGACACACCTGATGTTATGGTAAAGGGCCTCGCTACAGCTGGACGCAAGGAGTTTGCTCAAAGTAACGCAACAAACCTTCGCAGTCGAAATTTCCAAAGTGTGCAAGATTCCCCTCGAGCCTTGCGCATTGTTTCCAAGAAGTCTCGGCTACATCGGAGATGGTTCTACGGAGCTACACGAACGTTATGGTAACTCCAATTGATGAGAAGTATTGTTCAAGTTGGCGAAAGTACTAACTTAAACTTACAATATTTATAGGATTGTGTCTCTGCTATTTTATATTTTGGTCCTGGCCATACCAGTGATCATACTTCTTTGGCTACTCAGTACATGGCACCCGTCTATTTGGTAAGGGCTTCACAAAGGTCGGTGTTTTTCGGTTGTACTGATACATGATTAGGCGTTCGATGTGGTCTCAAGGGTTTGAGTCTCTAGAATCTCAGGAACTTGGCTTCAGCCTGCCGCTGTTATGGATGCAGAATGCTGTCATTCCACCACTAATCGTTGCAAATATTCCACAACTGTTGCTTTCCGTAGTATACTTATCGTACAACGGACTGCTTACATCACTTCTTCTGAACCAGGAATATATATCGTATTCACAGGCACGTAAACCGCTACGTGTATCAGAACCGAGAGAGGGCCAATATAGTACCTATTATTTACAGATACCGTATGGCTATGCTATTCCTCTTATGACGTGGTCAATTGCCCTGCACTATTTTATCTCGCAAGCACTCTACTTCGAACGTCTTATTTATTTCCACAAAGACGACTCGAGCCGTGATGTTGTAGAAGAAACTTCAAATGCCACTGTATTAAATGCATTGGGTCTCTTTTGCGTTGGCGTAACGGGACTCGTTGGTGCTATCATACTTTTTAGTCTTGGATTTAGAAGATATCCTGACATGATGCCTATTGGTGGTACATGTAGTGCTAGTATCGCTGCGGCATGTTGGAGGCCTGAGAATGATGGAGAAGCTGCTATCAAGGAATTGATGTGGGGAGAGCTCAAGCTTCAGCCAACCGATCAACTGCAGGACAATACTGAAACCCTGTCTTTTTCTAATAGAAGTCGTACGAGAGACGATCCAATATATCATGATACGGGTGAGGTGAGGCATTTGTGCTTTACCACCTTTCCGGTGGTTACACCGCAAGCAAATACATTATATATTTAGATGATGTATGAATAATACATGAAAAGTTTCCATGTTACGGGTTCCTCCAAATACTGTAATCCTTATAACTACTTAACCATCAACATCCATCATTCAAGCAAGAGACTGTGGTGCAACTCAGTTTACCTTTCTATCGCGTCGGAGGCGCCGTGATCCATAATTCAATACTTCCTTCAAAACCAAATGCATCTCCATCAATCGTGACTGAAAGGAGACCGTCGCCGGATGTTTCTATTTCCAATCCCCCAAATGAACCATCGCAAGATCTCCAATTGTCCGACTGAGCTAAAGTGTCTTTTAGATTGTGGCTACTGGGCGGCACCCATTGCTCCATCTCTGCTATCAATGCGCGGATAGCTGATCGGAGACTCATGTGGCTTGACAATACACCTGGTCCTTGATCATCGTTCTCATAGGCGTTGAACACCTCTTCGTTCAAAAGGTATATTGTGACGGACATTGGCGGATGCTTCTTCATCGATCCAACGTTAGTGTTTGTTGTGGGTTTTGATATGTTGTGGTGTATGGAGCTGATCGAAATTGTAATTGGTCACACAACCGCACATGTCGACTTTGTTTCGCAACATTTTTTTCTTAGCCAAAAGCTACAGATTTGGTATCAAGCTACGTGAAACTGACATTTTGAGAAATTTCCATCTACCTCTAAATTTGTGATGAAAATGACTTGAAAATCAATCCTTCCAAATCACATTACAAAATGCTCAGTCTCTTCTTCACTTTTATCTTTGGCAAAAAATTAATTCAATTATACTTGATTAGGTCTCGAGATACCGTATTTACCCCTCGATAAGTCATAAGTAGATCAAAAGCCAGAATTGAAAAGTTAAGCCTGATAGACTTTAGTCCGAATGAGGCCGCATTTGTAAAGTATACCAAACCTTCTTATATATAATTTTTACATGTCTCTGTATAGGTATTTGTATCTTGTTTTCTTCTTCTAAATGAAAAACAAAATCTATATATCATACTTCACTGTCGATGCGCGACGTCGTCCGTCGCAATGTAACAGTATTCCAGAAGTTTAACAGCTGTAAATTAAAGCCAATCTCTATATTTTGGGGTCTTTTCCAATACCAAATCTCTTTCAAATCTACATTCCCGATAATACCGCCTTGGTGTCCGTCTAGTCATCTTTACAATCTCATCAACTATATTTGCACACACAAGTCAGCTACGGCTGCTAGAACCAAATGGCGGTTCAATACCATCTAGGCTCCTTTAATATTGAACGAATATCAGATAAACCAATTGCAAAAGCCCACCAAGGTCTGACATACCGAGTCGATAAGTACGTAAATAGTGATGTCGTACAACTGCCAAAAAAATAAGAAGAAAATAACATTAATATAAACATCCAAATTTAACGAATTGACCTGCTATTTCGCAACCATATACCGCATATTACTTGTGTAACGCATCTATATGCGATATTCCCACCGTGTCACGGCGGCCATATATTCCCCCAGAACTCGCCAATGTAATGCACATCTACATAGATGTCCCGACTATCACTCCCCGGGCAAACTATGCTTCCTAACCGATAGAAGTTACCCCGTCACGGTTCATAACCTGTGTCATGTCTATAGTAGCACAATGCAAGATTCTCTTTCTCGCAATTTTACATATTGCGATTCCGAAAATTATTTCGCACCGTTCTCGATTTACCAACATAACCGGGGTTCTTTTGTACAACGTTTCATTTCGAGAACTTGGTTTTGTCGCATGTGTTTCAAACGTTAACCGTAGAAGTGCTTTGAAACGATTGATATTGAGAAATTGAGTCAAGCTTACTACTTTCCATTTGTTTACAGGCCCTGTAGCTGCCAAGCGTAGACCCCCATGTAGCCGTCATCCCGATTGATGGAAAAGAGGATTGGTGAAGGCTCACGCATACATGGTTCCCCGCATCCGCGGTTTAAAAATTTCCTGGGCAATATCAACATAGTTACCAAAACTCCGTGTGGTAACATATCGTCGATACCTCAACGTCGACCTCAAGCCGTTGTCCAAGATTTAAGACATATACCAAGTCATTTCTTAACATCAATATCACTTAAGCTTGCTCTGCTTTAATCAACCAGATTCCTCATAGATTCTAAGGACATCACATATATAGCATACATAAAGACATTACTCTCCAAATTTCCCCACCAAAAGGAAAAAAAAGAAGAGCCTTCTAAAATTCTTACAAAATGTCACCACCATCATCAACAACAACATCCACAAACACACATCAAGTCCAAACCCTCGCCTCCGAATCCATTCTTCCAACAGAAGGTCAAATCGCAGGTAAACGTGTAAACAACAACAACGGCAAGAAAGAGGAGGATGATCTCACCGTTATGAAGACAAGCCTCGGCATGCCCCGTCCTAAAACCTTTGAGGACCCGTTGGAAGAACGAGAGTATTTAAAAAAGAAACTAGCGATCGCTTTTCGAATATTTGCAAAGTTTGGATTTGATGAAGGAGTGGCGGGACATATTACTTTGAGGGTGAGTTCTTCTTCTTCTTCTTTCCTTCTTCCTTGATATTGTTCCTTTTATTTTTCTTGGGAGTATATACACATATATATATTAGATGGGGGGGGGAAAAAAGAAAATATCGACATATTGTAGATTCATAAAGAGGCGGAGAGATAGTAAGACGATAAAAGTAACCAACAAATAATATTTATACACCGTTTTTCTAACTCACTACGATTATACACAAAAAATAGGACCCTGTTCAAAAAGACACATTCTGGGTCAACCCCTTCGGCCTCCACTTCTCGCTCATAACCCCCTCCTCCCTCCTACAAGTCGACCACTCTGGCGAAATCATCGGCGGCGGACCCCTCCGCATGCTAAACCGCGCCGCCTTTGCCATCCATTCCGCAATCCACAATTCCCGACCCGACGTCACATGCGCCGCACACTCTCACACCATCTACGGCCGTGCATTCTGCTCACTAGGAAAAACACTCGATTGTATAACGCAAGACGCTTGCGCCTTTTACAACGACCATGTCCTGTATGACAACTTTCAGGGTGTTGTGCTTGCTGAGGAGGAAGGGATTGCGATTGCCAAGTCTCTTGGGGATAAAAAGGCTGCGTTGTTGCAGAATCATGGATTGTTGACGACGGGGAGTACGATTGAGGCGGCGGTGTTTTGGTTTGTTAGTTTGGATAAATGCTGTCATTCGCAATTGTTGGCGGATGCGGCGGGGAAGACGATCAAGATTGATCATGAGGATGCGGAGAATACGCACAAGACTGTGGGAAGTAGTCTTGGTGGGTGGTTTAGTGGGAAGCCGTTGTTTGATGTGATGGAGCGGGATGTCAAGCATGAGGGGTGGCTATGATTTTTAGCTTGTTTGCGGGGAATGTAACTGAATGATCTTGAGCTCGTGGTGTAGTTGCAAAGCGATTTTTCTATATCTTCTTGTTTTCTGTTCCATCGTCTAGCAAACGAGAGTCTCGCCGCTTCGGTTTTTACTTTAGAAGCTAAAGTCCTCACTAGAGTAATTTTGCCATAGAATCTGGCTCTGATCCAGTACATACCACACGACATCAATGCTCATTCTATCCAAGTCGAACAGTATGTTTAAAATTTGTGAGATTTGAACGTCAATCTATGTAATTATAGACATATACTCGCAATCCTAACTATCGCGCGAAAAGCTTGCTGCTGATTGAATTAAGCAATCTGACTTTTCTTCAAGTCTTGTTGTTCAACGCGGTAATCTTGTCTCTGCTTTTTTTGCTTATACAACCATGCCTTTATGCACTTCAAATCAAATGAAGCCTCCTCCAAACCACCGCTCAAGCTCCGTAGTTGGCATAACACCAACAATAAGATTATGATCGTGACCTCCAATTGTCGCACCACATTGAAGACATCTCCATATCATCATAGGCATACCACGTTCTCCTATCGTGAACGAATGCCTGTTCAAGCAGAAACATTAATCACAACTCGCTGCTATCTTTTTTGTTAAGTGCCAATGGAATTGGCTCGAGAGTTCACTCTAGTTGCCTCCCTCTGAGCACTACAGACATGATACAAGGTAGTTCTACCCTTGTAACGTGGCAAAACGCCCCCTGACTATTCTGTTGAGGAATGAGAACATCATACGTGGACAGCTCGCCAGCAAGATTCCCAACTTATGCATCTTAATTCTGGTATTGCGTCTACGATCGCTTGGCCTTGGTCTCGAGACCCTCACTAGTACCCGCTCTACTTCCCAGACACGGCTCTTTGAAAAGGAGTAAATTTTCAGGGAAAGTTGAGGGCAGCGCGCCAAGAAACACTTGATGAACTAGTCGTTGTCATTTCGAATTCTCGAACATGATAACGAAAATCACGTATAACCCTAAGGCATGCTTGATAGTCTTGCTTGAGCTCTCATCAGAACACAAACTCTCCTCTCAATGATGGAACCCCTTATGGAGGCGCCCTAAGGACCTCAACGACGCACTTCCACCAACATTCAAATATACGAAATCTGTCGAATCTTCATGCTGATGGCGAGAATAGCCGATGCAATCAATCGAGAAACTCCTAGACCTGGTTCTCAAGCTCCCATATTCAAACATCAAACACTTGATTCTTGAATCTGTGACTGTGTGTCGGTTGTATTAAGAACGTGGAAGTTGATTGAGATGAGTCTTTTGTGTTGAATGTGTAGCATGCCTTGTGATACTCATCAAACTCACTTGCATTTATCATTCGGCCAGATTGGTTCTCCATCCTCATCAAACTCGGCCCACTCGAAAAAGGTACAACTGTCACTATGCAAAGTCAACATCATGCATATACGAATCACATCAGACATTAGACAAACCCTTTCCCATCCGGCGCATTACCCGCATGACACATCCAAAAGTATTTGCCCACATTGTCCTGCTTTCTCTGTACGCTCCTCAATACACAAGGCACTCCACAGCTACATTTTGGCGTCAAACTTGGATGTAACGACTCTCTATAACAACGATAGGTAATGTTGATCCGCTTGTTTGCTGCTACAGGATGTGGCGTCAGCTTGGCAGCTGGATGAACAGAGTGTTTATAAGATTCTTGAGTTCCAGCATGCATGATTAGAAGACTGTTGTGGGGGAGATGTATGCTGGCAGCTCCCTCTGTTTCAGTCCAGTTAGATGAGTCCTTCTCGTCATTTTTGTTGAATGCTTCTTTTTGTATATTGGTGTCGCTGAGTACCGATGCTGTATTCGACAATGTCGATGAATTGGATTCATCTTGATTTCGGGCTGCAACTCTTCGTAATCGGAACTCACGTTCTACTCCAAGACTGATGCTCGCAATGATGGCCATAGGCCCGAGATATGTGAGAGAGTCGCTGTGCCACCTATTTCAAAGTCAACAAAGTGTTTCGAAAGAAATGGATGAGTAAATGAGATGTAAAGCATACCCGACACTCTCTTTAGCACCATCATAACAATTTACAAACGCCGTATTGACTTTCCATTGCCCAAGTTTAATTTGGTGCTTAAGCTTCCGCCCACCGGGATAAACCTCTTTTGCTCTCTTTGTCACTTCCGCGTTTACTTTATCTTCTACCATAGCGATAATGGCAGACATGGTCGATGTGAAAGGCCGAATGTCCTCGAGGAATGATCCATTATACATGTACTCGTTCTTTTGTTTGAGAGCAGCCGTCAAGTCCGACACATAGAAACAAGCAGAATGCGGCGAGGAAACAGTTCTATCAAATAATCGAAAAGATTGTCGTCCATACGTCGCAGCTTCGACTATGAGTTCTTGTAACAAGCTAGTCGCAAGAGCTGAGGGAAGGAATGATGGGTGGAGTGTACATGGTGTATGGTATGGTACCAATTCAGGAGTTGTAAGATGAAGAGTCTTTCCTTTGGGAACCGGTGGCAGTATGAAAGGCATCTTCTTAGAGGCTGTTTTCGATGTAGTCGGCGATGAGTGTGTGAGAAAGGTGGAAAGAGAAGATTGGTTTCCTGTGAAGGCAGTTGCTAAACGTTTTCGAGGATCTTCGTGAGACGCTGCTAGCTCAGAAGCAGTCTCGATAGATCCATCACAACTGAGTAAAAGTTCCAATAGCACACTTGAAGCCTTGTCTGGAAACAAGCTTTGTAGAATCGCTAGCTTGAAATCTGTTGACTCGTCCTCCTCGATAAAGGACGGTGATGATTGTTGAGCATGATGTGTTGGCAGCAGAGGCACTGGTTTTCGTGAAGCTGGTGCTTTGAAAGCAGAGAAAAAGTCTCTTTTGGGAGTCATCGTCCGCAGGGATTTTGGATTGTCATGACAAGCTGAGTGAAACTTGAGCTGCCGAGAATTGTTCTATGTCTTTACAATGTGGAATGAAGAAGTTGTGAATCATTGTAGTCAAGTTGTTGTTGTTGTTGTTGTTGATGATCTGAGCTGGGATGTCAGGATGAGTAACCTACTTGAGCGTAGATGTAAGAAGTGAAAATGTCGACACCATCTACACCCATTCAACACAAGAAGGGAACATCAATTTTTCTTATTCTATTCTTTCAACATTTAATAAAAATTATGAATTGTTCTGATGTATTGATATCTTGTGCAGCATAAATAGCAAAAAAGCCATTTAATTTTTGTAAAATGTTGATAAACGAATGTGGTATAGACTCAGCTGCTGAGCACGATTGTGTTCCTTAGCCTCACGATGTCTATAAACCAGGTTGTTGTTTATCTGACACCATGATCTCATCTCTGCAAAATCAAAATTCAGACGCATTTACCTTTTTTTATTCTTTCCTCTGTTGCATTGCATCTTCATCAGCCGGTGACAGTCATGACAAGCCTCAATCAGAGCCAAGACGGTTGATATAAACTTTAGAGTTTTTAATTTTGGGATATCACTTGAAACTTCATATCCCCATTCGGCTCCGCATGAAGAAAGCCATCAAGATGCATCCCCGTTCAAGTGGAAATGAAACGACGTCCAAAGTATACTGTGCATTGACAATCAAGATGTTCTTATCCAGGTGACACATGCTATGGAACACAGTAGACACCTTCTCCCCTGTTTCTATGCTCAGTGTCGACCGTCAGATATATATGGCTTTTTCATGTACATTATTCTCCGTCTTTCAGTTGATCAATCGATCAAGCTCAATGATTCTATACGCATGTACTCACTTGTAAAATGTACAAGTTAATCTGCCCCCGCTCGAAAATTTCCTGATTTGCGCGTTGGTATATTCGTGAGTGTAAATTCCTCAGAAAAAAATGTCCGTGTAATACACAAAACATGCGCCACCATTTTTTTTTTATCACAATCAGGCAAAAGTCGGATCTGATGGTTGAGTTTGAATTTCGATATTTATAAAATTTGAGGAGATGGTGGATGCTATCGCATTGATAAGGGAAAAAAAAAGGTTTCATGTTTCAATCACCCATTTCTATCCGCTCCACATTGACACGTCGATAGAAGATCACGCACTCTCTGCCCCACTTCTAGTCCTCCCTTTTCTAGGAATTCTGTGGCTTAAGCCTCCTTGTGATAAATGGTAGGAATTGTATGCATGATAGTCAATCATCATTATTTGTCCGAACATGTTTCGGATAATTTATGCCTGATCGTGCAGTATGACGAACTTTGGTTTGAATGCCCCACACTTTCAAGTTTGTCATCAAAGTAGACAGACACAGCACGAGAGAACAAGATAGAGTCAAAAATTGTATAAAGCCTTCTATATCAGCTTACAAGGAAATGTCAGAATAACAACAACAATCAACAAATCTTCACTCAACACATTACTCAACACCGCTACTCAAGTTTCCACACGTCAATTTCATTTCTACTCCCATATTTTGAACAACCCAGTTTCTTACTCAAAAAACAACTACATACTGGAATACCACGTCATCTACTTAAAAACCTCAACCTAAACAACCAACATAAACAAAAATGCAATTCTCAACCATCATCTTATCTATCCTCTCCCTTTCTATAACAAGCATCCTCGCTGCTCCGGTTGCTGTTCCAAATCCAAACGCGGTTGCAGAACCACAACCGGGAAGAACATATATATCATATGCTGCCTTAGGCGCGGACCGTGTGCCACCTAGTGGAACAGGGAAGCCTGCGAATGGGTATAATAGAGGGTGTACTAAGGAGGAGCGATGTGCGAGGGATACTGGAAAGTAAATATAAAGAGGGGTGAAAGGTGAAGGATGAGGAGAGAGGAGATGTAAAGCTGCTGGATGGCATATAGGTCTTGGGGTTCATGAATTCAGGGATTTAGGGATTGATGGATTGATGAGGTTTTTGGAAGTAAACATGGGAAGAGTTATGGAGTGTTTCTTGGGTTTTTGTTGTTTATTTGGTTTTAGCAGATGCTTTTGTCTTATTTTTTATGTAGTTGTTTTGTATTGTATGGTTATGATTTGGAAAGGCCAAGATTTTAAGGATTTTTGACAGTCTTCTTCTTCTTCACTCTCTATTTTGTGTACAATTATCTCATTCAGGCAAATGATGTTTGTTCCTATGATATATAAATCTGTTATATCACTCTCGCATAAAAAAAACCTGCCTTGACCTTGACATTTGCAATTGCTGCAAGTTGATATATTCGTCAATTGATAGTAATGACAACTGGTGATTTGTATCATGGCTGGTACTCATGTTTGTAACAAGTCCCGATTGCGGTGGTTGGAAAAGATGTCAGCAACCCGCACTCTATCTTTTCTTTTTCGTGCAAAATGATTCGATACCATGTCAGCTCTCTCTCGCTCCCTCTAATTCCTTCACTCACAGCACTCGTGCTCTGATTATTGTCTTCTTTTTTTCCCCAACGAAGTTCCTTTCTTATCGCTAATCACCCCGATCGACATAATCGCCTTTTGATACTCATCAACCCGCTTTTTTCCCTCATGATTTTCTGCGAATGAGGTCGAGGTCTTCGAGATTTTGCAAGAACAACTTAACTCATGGCCTCTTTTTTTTCGAATTATTAATTTCCTGGTGACCAATCCAAACAAGACCGTTTCGACAGATTTTACCAACTGGCAAATTCTCCACTTGCTTGGCCAATGATCACCATTTCTTAGTCTTAATGGATTCAGGCATAGAGAGCAGATTGTAGACTTCCAAAATCGTGAGGCCTATATCGCGATATGCAACTCAGGTGTTCATGAATTCACTATTTGATCGAAATGGGGGGTTTTTTTTTTGGAAAAGGATGCGAAGTGTGGATCCAATTGCAGTAGCAGCTTCTGGAG
>Ga0160427_10001792_pt1 | contig 13098 bp, 23 predicted proteins | sample SolpanmetagenomL_FD_108194 | JGI IMG/M metagenome (GOLD analysis project Ga0160427, IMG submission 108194) | Solar panel surface microbial communities from Lawrence Berkeley National Laboratory, California, USA - L | ecosystem: Engineered > Built environment > Solar panel > Unclassified ...
CACGAACCACCGCGCAATTTCGAGCATGAGCTATACGAAATTTGGTATCATTGGTCGGTCGGTCGGTCGGTACAATGATATAATCATAAGTTACAAAGTCTTATACATTGAAAAATCAATATTATCATGAACATAAGCAAAGCATTCGTCTCATCAGCAGATAATATTGTTACATATTATCCATCAGTTGATAGCCTTTGTATTCTGGGCCGAGTTAATTAATAAGGACTAGCTATGATATAAGTCCAGAATCTGATTCGGACGGGACTGACCCAAATTATGCTCTAAACGTCAAAATGAGCATTTATGTTAACATATAAATATATCTTAGAGCATTTTCAAAATAAATTCTAGTATCATGTACTACTCCTAATTGTTACAATTGTTCACCCACCGTACCATATAACCATGGTATCATTCTTCAAAATCTGGTTCCTCCATATTTGGTACACTGGCTTGCTCATCTAATATACCACTTCTAAGAAACCAACTAGGCGTACAACTCCATGCATGACAATAGCTATTATTTAGATGATCATCATAAGGACTGAATGTACTATCGGTAGGATCGTAGGCCTCCCAAAATGTGTCAGCACCTCGTTCAACCATGCCGCCCCAATATGATGACACAAGATCTTTTGCTTCCTTCTTTGCACCAGAACGAGCTAAGGCTTCGGCTACATAGTGATATGCATATGGCGTTCTTGGCTTGATAGCATTTGGGTTGTTCATTGTGCTAATAATGGCTTGTCGAGTGATACTATTTGGCAGTACTTGTGCCATAGCAGCAAAAGCCTGTGAGGTCCATGATATTTGCTGATCAGGGCCGCTAACAAAGCAACCCTTTGCTGAATCATATGATCTAGCGATTGTAGCAGACGACTTTCGTACCATGTTTGCATACTTAGGCGATTGGCCTAAAAGCATAGCGAGACGATCTGCAATCTTCATGGCATGCACAACGAGTGCATGTATTGCCAAAGTCCGATCGAGAGCCTTCTCCCAGTCGAAAAATATCCAACTATTCGGATCGATTTCGTATTGTCCATTTGTGATTGAGGATGTCGCACAGTCCATGCTCCTCGTAATCGCTGGCCATAGGTCACGCCCTGTTTCTGTATCACCGGACGCTCTGATCTGTCAGCTAAGAATTATTAACTTGGTTGGTAAACTCACACTACATATTCATATACTGTAACAACAAAAAAGGCATTGTAATCAACAACAAATTCTCCAGTAGATCTGGGTGTTGGTCTTTCAAAAACGCATCCCATTATCTGTCCATTGGGTCCAGGAAACCCAGCAAAGAGATACAAACATCGCTTGACCAGATCATAGTTCTTAGTTGTGACGTAATTAGTGAGAGCTTGTAGTCTTAGATCGCCTAGCCATAATCTACGATCTCTTCTAGGACCGTCCTCAAAGATTGTTGTCATGCAATCTCGTAATGTCACCATACTGACTTGATCGATTTTGGCAAATGGACCATCAATAGACTCTGGCAAGGCCGTCACCGAACTGATGCCGATACTCCATAGTTTATTGAATCGTATTTGATAGTTTCCATCATTCCCAGTCAATACCTGGATGCGCACGTATCTAAATGCAAACCGCCTAGGAATACTAACACGAGAAGGACAATCGTCAATGTTGACTATTTCGTCAGGATACCACCCAGTTGATATCCATGATTTTGATGTTGCAGGGTTTAGTTCCTCAACAACATCTGCAGGAACTTCTCCAAATGTCAACCGAAGTCGTATAGGGCTATCACCAACGTTTTTCCCTTTGCCTCCAATATCGAAATGTAGATATCCTGTTTGATGACTACCAAAATCGAGGATAAAGTCGTCCCCCTTTTTCCAGAGCTTTTTGGTGAACCCAGATATTGGAAATGATTCCTGTGCTCGGTATCGAAGGAAGAGCGATTTGTCTGGACTAAACTTGATTGCTCTCAATGGAAAATATGTTGTCTCATGCAGAGTAGGTATCAATGATTCTGCTTTCGAGCGATATCTCTGCAATTGTTTATCCATATCCATATTGACTACCGATTGTTGCTGATAGCGATTCTGCTTGACTCTCCTCTGTGTTTGCAATTGGGGAATGATGACACTGACGTCTGGCATTTGCTTCGCTTGCTGTATATGACATTTTCATCTCTCCCACACTGGAGCAGCAGACGTCGCTGGACTGGCTCCATTTGTCGCACATGCTCGACCTGTCTGATCGTCGCTCTTCTTTACACCAAACTGACATTGTTCGGAATGTGGAGAAATCGGGTATGATTCGAGACGATCATGGAGAACGATTTCTATTTTCTGGGGCTGACACAAATCTCTGCCGGTGTTCTACCCGTTCCTGTACATACGGTTGCTAACGTCGCACACGAGTTTCGCTTGTTTTAGGAGCGCAACGGCGAACTTGAACAATGATTGGTTGAACACCGCCACTACTCCCCGCTAGTGGATCCAGACTTTAAGCTTTTACGGGGTAAAAAGCGACAACCATAATGAAGCGTGATATCAAACAACATCAGCAATAATTCGCATAGCTCATTTCACAGTACAGATCATCGATACTTGCGATCAGAGATTGTACTTACAGATGCTACTAATTCCAGGCCGCAGCTATTACATATACATCTAAGACAGGTGAGCGAATCGGGTCTTCTACATGGCAATCGCCAGCCTCCAATGAAGAAACATGATATTCTGCTTCGTCTCGAGCTTGACTACATTTATTCATCGCATTCACATCGCCAAGTGAAATATTGTGGTTATATTATACGTTATAGAGTCTTAGGTACATCCTACCCCGATCAGATTGTGGGGCTCGTGTTCATTCGGTCTATCATCCACCGATGATACAAACTTTTTCACAACAACAACAACAACAACAACCAAGCAAGGTCGTATTCGTGCCTTACAACTGCTTTTGTTCTATCAAAAACTCAAGTTCTCCATAACATCCCATTCAAAATAGACTTCCATGTCATATCTCGAGATCTGCAAGATATAAAGCGCAAGGTTCTGTCCCTTGTTTTTCGTAATTACCAAATAGTCAAGGATCAACCTAGCTACAATAACATCTCGATCGAAATCAGCAAATCTTCAAAATGACTTACGGCAGAGTTCTCATGTCATGCATGTTTTGTGTATGTCACCTACAATCTTTGGCAATAGCGAATGCTAATCCTGTAGGCCATTGGATCGTTCCTCTTTGGATATGATTCTGGTATTATCGGATCATCAATTGCGCAGGACACTTTCAAATCTTATTTTGGACACATTTCAGATTCGGAAACTGGTGGTATAGTGTCATCTTATACAGGTTGGTATTAATATTATAGTCATAGAAAATTCCAAAGCTGACATAAAAAGGTGGCGCGCTTCTTGGATCTGCGGTCGTCTCCTTTCTGTCTGATCCGTTGGGCAGAAAGAAAGCTGTATTTATCGGGTCTTTGCTCGCGATTTTTGGATGTGCCCTACAAGGAGGTGCTGTCACAGTTGGCATGCTCATTGCTGGACGGTTTATTGCTGGAATTGCAGTAGGCATTCTCAGCTCTACTATTCCATTATACTGTGTAAGCTTGCCTCTCAATCTATACTTAACATAGCTAATGATTCAGGCGGAACTTGCTCCTGCACGATATCGAGGAGGTCTTGCCGGACTACAACAATTCATGCTATCCTGGGGCTATTTTGCGGCCCAATGGATAGGGTATGGCTCATCGTTCTCGAAGACGACTTTCCAATGGCGGTTCCCTCTATGTATGGCCTCAGTTCGTGTTGAAATATGCAAGTTTTCCAAGCTGATTATATGATTAGCCTTTCAATGCTTTCCTGCACTTATACTGGCGTGTGGAGTGATGTTTCTGCCTGAATCGCCAAGATGGCTTGTGGAAAAAGACAGATATGATGAGGCTCAAAAAGTTCTCAATCTTCTGCACTTGAACAAGGAACGAAGCAATACAGAATACATTAGATTGGAATTTGTTGAGATTAGAGACGCTGTCGAAATGGATAAACGCGAAGCAGTCCGTTCTTGGCGAGGACTCTTAGCCGTACCTTCCTGGAGATATCGTCTTTTGCTTGGTTGTGCGCTTCAAGCCATGACTCAATTTAGTGGAATCAATGTGAGTTTGATTTGAATATTCAAACCCTTGCAAAAGTTAACTCATTACCAAGGTTGTGAACTATTACGGTCCTCGAATTTATGCCATTCTCGGCGTTGGCACTCAAGACGCTCTACGTATAATTGGTATCTCTGGAACATTGTCCATTATCTACTGCACTATCATGCTACTAGTGGTTGATAAAGTTGGTCGTATTCCTCCATTGATTATTTCTACTGGAGGTTGCGCGGCTGCATTGCTTGTTAATGCAGTCCTTGGTCAAACCTTATACGGCCCTGGCACGAATAACCAAAACGCCCTACGAGCAGGCATTGCTATGAATTTTGTCTTTTCTCTATTCTTCACGCCCTTAGGAGTCATCAGTTGGGTGTATAATGGAGAAATATATCCCACTCAGATTCGTGCAAAGGGAAATTCTGTCGCAACATTCACCAATTGGGCATTTAATCTTATCTTTGCGCAAACAGCTCCTCTAGGACTAGCCCGTTATGGATTCAAGTTCTTCTACCTCTTCTTTGTTCTTGGAGTCATCGATACGATAGCACTATTCTTTTATCCTGAGACAAAGTATGTCATATCATCCCTCCCTATCTTGTACTTTACGACTAACGAGATCACCTTAGGCAAAAAACATTGGAACAACTCGACGAAGTGTTTGGTGATCAAAAGATCCCACATGCATTAGAAGGTGCTGGTGAGGCGTCTGCTGCAGCTGTAGTACGTAACGAAAAGTTGGAGGTCCTTCATACTGAACATTCGGCATAATTCAATTTACGTTTGTGATATTATTCTAAAGACTAGGTATTGGCTAAACAGAAGAGATCGATTGATTTATAGTTGTATTTGTATTATAGTTCGTAACGAGTTGTTTAGATAGTGATATGACAAAAGATTTAACAGTCTTCCCATCAACTGCTCGAGTTTGTATTTGATTAGAAATCACTAGCAGACGAAAGCATTCTCAGTAGAATCTAGTGGCGACATCAAGTACATGATTCAGTATGCCTTAGAAATCGGTCAAATCTGTTAACACTTAATCATTTGGGACTTTGGTCCTTACTTAGTATGTGTTTGAGCCGCAAAAATCCATCCTCGAAGTATACACCAGAAAGTAGAAAATCGCCGCCTCTAGCGCGAGCCGCTACAGTAGCCTGTATTATTATGCAGCACAGTCTATTTATCATCAATTTTCCACCTCGAAAAGTTCTCATCTCAATAAGTTCCAGATTTGAAGCCATAAGTATTGTAAATGATGATTTGTATCAATCCATCCCTCTTATCACCTTTGCTTGTATATGGTAGTATGATACTTTGTATGGGAAAATGGACTTGGGGATACTTACTAAGTACTTAGTAGTTGCTTAATGGAAGCGTGTGGATTAATGTCTGTCGACTGTGAGCGAATGGAGTCAGGGAATATGGGCAGCTTTAGATTGTACCGTATGATCACATGATTTGGTCTCTCCAACCCCCGAACAACCATGACGCTCTAGATGTACTGCAATGGGCGGCATATATCATTCCAAGTACCACAGACCAGATGGGTAGCTTTTGATCTAGATTCTTTCCTTGACATCAAGAGAAGGCTTCAAGAATGGATTCCAGCAGTGTTGAACACGTCTCAGAAAGGCAGAAGAGACGCTACGTAGATTTCATCACAGATTCAAGCACTCACTCGACGCACAATCACATTTCGGAACTTTCACATCGGGATATCACCAATAACCACTCTGACGGTCGTGCCTCTGTATGGGAGGGTCTGGAATCATATGCTGCCGAATCGACACAACCTACGGCCGCCATGAGTGCATCCCCTGCCGTTATGAGCTCGGCCAATGTCAGCAAGCGACGAGGGACAGCTTGTGACGCATGTCGTTCGAAAAAGACTAGATGTGATGCGGCAAGACCAGTATGCTCAAACTGTGTCAAAGCTCAAACGGACTGCAATTATTCAGGTGGCTCAGGACAGATGAGCGTGTTCGTGTTGACGTCTGCACAGACGACCGAGAGACCTGCTAACGCTTGAGAACTAGCTACGAAAGCACAAGTCTTCAAATACTCGAAGGAATCAGTCGAATTGAGGAAGCGTTGAAAGTTCAAACAACACATTCGCATGAAACTGTTACATCTCCTCTTTCGCAGGCGACTTCAGTATACCAGCTCATGAGCCCTTTGCCTGTACCTCAGATGTCTATAGAAAATTCGATGTCAGACTTTTCCTGGCAGGATCAGAATGATGCTCTGCAATTGAAGACTGATATTCAGGGCAATCTAGACTCGATATTGAGTTGGCCTACATATAACAACTGTCCAAAAGCTATCGCCCCAATACAAAATGCCACTCCTCCCATGCTCCAGATGCCGTCAATGACTGAAAATGATGTGCAAGTGTTAGTGAAGTACTATGTCGACAATATCTATCCACGGACACCGATCGTTGATTTGCAACATCTGGAACGAGCAGTGAGAAACTTTGCAGAGAATGGGCCTCAGTGGGATTTACCTTCTTGTCTTGTCATGCTGGGTATGTTTTACCGTGAACCACATATAGTAGTTCAATTCTGACTCAATACGAATAGCATGCGCTCTTGGCGCAATATCAAGGGTGATTCCAGTACGGCTTGCGCAAGTCTCTTTTGAAACAACACACATCATGGAGAGACATAGGGATCAAGCCTATAAATGGTGGTCTTTAGCTCAGAAAAGACTAGGTTTGGCAACATCAGAGACCAGCATGATAGGCATACAATGTCAATGCTTGGCCGGGTCAGTAGTCAATTCTTTGTACTCATATCTTAGACGATTCACTGATAAACAGAAAGACTGTGGCATATGTATGTCCTTGAACCTGTGCCGGCGCTTAAAAATTACAACGCTGCCTGCCTCTCATGGCAATCAACCTTTCTGTTGTCTAAAATTGATGATTTCGACGATACAAATGAGCGTCAGCAGTATTGCAAACAACGCATATTTTGGACCTGCTTAAAAGCCGAAAGGTTTGTGATAATTTACGCTACATACCAATCTTGTTCTAAAATATCGCAGTGAACTCCGTGCAGAGCTTTCTCTCCCGTTGTCTGATGCTGGTCGTCAGGAGTTTCCACATGACATGCCAACTCCCAACATGAACTCTCTCATGTCAAATGGTCGAGGGCAGGATGAGCAAGCTCGGGACTGGTATTACTACCTGGGCGAGATGTTTCTGCGCCGTTGTTTCAATCGAATCACTCACGAGGTGATCACCTTTTCGAAATTCAATGTTAAACGTGTCGCCTCAGTCCAAAATTTTGTCACTGTCGCTAGCGAGTTTGAAAGCACATTAGAGAATTGGAGAGCCTCACTACCACGATCAATCTTTTTCGAAGAATCGACAAGCTTGGCAGATGGTTCCGATTATGATGATATGCAGCACTTCTTACGCGTTCGACTTCTTGAATGCAAGGATAGACTCTATCAGCCATTCGTCAAGCTTGCCCTTTACGCTCAGGAGGATGAACCAGGATTACCTATAGTATTTGACTTTGCTCGTAAGGGCTTGCAGTGTTGCGTAGATAGGGTTCACAGTGGTCTGGTTGAGTTCAGAACTCACAGAACTTGGTTCGAGTGTAGGGCTGTTCTTTGCAGTGCGCTAGTCTTATTTGCTGCACGTGAGATCTGCGCCCGCGAGTCCATGCACGATATCTTACCATTAGGTTGGCAAGAGGCGCTCCTCAAGATTAGACTGATCTTGGACACATGGAGCTCAGACAGTCTAGAAATCCAAAAATATAAGGAGTTGTATCATTGGGCTGAGAATGCGTCTAAACGACCTATCTAAAACATGCTCATTCATTTCTTTGCTTCAAGTATCGAGCCGAGAATGAAAGACAGAAAAGACAATAATTTACATGCGTAAAGCGTGGAAATCTTCTTCATGAAGCATACAAAGTGGAATATATCCTATAAATAATCGGAACACTATCTTTGCTGATCCTCTCAACTATCGTCAATTTACATCTTTGTTGTGGCATTTGCGGAGACGGCGCTTGCCCGACGCAATTCTGAGATCAACTCGTTGTTCTTCTCGCTGATTTCTGCTTCAGAGTCTGATGAGTGGACGAGGGTCGATCCCTTAGAAGTCAGCTTCCATGCTTTGGTGGTATCATGGAATAGCAGATCAAGCTCTTCAAGAGATTTGCCAGCTGTCTCAGGATAGAAGAAGTAGATGATTGGAACGAATGAAGCATTGAAGCACATCTACCGTGCGTTAGTACTGGACAGTTTTCGACACTCCTTTGATAATGCTTACCCATATGAAGAAGAACTTCCAACCCAGCTTCTCTGCACCCACGGGAGTGATTTCAACAACGACAAAATTCCTATATCATTGTTAATACAAGTTTTAGATACTTTTGTAGGCAGATGACATACCATAACCAATTAGCAGTGGTAGCAAGAGCTGTACCCTTGCTTCGAAATCTCAATTGAGTAATTTCAGTTGGGTACAACCATGGGGTAGCAACCCAGGCAAATCCAGAATATGTGGCAATCTGCATACAGTCAGTCGTCTGTATGGTCAATGCTTCGATATTAAACTCACATAGATCATGACGAATACAACGCCAGCTGCACCTGCTTTTTTGTTTCCTTCCCCAGCAAGTTTGACCAGAATAGCAATCACAAGCATACTGATCGCTTGTCCGGCAGCTCCAAGCATTAGTGGCTTTCGACGACCCCATCTATCAATGAAGATAATTGGGATGAAAGTGAAGACGAAAAAGGATAGTCCAGTGCAACCTCCGACAATCAAGGACAGATGTCTATCAAGTCCTAAAACATTTTGAAGTAGGTATGATGAATAGAAAATAACGGCATTGATACCCGTCAATTGTTGCATCATCTGGATGCCATAAGCAAGAATAAGACGTCTGAATGTCTGTTTTTTGCCACCGCCAAAGTATTCGCGCCATTGGATTGGGCCGCCTGCACTCTCTGCCTCAATAGCAGCACGGATGATGTCTGATTCCATTCTTACAACTTGGGAATCAATTGGTGCACCTTCGAGCAGTGCCAGAACTTCGTTTGCTTCGTCGATACGTCCACGAGCCATTAGATATCGTGGTGACTCTGGGAGGCCGAAAAGTAGCACCATAGTGATGATACCAAACACAGTTTGCAGGATGATGGGTGTTCGGAATTGGATGGCAACGTCGACATGATCAGCTACAGCGTACTACACTATATGTTAATGATATGCCTTATGTCCAGGGAATGGAGTAGGCTTACTGTGATCCAATAAGCAATAACGATACCAATAGTGATGAACCTGGATAGCGATGAGATCAGCAATTGTCTCATCACGAGTAAATGATATTGGATGACTTACCATCCCTCGATGGAAATCATGCGACCTCTAGATCTCGCTTTTGTGGTTTCTGCTTGATACACAGGCACCGTACTGGTATTGATACCATTACCAAATCCAGTGACGATACGTCCGACGAAAAGTTGCGCAATGGAATATGAGGAAGCCTGAAGAGTAGCTCCAATGAGCATGATTCCTAGACCCAGCCAGATGGCCTTCTTCCTTCCAAGCACTTCACCAAATATAAATGTGAAAATTGCACCGAAAAAGCATCTGACGCGAGTTAACTGAATTCTACTGCAAACTTTATATTTTATCCAACATACCCTATCTCGTAAATAGCCGTGACAGTACCCAAAGTTGAGGTTGATGGGTTATTGAATGTATTTTTGAAAGCAGTTCCGCCAATGAGGCCAGCAAAAACACCCTGGTCATAGCCAAAGAGTAGAAAAGCTGAAGACGCAGCAATGGACACGGCAGCCCGAAGATTGGCGCCTTGAATACCACCCCAAGTCCACATCTCAATTTATATGTAAGATTAAAGGATATGATTGACAGATATATTTTAAATATGATTCCGAGAATTGCCTTCTAGATTCAGTGATTGTGAGTGAATCAAATCCTGATGAAGCGACTGCTGATGATGATGTTTCTTCTGGGAGGATTTCAAAGTCATTAAATAACTTTTCCAGCTCCGAATCGATACGATTCGAAAACTGGACTTAATGGAATGCATTTTTTCAAAGTTCACGATAATTTTTTGATAAGGTTCTCGTGTCAAGTCTCTGGGCTGAAGGTGTAGATATTTTTCCCCGGATTTAAAAAAGTTTCGTCATAATTCCAATCGTGGGATGAATCCACCAGCGCGGGATTGCTCCAAAGTGTTCACGCGATGATCGCCATAGGACTTCCTTCTTATGAAGTCTTCGGATATTCCGGTCAAGTCCCCGAGTCGCGTGGCATGGCTGATGTTTAGAATGTGGAGCAGACGGATTAGCGATAGGCTGTTGATCAAAGCACCTCCACATCCCATTTGCGGTTTCAGTCTCACGGAGTCCCGAACATCTCCCCGCACTGTCGATATGCTTCGCGGGAACCTTAATTTGCATAGAGAAAACCCAAAATTTGTAATAGGGCTCAAAGCTTTCTGTTCATTGCAGTCGGCTTAGAAGCAGAATTACCGAATGACCCGACAAAGGCATCGAGAGTGCTTAGCAATCTTTACGGCGATTGCATCATGCGCGATTGATCAGTGTTGTGGGGAAGTACGTGTATGTGTTGGAGGCCCCTCTTGATATAAGGTATGATGGAATATGATCTTGAAAATGAGCATCCAACGATTCCTCATACTGGTCTCTCACCCATATTTTCCTCAATCTGACACTTTACGAAATCTTAACAATGACAGTCGACAACTATCATACTTCAGCAAACGATTCCAACGGCACAAACGGCCATACTCGAGATAATGAGGGTGCGCCCATATCTTTACGAGTTCTTGGCTTGAACAGTGGCACATCCATGGATGGTGTCGACTGTGTGTTATGTCAATTTGACCAAGCATCACCATCAGCACCACTACATATGCAAGTGCTCAAATATGATGACATTGAACTTCCACAATGGATCAAAAAGAGAGTATTTCGAATCATTCGGGAAAATAAGACCACTCCTCAAGAACTAGCGCACGTCAACGTGCAACTCGGCGAAGTCTTCGCGGATGCCGTCGAGGAGTTTTGCAAGCGTCATAACTTTACACTTGACGACATCGACGTAGTCGCTTCACACGGACAAACAATATGGCTTGAATGTTGGTTGTCACCTTTCTATCCGTTTTTAACAAGACTAATCCCATTGTAGCAATGCCCAATACAGAGAAGGGAGATGTCAAAAGCGCTTTGACTATGGCTGAAGGGTCATTCCTTGCAGCGAGATTAGGGAAAACAGCAGTCACTGACTTCCGAATCTCTGAGCAAGCGGTTGGACGACAAGGAGCACCCATGATAGCATTCTATGATGGCCTGCTTTTACAAAATCCGAAGATTTCCCGAGCGTGTCAAAATATCGGTGGTATTGCAAATGTGTGTTTCATTCCGACAACCGATCAAGTGGGTGGAGGAGTGGATGGTACATCTCACGCATCGTATTATTGATATCATTACTAACAGGTGATTAGGCATATACGATTTTGACACTGGTCCTGGCAATGTGGGTCACCTGTACGTCGTTGAAAGAGTCCTACTAACAAAAAACTTTAGATGTTTATTGATTTCGCAATGAGACATTTCACAAATGGCAAGATGGAGTATGATAAAGATGGTAAATGGGGAGCTATTGGTGTTGTCCATCAGGACATTGTTGACGAGGTCTTGTCGTGGCCTTATTTCTCCATAGCCCCACCAAAAACTACAGGCCGAGAGCTGTTCGGTGACGAGGAAGCATATCAAATCATCAGAACATGCGAAAACAGAGGGTTGTCCAAGGAAGATACAATAGCTACTATCACAAGAATAACCGCACAAGCTATCATCAATGCATATCATACATGGGGTCCAAAGGATGCCAATGGCAATCTTGATGTGCAGGAGGTATACATGTGCGGTGGTGGAGCTTTCAATCCAAATATCACTCGATATATGCAACAAGAGCTTGGTTCAGGCGTAAAGATTATGATGCTCGATGAGGCGGGTGTTGAAGGAGGAGCCAAAGAGGCTGTGACATTCGCATTTCAAGGGTAAGTTGTAAGGTTAGGTCTTCTTGTGGCAGCGCTGACAGTGTCAAACAGACTTGAAGCCATCCTAGGCCGACCATTAGTAGTGCCTCAGAGGGTCGAAACCCAAACACCAACAATTGTCGGAAAAGTCAGTCCTGGCAAGAATTACAGAGAATTGATGCGAAAGAGTGTAGCGTTTGGAGGTCACGTCAAAGGAGCGTATCTACCACCAGTGAAAGAGATGGTTTTACATTAATGAGTTGGCGGAAGTATAGATTTGGTAGCCTTGAAATTAGCGTTCTTATGTATTTTGGCATATGTAGATAGAATCACAATGAATTCTACAATTTGAGCCTCAACGGGGTTTTCAACTCTCTAAGTATACAGATTGTGGTGAGTTATCATCTATATTCATCTAAGATTCATTATGAAATGGGATCATCATATGCCAGCATGCTGCATTCTCAATTGTCAACTCATGAGCTTGATTTGTAAATTTGAAGGTACATACCCTTGTAATGATGTGCGCAGCAAATCTTCATATTGTGCTATGGACAGGTAGGACGAAATAATTGCGTTTGATAACTTTCATATATGTAATCATGCATGCGGAAGGCACGTTATTAAATACCATACAATATTCCAGGTCAATAGCTTAGCTTGATATATTGGAAGGCACGTCAGATTGTGATAGCATTGGGATGTTCACTTTAGATTCTTTGATCATTAACGAGGCTATTCCAGTATATCAATCAAGAATTCACTCGACATATAAATGCCTTTTTAAGTATTAGAGAAGCCATTAAATCGTGAAGCGCAACACAATGAGTAAGCTATAAAATGTGCCAATGAGTAATCTCCTGAATGCGACCGCGATTGGACGAACCACCCATGACTCTGTAA
>Ga0160427_10001794_pt1 | contig 13085 bp, 19 predicted proteins | sample SolpanmetagenomL_FD_108194 | JGI IMG/M metagenome (GOLD analysis project Ga0160427, IMG submission 108194) | Solar panel surface microbial communities from Lawrence Berkeley National Laboratory, California, USA - L | ecosystem: Engineered > Built environment > Solar panel > Unclassified ...
ATAGCTTTAATCTTTACGCCCAAAGTTGTATAGCCCAGACGTTCCAGCTCGTCAACATAGTAAGGATCTCGAAAAGGCGGTTTATTTCGGAAAGGCACGTCTGGTTGTGTGCTGCGATAGCTCCTCGAATTTCTATGCGAAACATCCTGTCGTTGTGTTAGACTAGTGCTGAAGCAGGTGGACATTATGTGAAGTGGTGAGCGTACGACTTGCCTGGTAAACCACAGGAAACGTGTGTAGCCCACTCTTCGTCATGACGCCAATCTGAGATATGAGACCACCAACACTCCTTGCTGTAAAAGCACCTCTACTGAACCCGATCAAGAATATCTCATCTCCCTCATTCCAATTGTTTGAAATGAATGTATATGCTTCGCGGACATGTTCTGCCAAACCCCATCCTGAGATGCCGCCGACTGTTTTTGTCGTGGTTGTACCGATTGCGCCTACGCCGGCTTGGTAGTAGACGATTTGCTGAATGCCGTCGGAGGATTGAGAGCGAATGGCTCGAGTGATGCGGGTAACGTTGGATGGAGGAGCTATCTGGCCATTTTGGAGAGAACCGTCAGAGTCAAGCCAGGTGCCTAGGCTGTGGTCAGCGTGGGCACATAGACGAGGACGCGGTCCGCAGCTGACCATCACAACAAACAATGAGACGCTTATAGCTGATCTGCCTCTCACTCCCACTGTTGGAGGCAGAATCACTCATTGCAACGGGAATGATGCGCTACAGGTGCAAACACAGCAGTTCCAAGTGACAAGTGCCATGAGCAGTCGGGCACTGGCAGGAGCACAAGTACAACATTCACTCGCACGACCACGAAGCAGCCATTGGAGTCTGAACAACGGTAAATCAGGTCCCACTTCGAGTGTGGGGGGCAGATCGTGCTTTGAAAAAGATTGGGTCACATCGACATTACAAACACCACTGAAACAACCTTGAAATCATGGCCAAAGACACATCAAAGGTAGGCTAGGCCGACATCGACCTCGACCATGTATCAGCTGACAGCCACTGCAGAAAAGAAAGCGTGAGGCCGCTCCGCAATCAACCACTACAAAGCATGAAGAAGAAGTCGACACCACCAAACCGACTGCCGTCTTCCAGGCTACACAAGGGCGTCCGTACACCGTTAGTGTCGCCCTCCCAGGAAGTATAGTCGCCAAGTCCGTATGCCTGCTCAATTGCGTCTTCAGACATTGACAAATGGCTAATTTCAGTTGGAAATAGTGCACAAACACATGATCTCAAAACCACCATCATTGGCACCATCGCCCGAGCCCTTGCTGTCTTCTGCGTTGACGAAATCATAATATTCGACGATGGCAACTCTCAAACCAAAGCCCGAAATGACCACTTTGATCCACGCAAACAACAACTCATGGCACAAGATGAAGAAAATGGCTACACAGCTTTCTCGAATCCAAGTGACTTCTTTTATCACGTACTCTCTTATCTTGAAACACCACCATATCTGCGCCGGACGCTATTTCCATATCATCCGAATCTGAGGACGGCAGGCGCATTACCGAGTCTGGACATGCCACATCATCTGAGAGCAGAAGAGTGGTTGCAGTATAGGGAAGGTGTGACGCTCGAGCAGCAACCACAAGGTCATGAACAGGGACAGAAGAAGAGAGCAAAGGGCAGTGATGTTCAGAAAGGAGAAGGCCCACAAGAAACTCTTGTCAATGCCGGATTGAGCCAGCCAGTCAAGGTCGACACAGCCATACCACCTAATACTCGAGTGACGCTGAGGTTTAATGAAACTGGACCCACAGAACAACCTACTGCATCAGCTATATCGCCCGATGCGCCACGAGAAGAAGGGGGATATTATTGGGGTTTTGCACCGCGCCTTGCTTCTTCGCTGTCTACCGTCTTCACTGAAAGTCCTTTTCCGGGAGGCTATGACTATTCTATTGGTACTTCTGAGCGCGGTATACCACTTCAACACCTGCTCCCACCTCCTTCATCGAGTGATGGTAGGGATGATGAGGATGAACCAAGACCACTAGTACCCAAATGGCAGCATCTCCTTATTGTCTTTGGCGGCGTAGCGGGGCTGGAGGTAGCGCTGCAGAATGACAAGGAATTGAAGGGTAAGGTCAGCCAAGCAAGCGAAATGTTTGACGCCTGGGTGAATCTAGTGCAAGGGCAAGGATCGAGAACGATCAGAACCGAAGAGGCAGTCTGGATTGGATTGATGGGCTTGAAGGGGTTCGTCGACGCTAATGCTACGAAATGAGTACAGCGTAGCACGACACATTCGGATCACGGTCGTCGGTCAAGGCTTGTTAACAAACAAAATTCGTGCTATGTTTTACTTCTCGCCCTGGCGTAGAAAGCACATCATTTGGAGAACACCACGCGATGATATCAACGCTCTCAAAACACGTCTCTTGTCCGAGTCTCAGTGGTCGAGTCCACACGTGCACTTGGGTGTTCATAGAGTTGCTGATGAGGACGAAACAGGCGTTGAGATCCTCTGTACTGACTGAGCTCGAACTTCCATCGTTCTTTCCTCTTTCAGATTCGCAATTCTCCTCAGATCGCATCTCACTTGATTCTGCAAAAGACAAACAAACATCGTTTCACCTTGTTTCAAGCTTGCAAACAATATGCGTCGCTCGCACAAACATTGCAATCATTCTCAATCGGGCTCTACGTTCCTAGCAAGGAGATCTGTCCTCAAGTATGGCTTGCTTTCTGGATCAAAGCAGACAGATCGATCGAAAGAGGTGGGATATGGGGGTCTGAAACACGCTCTATATCAACAAACAACAACGCGCCTGTATTCAGACTTACGCCTATTGTGTCGTTTGCTTTTCCCACTCTTCTTCACAATACTTAACTGCTTCCTGCCCTTCTCTTCCTCAACCGCCCCTGCTTTTTTCCTTTTCCATTTCACATCATAATCACCTTTCAGAACCTTCGACAACACCAAAGTTACGACAATATCATACCATGGCCGACACTACCAGTGCGGTATTTCACACCACAGACACATCTCGTGCGCAGAAGTGTGCATCGCGCGGCAAACACGCCAAATTGCTTTGCACCGCCTGCAACCACTGTCCTGTACAGTCTGACAACGATGTTTCCACAATCTACTATTGCGACAGGGACTGTCAAGTATCCCACTGGACAAAACACAAAACTGAATGCAAGGCTCGCATTGCTCGTCGTTCTCTCTATCGTGCTGCAGACATAGCTCAGAAGATCTGGCTGGAGCTCTGTGAGCAGACGTGTGCCGATAGGGTCCTCGCTGTTACCAATGAAGGAAAGACTTTGCGTATCGAGACTCAGAACATCGGCGACCATATGTTTTATCACCCCTTCCCGAGCATGATAGGCTCAGATCTCCACGATCGTATGAGTGTTGCGGTCCTTTCAAACTGTGACCTAGGCATGATCGCTATGTGGGAAGTCATCAAGGTTCTCTTTCAAGGTGTAGATCTGTCTGCTTCAATGAATCGGAACGCTGCTAAGTCTATATGTTTAGGCCAAGATGTTCAGTTTGACGGGTTCAAGGCAAAATCAGGGATTGTCCTCGAGAAGCCGTCATCTATCCAGGTAACATTGGTATGCTGAGATATGTCCATACTTGCTGGCGCCTCAAGCTCAGCAAGAAAGACATGTATATTCTGGATCTGTCAAGTGCTCAATTTGGTCACTACGCGCCTCTCACTTTGTTGCAAGAATACTTGGAGGTGATCAAGTTCGATATGCGCTACGTCAACGTTGGTGGGTATTCACCTACCATCAGGATCATGCAAACGACTTCGAGGAGTGGAGCAGCATCAGAACTGCCATCAATCGCAAAGCCAGTACCACTCATGACGATGCCATTGTCACTACACTGCGTGATTTCGAGAAGGAAAACATTACCATAGCTCGTTTGCTTCGCCTTCCCCAGCGCAACTACGATGAGCAGAGCACAGACTTATTGCAGCTTTGTAAGAACGCTATCATTCATTCAATTCAACTCCTACATGATGATGGCACTCTCATCAGACGATATGGGGTATCGCTATTGACCCAACATGACTTGACAATCCAGGACCTTCACCCTTACGAAGATGAGGTCTATAGCGACGAAGGCACTGCTGCCCTGCGAGAACAGCAGAGAGCGATTGCAAGGATGAAGATGGAAAGAGAAGCTCATGCTGCAAGCAAAGGTGAGAGATAACCCAAGACACGCTATGCTGATCTTACCAAATATCAGAAGCGTGTGGTCAAGCTATGTTATGGTCCAAGACATTTCGACGATGACGACCGTGTCGCTTTTGATGGGGAGGGTGTTTCTGTGGAGCTGAGTGTCGGAGGAATGGAGCTCTTCTGTCCGTTATGCCCATGAACGGTGTTGGCATCCATTGTTCTTGCACTTGTGCTCTACAATGTTGGACGACAATTCACTCGTCAAGCGGATAAATGTCATTGTACGACTTGAAGGAAAGAAAGAGGTGGAAGCTGCTGCTCATCGTCGGTAAGGATGAATCAGACTGATTGTATAATAGAAAATGTGTCACAATATTCGCCATGAGCCACTGCATGGCTTTGAGATTGGTCAATGATGTGGAATGAGAGTTGACGATTCCAATCTTATGGATTTCAGCACGAAACAAGCTAGCGCAGCTCTGCAGGACAAAGCTTCTCCAGCGCCACTTGTTCCTCTCGTCTCGTCCCTCCGGTCTCTGCGTTTCATGCTGTGACTACTGGTAAAATCGTGGATATTGGTGGATATTGGTGGCATGAGTGAGTGAATGAAAAGCGGAAATAAACAATCGTTCGAACCTCCGAAAACTCTTCTAATCTGGTGGCCGTCGAATAAGAACCTTTGTGTGAGTACTCCCCACAGCAAGATGAGCAGACTTGTGCAGAGAAAAAGAATGCAAGACTCCATCATTTTACCCTGCATCATCCTTCTACTCTAGTTTCATTCTCTTCGTAAATCAGCCCGTGTCACTATCCTGCTCTCTCATAATCTCCTGCGACATTATCAACTGCTCGCATCTGCCCTTCTCCTTGCCAAATTGAGTCTCTTCTCCTGACCACTTTTCGTCTTTTTCTCAACCTGCTCAAATATCCTCATCTCACTACATCTTCACCCGACTTCAGAAGGCAAAAGCCATGTTTCTACTCGCTTCTTCCTTGAAGTGATTCAAGCTGATCAAATCAAAAAGGTCTTCAGTAACAGCTCTGAAGATCGCTTTACTGTACTGCTCAATGTGACGGGAATCGTGCACCTCAACTTTGATGAAGAGTAATGTTTCCCAATCACAGCAGACCATTGCTGCCTCCAAGATTGAAGAACCATCGAGGGTGGTCGAATCTAGCTAAGCCTGAGAATGGCGTCTAGCTGTGAGTAATAGTAGTGCTCTCATCGTTCCAGGATTTCTGATTTCACAGTTCAGGGGATCTTCTCAAAGTTCCGATGAATGATTGTGAAAGGGGTATCGTCGTATATCTTCCATCATCCTTGTGACGTCCTCCCAGCCACTATCTGCGTTGGTAGTTGGGAGCGGAGAGATCTCATCGCGGTTGGAGTGCGGCCGGAATGTACGTCCCTTGCACAGGAGAAAGAAAAAGTCGGGACCAGCAAAGTCTTTGTACTGCTCCCTCGCATTTGATGTAGCCGTCTGTCTGAGGCCTGAGCATCGACATACGAAGCCACACAAGATCAACTCTGTTGTGCTGCTGCTGAAAGTTGGGAAGTACCTCTCTTACAAAGTCGATCGATGGAGTGGTGGAGCAGTCGATATTTCCACATGACGCTTGTCCTGGAACCACTGGTAGACAATGGAAATATGAGACGCGGCAGGGGTTCAGTCCTGCTGGTCACAACTGTCTGCCTTCAGCTCACATTTCTTGCCGAGTTGTTGTGCGACAACTGTAAGAGGACATTCTAGGCTCTTTTCGTTTTGAGATCTGATGGTGTTGACGCATTCTGGCAATGGCGAGACGATCTTGCCCGTGAATGGCGCCCAAGTATACCGCACAATATGTTGAACAATAATATCGTGCGTAGATGCCGCTTGAGACGTATTCTGCCGGCTAGAGCATTCGAAGGTAATAACTGCGTGCCGATGATCTTGGTAAATGTCGGCTAAGTTTAAGTAACAATATTCAAAGAGCGGACTAGGACGGAAGAGGATGTATAAGGTAGACCTTCGAAGGTGGTCTATATCGGGACGCTTTAATGTAACGAGTGATAGTAGCAACTAGCCCCTAGTCGGGCAAGAGACGATGATAGGTTTTAGGTCCTAGTCACCGGTATGACTAATCGTCCTGGTAGTTCATGTAGTCATATTGGAGGACGAGGAGTTGGTGGGTCGTAGCGAAAGATTGGTCAGCCAGATCTAGAAATTGCTTCGAAACGAGGCGTGTTAATAGCTGCGTCGTGGGATCGTCTGTGATATAGAGATGATGGAAGACATTCTATTACGTCAAAGTCAGTATCAATCGATGAGACGTGCTGCGAGGTGCGAGGCCCACAAACCTGCTGTGCAATCTCCAGTGGCGAAGTTCGAGAATGATGAAGAGCATTGATAGAAAACTTTGTTGGCGGCAGCGTAATGATGAAAAGTATGATGATGGAAGTTGAAAGCCTTGATCGCTGTCGAATTTGTGGATGGGTACTTTCAGAGAGAGAACCTTTCTTCGTGCAATCTGATGGAGTTCTTGTAGGTGCCTCCTCTTCTTGAAGATAGATCTTATACTACCCATTGATATCTCCCCACCAATTGTGCTACCTTTCTCAAGCCTCGATTGTTGCTTGATATGTAGCTGTGTGCCCTCAGAAATAGAGCTCTTCTTGGTACAGTCTGATGGTGGTCTAGTAGGCAGCTTCCCCGGGTATAACCAGTCATTACGATGTATATCTCCAACAATACTGACGAAAGACGCACTAGTAGTATGTGGATTCTCCTTCCTTTCGATGCTTTACTTTTCGTTCGAGCTGCCTCTTGAGCCTCACTTGAGAGGGGTCGGGGAGTCCAGGTTTCATATTCATTCGATATCGGGAAGTCTACATCCTAAGGTGAGACGGTCGGGGAGGGAGTTACAGAATTCGATGTAGCAGATTGATCTGCTGGTCGTGGTGCCTTGAATCGTGGTGGTGGCGGTATCTCACGAGTCTGCTTTGCGTCAGGGATGAGGTCGTAGTATTAGGTACTAAAACTCCCCGGAATGGGGATCTTAGTACTGATGGATGCCTCGTGTAGAGGGGATGGTGGTATCGGCTCCGAATGCCACGCAATGAGGGCTGGGAGTAAAAGTCATGTGCTTGATGTTTGAGCTTTCTGAACTGTGTGTCGTTGAGCTTGATATCTAGTACAGGCAGTTAGATTATCCTAGGTGGCTGTGATGCTTCTGCGTGGGTTACCCATATACTTATCTATCATAATGTCAGCTAGGGATCAATTCAATCTCACCCAATGAGCATTCAAGATGTTTCGGGGCTGCGGATTATTAGATTTGTCAAGCACTGCTATGTCGACCTCCTAGGAACTGCTCATCCTCCTCCTTTGAGATTACGCAATGGGAGATCTATATCTTGAGTTCATTGAGACAATTTCATTGCTACCAGCGATCTATCCAGACTTTGTTGCCTTGTGAGGTCTTCCCATACATTATCTTGCAACCTACAAGCTTGTCATTATCGTTCATCTCAATCAATTTCCTATTGAGATATCCATTTACCACCGGTTCCCCAACGTCCTCAAACACCCGTGTGTAGGGTGCCCTCCTAATCTTTTGCCAGTTCCAGCATGGTCTTTGGATGATCTCTCAAATAGATATACTGCCCTTTCCTCATATACTGTCTATGATTGGCGAACGCAGCAACGACAATCTTATCTAGATAAGTATCTCCAAGGTGTTCCTTCAGTGCTTTTGGTTCGACAGGCCCTTCATTCTCGTGTACAAAGCCTCGAACCACGTTGACCAACCTCCGGGTGACAGTCTTCGCCAGCTTGTCCTCTCGACTCATGCCATAGTCAATTGCGGCAAGATTCTCAAATTCTGTCCCAGGATCCTCGCGGCTCGTTTCCTTGAAGTCGAGGATTTCTTTGTACTCGTTGTAGGGTGTGACAGTACGATGATAGCCGAACTGCGCTGCGGTAAGGTTGAAGGCAAATTCACGACCGTCGCCGACTTTGATCAGCCAAAATATGTGTGAGCACTGTGCAGCTCGGGAATTTGTACCACTGTGGTCGATCCAGATTTTACGAGCCTCGAGTGGACATCTGCGTACATTGCCGATAACCTCAAAGACACGCCATTTGCGACCTGTGAGGAAGGAAGACCTGTTAGCAATTTGATACTCTTTAGACGAAGATAACGAGCTTTGAGGTAATACTGGCGGTGAGTTTGACAAGGAGCAGCGTAATAGCGATCAGGAATTTGAGGAAAGGTAACAATCTTACCTCTGACGAGCAACTTCAAGACATCCCACATCCATGCCACGCTATGCCCACACATCATGTAGGCAAATACCGCCTCCATGTTGTCCCATTCTTCTTGACCGCCGGAGCCAAGTATGAGTGGCGAGCACATAATATGGCCTTCTTGCTTCTTCATTGATATCTTGCGGTACTTGTGATCTTTGTCGATGATCTCGACACTAATGACAGACCCCTCGTAGAGCAAATCCCGCATTTCGAAGAAGATGTGACGCATGAGGTCACCAATCTCGTGCAAGACGCGTGGTACTCCATTCATGTCAGTGGCGTTGGTGTTAGAGGCTGCGCTGGTAGTCGAAGTTGACATTTCCAAGGTGGTCAGGCGTTTGTTGTTGTTTGTTTTGGCTACCAAGGAGTAGCTGAAGACGGCGGCGGCTATGGTGGCGGCAAGGAAGATGTAGCGGGTAGCGGTGTTGTGGGTGGAAGAAAAAGGAAGGGAGGAGAGGTGGTTGGTAGAAGGCATGGTGGTGTTAATGCGTTGTAAATAGCGCTTAGGGTGAGACCGTTTGCAGAGTACTGTAGCCGCACAGTAATATTGTTAGATGGCAAACGACAATAAGCAATCAAAAGTGAAGAGCCAAACGGGGCTTGGGTTAGTGCCGTTGCCCATTGAGTGCTGATCAATAGTTGCTTTCTCCATCCTTTCCCAATCTGACATTGGACTGTGATCAAACAACGTAATTTCGTCAAACATGAGGCGGGAAGAGTACTGTACCTATCATAGTAGATGAAGAGTCTTCGTCTTTGCACGACTTCCCGAATGTTTGTGTCCGGAAGAAGCGTATAAGCAAACAGCCCGTTAATCCGAAGCAGAGGTGAGGATAGTGCTGTAACATTTTCGAGTTATCAAAATGAATTCCTGCTTCAAACCTCTCGATTCGAGCTGACCTAGGGAATGGCTATGATGGAACCTCATGATGCAGTTCAAGAAGGCTTGAGAAAACTGCTGGAGGTATTCTCGGGTCATGTAACGCATCGGCCGTCTCGAGATCCAACTAGGGTCCAAGTTGGGATTGTTGGTGGTACAGTGGCTATTGATGTTCAAGACTTTGAGTGTGACCAGTGCCTTCATCCTCTACCTGCCAGGTAACAGGTTGTCTTCATTCACTCTCTCGACAAGTGCTTCCTTGAGAACCACAAATTCGAAGGATATACTACGACAAGAAGCGTGCTATGTAGATTGCCGCGCCTATCTCTTGACCTACGATTATCTTGGCACTCACGATCGTAATGCAAGGCGTGTCGAACGCTATAAGCTTTTAGGTCTTCCTGAAGATGCGATACTATTGCAATATCCCATGGTGGAAGTGATTTGGAGGACCCAAAATCTTCAGATTATGATCTGGCAGAAGAGTCGTCATGAAGAGTGCCGTGACTACTTCCTATTCTTGAATGCCCTGTGACTTGGTAGCCAGGCCTACAGTGTGACGAATTGCATGAACATTCGGCTGCCCGAATGATATAGGTTTCTCCAGAGATCTCAGCATGTCAATTTTTGAGAACATCAGGGATTTCGAAACTGTGATCTCTTCAAGCAAATTGTCGACTGTGCTGTAGTTACTATCCCACTGCGATAGTGCTGAATGTACTGTTTTTATCGTTATCTTGATACCAAAATCCTCCAATCCGCCAAGTCATTTTCTCGTTCAATTGAGGAAGTTGCGACAGGTCGTCCTCTCCTTTCGCTGCTTCAAACTTCTTTTCGATTCCATTGCACGAGCTCTTCTCAGTTCATCTTTTCTCGACTTAACTTCTTCCAACTTCCATCAACAATATACTTGAGCTTCGATCCTATTGAGACACCCCTATTTATACTGTTCCAACAGCACGAAGCACATCAACAGCGACATCGTCGACGAATCGCTCACAGCTCAATCACTTCGTACCTCAACAAGAAACCTCGTCGCAGATGTCTCATCACGCTTCCAACGTAAGCTTCCTCGTCGGCTCGCTAATTCGTCGCTTCCAAGTATGCTGACACATCTTCCCAACCAGACCAAGGAGCAGAACACCTCTTCACACGGATCCGCGCACACCAACATCGAGCCAGCATCTCCTCTTCACCATCCCAAGACTAGCCACATGCACATCGGCGATCCACATTCTGATTCCGACACAAACCAGCACAAGATCTCGCATCATCAGCAGGAAATGGACAAGATCCATGCCGCTGCAGCTGCTATTAAGGCTACATCTTCAAAGGCAGTATCAAAGCCTAAGATGGAAGATGACGTGAAGATACACAATGTTTGAGTATGATATGTCGTGCTTTACAGCTTTGTGTTTGTTGTCCGATGCTAATGAGCTTGAATCAGTCAAGATGGTCCGATAGCAGTCGTTACCACAAGACGGCCGCCGATACTGAGGGTCCACAAGGGTATACTGTGATATGATCAGGCAAACAAGGACAAGATGTTTGGGGAAATGGTGAAAGACAAATAGGGGAAGACGTGTATGGACTATCACGTGACGCTGGCTCATTACCCCACGACGATCTCGTCGTTCCTGTTCCTGCATGATCGTTACCAAGATTCAGCTGTTGATGTCATGCTTCAAAGCAATAGAGTGAGCAATCGACAAGTTCCTAACCGCAATTGACTATTCGATGATGGCATTTGCACTCGCGAATTGATACCGTGCTTATTATATCCTGTTCGCTTCCCTGCTTGTGCTCTAACTTTCATCTATCTGTGCCTCTTATGAGATCAATATTGTCACGCAGCGTAGTGTTATCTGTAAGACAAGTGAATCAGTCTCCTCTCATCCCTCTCATACACAGCTTAAACAACCCATTCTCTTCCACTTCCTCCCCAAAATGCCTCCCAAAGAAAAATACACAGACCCCGATCTCCGCGACTCGATCAAAGAAGAGATCAAAGCGGGCGACAAAGGCGGAAAGCCCGGTCAATGGTCAGCACGAAAAGCGCAATTCATGGCCTCGGAATACAAGAAGCGCGGCGGCGGTTACAACGAGCCCAAAGACTCTTCCCAAAAACATCTGTCTGAGTGGACGGAAGAGCAATGGCAGACCAAGGAAGGGTCGGGTAATGCCAAACGAGAGGATGGGATTGAGAAGCGGTATTTGCCGAAGGAGGCGTGGGAGAAGATGACGGAAGGGGAGAAGGAGGAGACGGAGCGGTTGAAGATTGAGGGTGGGATGGAGGGCAGGCAGTATGTCGAGAATACGGAGACAGCGAAGAGTGCGAGGATGGGTGCTAGTAAGCATGAGCCGGAGGATGAGGTTGAGGTTGGGGATGGGCATGAGGAGGGCGAGAAGGAGGCGGTGAAGTCGCCCAAGAAAGGCAAAGGCCATGCAAGACAAGCGTCAGCATCCAAGGGCAAGCCGACCGAAAAGCAAGATGGAGGTGATGCCGAGCAGATCGGCCAGAAACGCAGCCTCCGCTCGTCATCGAAAAAAGGAGCAGAAGCAGAAGCAGAAGCAGACTCACCAGCAACCGACAAGAAACAAAAAGTCAACGACGGCTCTGCGAAGCAGCAAAACTCTTCTCCCTCGAAATTAAAATCATCCGAGAAAACAACGTCCACCACACCAACTAAATCGAAATCTCACGCCCGCACATCCTCGACCTCATCCACCAAAGACAACCAAACACCATCAGTACCAGCCGGCTCAGCCACCCGTCTGCCGAAACAAGGACAAACAGTACATTGGAGATCGGGATCTAGCTATACCGAAGGCGAAGTCGTTGAGATTGTGACGGAGGAGAAGGAGGTTGAGGGGACTAAGGTCAAGGGGAGTGAAGGGGATCCGAGGGTTGTGGTGAGGAGTAAGAAGAGTGGTAAGGTTGCTGCGCATAAGGGAGAAGCTTGTTATTTTGAGGATGCGTGACGGGGGTGTGTGTGGTTGTGGGGAGTATGGATGGTTTGTGGTGTTTGTGCGTTCTTGCGGAGATGGCTGCTGTAATGTGTAAGATTATGATAGGGATGGTCATGTGGAACAATGCTGGGTCTGTGCTGTATTGCGGACGCCAAGTTCTCAGAAGCTGTGTCGATGCTCTGGTGTAGTGGTGTTTATGATCGGGATGGTCATGGGTAATCAAGGAGGGAGGGAAGAAATTCTCTTGGTTGGTTGTCAAGGCTCTTGGGCTATCGTATTGACACCTAATCGAATGCTCCATGTCATGCCATACCATGCATGCATACTTTACTATATCATTCATTCTTTTGATTGAGACAATACTCTACTCCTCATCCTCCTCAGCCTGGACATCCAACCCACCAGCATCATCATCGTCCTCAAACGTCCTCATCGGCACTTCATACAACCTCAACAAGCTCTTGTTCGGGTCCTTGATGAGCACAAACTTCTGATTCGTCTCCGCATCCTCCTCCTCACCCTTCGCCATAACCATATCCACAATCGTTCTAACAATACCCCATCCATTACCCAGATTCAGATTCATCTGCGCCGCAAACTCTCTCGGCTTGTAGCCTAGCACACCCAGCACAACGTGGTGGTTAGTGTCGCGGCTGGCTACTCTGCTTACGAAACCGAGCTTCATTTGGTCGGCCTTGGCGAGCACGGCTTGGGTTGTCCAGCGCGCGAGTTTGCACGAGTTGTTTTTCATTTCTGTGGCGACGACGGCACCGCGTTGGGA
>Ga0160427_10001795_pt1 | contig 13081 bp, 12 predicted proteins | sample SolpanmetagenomL_FD_108194 | JGI IMG/M metagenome (GOLD analysis project Ga0160427, IMG submission 108194) | Solar panel surface microbial communities from Lawrence Berkeley National Laboratory, California, USA - L | ecosystem: Engineered > Built environment > Solar panel > Unclassified ...
CCCCAGCACTGGCTCGGCACCGACAACACCACCCGGGACGTGCTGGCGCGGGTGATCTACGGCTTCCGCATCTCGGTGCTGTTCGGCCTGATCCTAGCCGCCGTCTCCTCGGTGATCGGCGTGGTGGCGGGGGCCGTGCAGGGCTATTTCGGCGGCTGGGTCGATCTCGCCTTCCAGCGCTTCATCGAGGTCTGGGGCGGTATTCCGACCCTCTACCTGATCATCATCATCTCGGCCTTCATCGCCCCGGGCTTCTTCGTGCTGCTCGGCATCATGCTGCTGTTCTCGTGGGTCTCGCTGGTGAGCGTCGTGCGCGCCGAGTTCCTGCGGGCGCGGAACTTCGAATATGTCCGGGCCGCGCGGGCCCTGGGCCTGTCGAATATCCGCATCATGACCGTCCACCTGCTGCCGAACGCGATGGTGGCGACGCTGACCTTCCTGCCGTTCATCCTGAACGGCTCGATCACCACGCTGACCTCGCTCGACTTCCTGGGCTTCGGCCTGCCGCCGGGCTCGCCGTCGCTCGGGGAACTCCTGGCGCAGGGCAAGGACAACCTGACCGCGCCGTGGCTCGGTCTCACCGGCTTCCTGGTCATCGCCGTAATGCTGAGCCTGCTGGTCTTCGCCGGCGAGGCGGTGCGCGACGCCTTCGATCCCCGGAAGACCTTCGCCTGAGGGGCAACTTGGCGGGCAACTTGGCAGGACGCCGGCGCCCGGATACCGAGCCGCCGGACGCGAAGTCACGCGTTGATCGCGGAATTTTGCACGAAGAGTGCGCATCTTTTTCAACAGGACCGTCGAGCGGCGTGGCAAGACGGTCTAAATCGCCTGGACATCTCGCGGGTAAAGGTCTCTGCCGCAAGCGAAAACCCGGCCGACGGCTCCATCGTGCATTCATAGATCTGGCACCGGTAAATCCTCCCGGAAGTCCCCCCTAAGTGCCATGAATGCAACCTTGCCCTGTAGCCCAAGCCCCGCAATGCATCCTTAGACTTCCGACGGAGCACAGGGCATTGTACGGATCACCTTGCATTTTTCGGACGGTGTCTTAACTCGCGAAAAGAGGGGACCTCGCAGGCTTCGAAGCCAAGGAAAGAAAGTATGACTGACGCCACGCCGACATCCCAGATGGATTATATCGAACAGACCGTAGACGTCGTCGCGGCCTACGTTTCCAACAACTCCCTGCCCTCGGCCGAACTGCCGGCGCTGATCGTGAGCATCCACGACGCTCTGAATTCGATCGGGTCCGGCCCGGTCGCGGTCGTGGACGAAGCTGTCGAGCGGCCGACCCCCGCCCAGATCCGCAAGTCGATCCGCCCCGACGGCCTGGTCAGCTTCATCGACGGGAAGTCGTACAAGACCCTGAAGCGTCACCTGACCAAGCACGGCCTGGATCCGCAGAGCTACCGCGAGCGCTACGGGCTGCCGAGCGATTATCCGACCACTTCGGCGAACTACTCGGCGCAGCGCTCGGCTCTCGCCAAGAGCCTGGGCCTCGGCCAGCCCGGCCGTGCACAGCAATCCGGCTTCGAGGAGCCCGAGTTCGAGCCCGTACAGCAGGCCGCGCCCGCCCCCGCGGAGAGCCGCCGCAAGGGCGGGTCCGCTCCGGCCAAGGGCCGCGGCAGCGCCAACCGCAAGGTCGAGGCCGCCTGAGCCTCCGGGGGACGGGGCGGCCGGATCAGGCCGCGAGCCGTCCCTCCAGCGGGAAAACCTTGGCGGGGTTCAGCATCCAGTCGGGATCGAACACCGCCTTGACCCGCATCTGCTGCTCGAGATCGACCTGATCGTACTGGAAGCGCATCAGGTCGCGCTTCTCGATGCCGACGCCGTGCTCGCCGGTGAGGCAGCCGCCGACCTCGACGCAGAGCTTCAGGATCTCGTCGCCCGCGGCCTCGGCCTTCTGCAGCTCGCCGGGCCTGTTGATGTCGAACAGGATCAGCGGGTGCAGGTTGCCGTCGCCCGCGTGGAACACGTTGGCGACCCGCAGGCCCTTCTCGGCGCAGATCGCGCCGATCCGCTCCAGCACCGGCCCGAGCTGCCCGGTGGGGATCGTGCCGTCCATGCAGATGTAGTCGGAGATCCGGCCGGTGGCGCCGAAGGCCGACTTGCGGCCCTTCCAGATCGCGGCCGATTCCGCCTCCGAGCGCGAGACGCGCACGCTGGTCGGGCGGAAATCCTTGGCGATCGTCTCGATCCGCGCCAGCATCGCGTCGCACTCGGCGTCCGAGCCCTCGACCTCGATGATCAGCATCGCCTCGGCGTCGCGGGGATAGCCGGCCTGGGCGAAGTCCTCGGTGATGAGGATCGCCTCGCGGTCCATGTACTCGATCGCCACCGGGATGATGCCGGCCGCGATGATCGCGGCGACGCAGTCGCCCGCGTCCTCCACCTTCGAGAAGCCGACCAGCACCGGCCGCGCCCCTTCCGCCGCGCGCAGGATCCGCACGGTCGCCTCCGTGACGATGCCGAGCTGCCCCTCCGAGCCGCAGACGAGGCCCAGCAGGTCGTAGCCGCCGCTGTCGAGGTGCGGGCCGCCGATCTCCACCACGGTGCCGTCGTTGAGCACCAGGGTGACGCCCAGGAGGTTGTTGGTGGTCACGCCGTATTTGAGGCAGTGCGCGCCGCCGGAATTCATCGCGATGTTGCCGGCGATCGTGCAGGCGAGCTGGCTCGACGGGTCGGGGGCGTAGAAGAAGCCCTCGTGGCTGACGGCCCCTGAGATCGCCAAGTTGGTGATGCCGCTCTGCACCCGGGCGGTGCGGTTGGCGAAATCGAGGTCGAGGACCTTGGTCATCTTGCCGACGCCCAGGATGATCGCGTCGGCCTGCGCGATGGCGCCGCCCGCGAGCGACGTGCCGGCCCCGCGGGGCACGACCCGCACGCCGTTCGCGTGGCAATAGGCCATCACGGCGGCGACCTCCGCGGTGGTCGAGGGCAGCACCACGGCCAGCGGCATCTGCCGGTACGCGGTCAGCCCGTCGGTCTCGAAGGCCCGGCGTTCGTCCTCGCTGACCACCAGCGCCTCCGGCGCGACCAGGGGCGCGAGACCGGCCAGGATCGCGTCGCGGCGGGCGAGGATCGCGGGATCGGGGTCGGGGAAGCGGATGGTCATGGGGCCTGTGCCCTCCTTGGGCCCGCGGCGCGGGATGGCGTACGGGCAGCATGGACCCCGGCGGCCGCACCTTCAACCGGCCTGCGGCGCTGCGTCGTCCCCGCGTCACATTTCAACCACGACGGCTGCCTAGCGTCGCCGGACACGCCTCGCTTCGCAGATCCCCGAGTCCGGCCCCCGGCGCCGGATCCGGTCGACGGGTCCAGAACGGAAACGATGAACGCTCCCGCCTCCAGCGCCCTGCGCGACGATCGTTACGACGCGCCCTCCGCGCACCTCGCCACCACCCGCGACCTCGGGATCCGCAGCCTGCAGCTCGGCATCGCGGCCCTGCAGGAGGCGAGCGCGGCGTTCCAGGGCCGGCTCGGCGCGGCCTTCGAGGAGGCGGTCCAGACGATCCTGCAGAGCAAGGGGCGGGTCATCGTCAGCGGCATCGGCAAGAGCGGCCATGTCGGCCGCAAGATCGCCGCGACCTTGGCCTCCACCGGCACCCACGCCTTCTTCGTCCATCCCACTGAGGCGAGCCACGGCGACCTCGGGATGATCGCCCGGGACGACGTGATCATCGCGTTGTCGTGGTCCGGGGAGACCGCGGAACTGTCCGACCTCGTCGGCTTCAGCCGCCGCTTCTCGATCCCCCTGGTGGCCATCACCCGCAACGGCGAGAGCACGCTGGGCCGGGCCGCCGACGTGCTGCTCGAGCTGCCCCGGGTGCGGGAATCCTGCCCGCACGACCTCGCGCCGACCTCGTCCAGCCTGGTCCAGCTCGCGCTCGGCGACGCCCTCGCGGTGGCGCTGCTGGAGCGGCGCGGCTTCACCTCGGCCCGGTTCCACACCCTGCATCCCGGCGGGACGCTGGCGGCCCGTCTGAAAACCGTGCAGCAGGTGATGCACGGTCCCCAGGACATGCCGCTGGTCCACGAGACCGCGCTGATGTCCGAGGTGCTGATCGAGATGGCCGCGCGGCGCTACGGCTGCGTCGGCGTCACCGACGCGGCGGGCCGGCTCGTCGGCATCGTCACGGACGGCGACCTGCGCCGCCACATGGGCCCGGCGCTCCTCGACACGCCGGTCTCCACGGTCATGACCCGCGAGCCGATCACCGTGGAGCCGCACAAGCTCGCCCAGACCGCCCTGGAGGTGATGAACCGCCGGCTCATCACCGCGGTGTTCGCGGTGACGGACGGGCGGCCGGTGGGCATCGTGCACGTCCACGACCTGCTGCGCGCCGGCATCGCCTGACCGGCGCCCCCGGGCGGCCGGCCAGGAGGCGGGGAGGCAAATCCCCGGCGCGCCCCCGATGGATGGTCGTGGGAGCGCGCGGTACCGGCCCTTCCGGGTCCCGGCCGCCGGGTCTGGGTGCCGCCCGCCCTGCGGGCGACGGGCCCCTGGGATCTGAGACCGCAGCGTCGGCGACGGTTCACGCCTGCTGATCGGCGCGCTCATCCGGGGCCAGGTCGGTGAGTCCGGGATGACGGGGCGACGCGGCCGCGTTCCCTCCGCATCGGGACCGGGATCGCGATGCTCCCTCGCACGCGCGCTCGCACGCGCGGCGGAGATCGCGCGGCCAGCAGCCCTTCGACCGCCCAGGGCCGTGGGGGAGCGCCCTGCCCACGTCGGCGGCACGCGCAGACCCGACAGCGCCCTGCGCGATGAGGCGCAAAAAACCTGCTCCTGGCGGGAACCCGAGACCCGACATCCACGTTACGCGCGTGCGAGGCCCAGGACCGGGCTCGCCCAGGGCGCCGGGCATGGTGTCCGGCGTCGCTTGTAGTCACGTTGCTCGCTGGAGGATGTGGTTATGAGGACCTACGACGTTTCGCCCCTGTTCCGGTCATCGATCGGATTCGACCGCCTGTTCGAGTTGCTCAACCAGGCCGAGCGCGTCGAGACATCCGCGGCTTGGCCGCCCTACAACATCGAGAAGGTCGCCGACGACCAATACCGCATCACCATGGCGGTGGCCGGCTTCACACCCGAGGAGATCGAACTCACCCAGCAGGACACCGTGCTCCTGGTCGTCGGCCAGAAGGCGGGGACGGAGGGTCAGAGGCACTACCTGCATCGCGGCATCGCGGCGCGCGGCTTCCGCCAGACCTTCAACCTGGCCGAGCACGTGAAGGTCGTGGGGGCCGACTTGGAGAACGGGTTGCTCACCGTCGCGCTGAAGCGCGAGGTGCCGGAGGCCCTGAAACCCCGCCGCATCGCCATCGGCGGCGTCACGGCGGCGTCCGGGCAGGACAACGCGCCGGCGCAGATCGCCCGCGAGGCCGAGGCTGCCGAGCTCAAGACTGCCGAGCCCAAGGTCGCAGAGACCAGGGTCGCCGAAGCCAGGGTCGCGGACGCCAGGACGGCCGCCTGATCGGCGTCGGTCCGGGCTCCCGAAGCCCGGGCCCCCGGCCTTGAGCAGACGACATCCCTCACGGGTCCGCGGACCCGCGGGCCTGTTCCCACGATGGCAGCGCTTTCGATGGAGATAGGACCATGAACATGCGCGATCTGATCCCCTGGAACCGCGGCACCGGCGCCCCGGCGCCGGCCGCCCTGCCGAGCGAGCCGGCCAGCCCCTTCCTGACGCTCCACCGCGAGGTGAACCGCCTGTTCGACGACGTGTTCAGCGGCTTCGGCGGCCTCCCGAGCCTCGCCGGCCGGAGTCTCGGCTGGCCGAACATCGAGCTGGTGGAGACGGACGGGGCCCTGCGGGTCTCGGCCGAACTGCCCGGCCTCGACGAGAAGGACATCGAACTCCTGATCGCGGACGGCGTGCTCACCCTCAAGGGCGAGAAGCGCGCCGAGACCACCGACGCGGCCCGCGGCTACACGGAGCGCAGCTACGGCCACTTCGAACGGTCGATCGCCCTCCCCGTTCCGGTCGAGGAGGACCGGGTGGAGGCGGCGTTCCGCAACGGCGTGCTCACCGTGACGCTGCCGCGCGCGGCCGCGGCGCCGGAGCGCCGACGCCGGATCGCGATCAACGGCACCGATCCTGACACCCGTCCTGGCCCCGGCACCGGCACGTCGGCATCCCGGCACTGAGCGCCGCGGGGCCGGCTCGGAGCCCCGACCCACCCGCGCGCCGAACCGGCACGCCCGTCGACGCGCGGAGGCACAACCGGCCCGAACGCATGACGCGGCCGGCACGGACCGGTCGGTCGTGCCGGCCGCCCCAACCTTGGCTTACCCCACGGAGGATCGCATGCAGCCGATCGATACCCTGCAGACCGAGAGCCCCGCCGGCCCTCTCGGCACCCTGGTCGCCGCCAACCTGAAGTCCGCAGCCGTCGACCCGTTCGAGGCCTTCGTGGCGCCCGGCGACGTGTTCCGCCACCCGCGTGCGGTGCTGGCCCATCCCGGCCTGTCGCGGGCCGAGAAGCGGGCGGTCCTGGCCTCCTGGGCCTCGGACGCGCGCGCGGTCGAATCCTGCCCGACGCTCCGCTGCCTGCCGGGCTGCCGCGCCGAACCGGTGCCCATCGACGAGATCCTGGCAGCGCTCCAGGCCCTGGACGAGGGGTCGTCCCAGGGCGGCGCGGCTCCGGCGGCTTCGCCTCGGCCCCTCGACCCGGAGGCGTTCACCCGCCGCTGGCAGCGCGGCCCGGCGACGGGCCGCCGGTCCCTGAACTGAGGCGCGGAGGTCGCCCATGACGACGTTCGACCTGAAAGACGGCCGCCGACGCCGGTCGCGGCTGCGCCGCGCCTGGAGGGATGGACGTTCCGACGGCGGCCGGGGCGTGCTCGGCGGCTGGTGTCTGTCCGCCCTGCTGTGCCTCACCCTGGCGATGCTCTGCGGGCCGCCGCTCGGGCCCTGGATGCTGGCCGGGCTGCTGAGCCTGTCGGGCTTCGCTTGGCTCGGCCTCGCGATCACGCAGGCCGGGCCGCCCGCCCACGCGCCGCACCCGACCGCCTGGGACGCCGCGCTGCTGTCGTTCGCGGCGAGCTTCGGCGTGCAATCCGCCGCGCGCCTCGGGCTCCTCTGACCGGGCGCGCGCGACGAGGAGGCAACCCTGGAGGATCCCATGCAGGATGGCAGGATCGGACCTCAACACGACAACCCGTCCGCCGCGGCGGCTCCGTGGCGCGCCGGCCGCGCCGTCGAGTCCGGGGGCCGTACCCGGGCCGACGCCTGGGTGCTCGGCGTCGACGGGAAGACGCCGGCGGAGACCGGGCCGCCGCCGGGCTGGGCCGGCGGTCCGGACCGCCGCGCCGCCGGTCTGGCATCGGGCAGCCCGACGCGGGCGCAGGCGATGGCCCATGCCGGGTGTCCGGACTTCTCCGGCAGCTCCGGGGCCGAGCCCGCGGCGCGGTCCGGGTCGGTTTCCTGGCGGGTCCGGCGGTCGCACCAATCCGCCGCGGCGCGCCCGGTGCCGGCCCGTCCGGTGCCGGCCCGTCCGGAGCCCCCTGCCCCATCGCCGGCCCCACGCATCGCCTCCCCGGCCCCCGCGGCCATGCCGGACCTGGAGCGGGCCCTGGTCAACCCGGCGGCGGTATTCGCCACACCCGCCGCTCTGCTCGACCATCCCCGGCTGCTGCGCCCCCTGAAGCGGGAGATCCTGCGGCGCTGGGCCTGGGACGAGTACCTGAAGGACGTCGCCGCCGCCGAGGGCATGACGGCGGGCGAGCCGTCGCGCCTCGACGCGGTCAAGGTCGCCCTCCTCGCCCTCGGCGAGACCTGGGGACCGCATCCGGCCGCGCCGGCGGTGGCCCCGATCGCCCCGGCGGCCGGGGATACGCTGCCCGCTGCCGCCTGAGGCCGCTCGACCTCCTCACACCACGGAGAACCGGAACTCCGTGGTCTCCGCGAACGTCTCGCCCGGGCGGAGCAGAGCGGCGGGGAAGCTCGGCTGGTTCGGGGCGTCGGGGAAAGCCTGTGTCTCGAAGCAGACGCCGTCGCCGGACCGGTAGATCCGCCCGGAGGGGCCGATCAGCGTGCCGTCGAGGGTGTTGCCGGTGTAGAGCTGCAGCGCCGGCTGCGTGGTCGCCACGTCGAGCCGCCGTCCGCCGACCGGCTCGATGCAGGTGGCCGCCGGCCGGAGCGTCCCGGCGGGACCGCGCAGCACGAAGGTGTGGTCGTAGCCCTTGGCGATGGCGAGCTGCGGGTCGCCGTCCCGGATGCGCGCCTTCAGCGGGTATGGGGTGCGGAAGTCGAACGGGGTGCCGGCCACCGCCCGGAACGCGCCGGTGGGGATCTGAGTGGCGTCGGTGGGCGTGTAGGCGTCGGCCGCGAGCTGCACCACGTGGCCGAGGACGCTGCCGGTCCCCTCCCCGGCGAGGTTGAAGTAGCTGTGATTGGTGAGGTTCAGCACCGTCGGCCGGTCGGTCGTCGCCGCGTAGTCGATGCGCAGCACGCCGTCCGCCGGCAGGCTGTAGCGGACCCGGACGTCCAGCGTGCCGGGAAACCCCTCTTCCCCGTCGGGAGAGCGGCGGGCCAGGGTCAGGCTCGTCGCCTCGGAGCGCTCCACCCGCCACAGGCGCTTGCCGAAATTCGCCGGACCGCCGTGGAGGGTGTTGGGACCCTCGTTCACGGGCAGCTGGTAGGTCCGGCCGTCGAGTCTGAAGCGTCCGCCCGCGATCCGGTTGGCGTAGCGGCCGACCACCGCGCCGAAGCTCGGGCTGACGGTCTCGTAACCCTCCAGGGTGTCGAGGCCGAGAACCACGTTGGCCACGCGCCCGGCGCGGTCGGGCACCTCGATCGCCGTGACGGCCGCGCCGAAATCGATGACGGCCACCCGGAGATTTTGCCGGCTCAGCACGTGGCGCGTGACCGCCTGCCCCTCCGCCGTGTGACCGAAAACCTCGCTCGGCATGTGTCCCTCCGCTCCCTGGCAACGCGGCCGAGCGGGCGCCCGTCACGAGCCGCACGGTACACACCACGGCCCCCGCACGCGCCGCCTGTCCCCCGCGGTGCCTCGGGATGGGCGCGCGGATTGGACGGCCGCGCGAGGCCGTTCCGGACGCGGGTCGTGTTTCTTCGGTGCGCCGAGCCCCCCTCGCCGAGGCCCCGGAGGGCTCCGCCCCCCCGCCGGGAAACCGGGGGGTTCAGCGCTTCCAGACGCCCAGCCGCTCGCTCCGGGCATGGTCCTCCGCCGCGACCAGCTCCGGGCTCGCCTCCGGGGAGGCGCGCCCGCCGCCGTTGAACAGCACCACCTCGGAGAGATCGCGCCCGTCCACGAGGCAGTTCATGGTCTCGCTGCCGGGAGCGGGCTGGCAGGTCACCGGCCTGCTGCCGATGTAGCGGGCGAGCTCCCCCGCCTGGCCGCCCCGCACCCACTCGACGCCGAACAGGCGCACGACCTTGCCGCCCACCTTCAGGGTGGCGGTGTCGACGACCTGCACCGGGCCGGTCACGGAATTCGGGGGCGGCGGCGTGGAATCGGGCTCGGGATCGCCGCCGGTCTCGGGGGGCGGCGTGACCGTGTCGGGGACGGAGGGCGCCGCAGCGGGCGGCGCGGCCGGGGCCGCGTCCCTGGACGTCGTCGCCGGGGGCGTTCCTTCGGGAGCCGCGGGGCGCGCGGTCTCGGGCGGGCGGCCCTCCAGGACGAGTCCCGCGGCGATCACCGCCACCAGGGCGGCCACGCTGGCCCCCGTGAGCCAGCGCCGCTGGCGGTTGGCCCCCTCGTCTCCGAGGTCCCGCCCGAAGCCGAGGCGGTCGCGCAGGCCCTCCAGGCCGTCGCGCACGGACTCACCGAGCCGGCCGGGTCCCGTGTTCCAGGCCGCCACGGGATCGGCCGGCCGCGCGGCCTCGGCCGTGACGGTCTCGCCGGGCGCGGCATCGACCGGCCGGTTGAACCGGCCCTGCAGGCGCGTCCGCAGGGTCGCGAACCGGCCAGCGGCGGTCTGGGCCAGCGCCCGGCCCTGCACGGAGGAGCGCTCCGCCAGGGATCGGGCCCGCTCCGACTGCGTCTCCACGAAGCGCGCGGTGGCGGCCTTCATCTCGTAGGCGCTGCTCAGCAGCGCCGAATCCCGGGCTTCCTCGGCCTGTGGCACCGGCTCCGGCACCGGCTCCGGCGGCAGGAACAGGGCGGGATGCCGCTCCTGCAATTCCGCGATCAGGTCCGCCAGGGTCATGGGCTCGGCGGTCTCCCCCCGCAGGCGCACGGCCCCGTGCCGGTCGAGCACCCGGATGCCGGGCCCGGCGCCTTCGGGGGCGGTTGCGGCCTCCGCGAGGAGTTCCAGCGTCCGCACGGCCACCGGGCGCGGACGGGCGCGCGCGATCTCGGCCCGGATCGCCGCGCGCAGGGCGGTGCGGCCGGGATCGTCGAGGGCCGGACGCGCCGGCCCCGAATCCTGTTTCGCCACCACCGTTGAAGACGTCATACACCCGATCCCGGCCCCACCCCGCGCGGCACGAAGCCGGCGCGCGTGCGCCTCGCTGAACGTTCGACGGCCGGGACGTATCCCTCTGCGCCCGACGGCACCCGGGACCTTCCCGGACGCCTCTTACGCCTTGCCGGGCGAGGGTGCCAGGGTGCCGGCTTGGAGGCTGCGGCGCAGGACCCGTCCGGTCTCACCGATAATGTAGGGCCGGGCGCCCGCGAAGCCCACCTCCAGGATCAGCTCGGCCTCCCCGCTGGAGACCGCGCCGCGCTCCGGGTTGGCGGTCCGGAAGTCGACGAGGGTGCGGATCGTGCAGGTCTGGGCGTCGCACGCGGTGCTCATCGCCCGCGGCTCATAGCGCCGCACGGGCCAGCGCTGGACGAAGCTGCGCTTCTCGGCGGCGAGTCCGGCCGTGGTGACCGGGTGCCCGTAGAAGCGGATGCGGGTCGCGTAGAACCGGTTCGCCGCCCCGATCATCGCGTCGCCGGGGCCCGAGACGGTGACGAGGTAGTCGGCGGTCAGCGCCCGGGCTGCGGCGGCCCGCTCGCCGGAGACGGCGGGAATCGGGCCGGGGGCGACCGGCGCCTCGGCGTACCGGTACCCCAGGTGGCCGTGGCGGTGCGGCGTTCCCCGTCCGACCGAGCGCTCCAGGGCGGCGGCCCGCTTCGGCCCCGGAGGCCGCGTCGCGGCGGTCTTCGGCAGGGCGCTCTCGCGGGGCTCCGGCCTGGCGGCCTGGCGGAGGGGCCGCGCCTCCCGGCCCTCGCCGGCTCGATCCTGCGCCCGGTCCGCCGGCCGCCGCGCGACCACCACGTCCTGGACCGCGATCCCCGCCCGGTCCCGGCCGCCCGGCGCCGCATCGCGCGGAAGCGCCGTCGCGGCGCCGGGGACCGTCGCGGCGCCGGGCACCGTCGCGGCCGTGCGGGGCGGTGGATCCACCCAGGCCGAGAGCGGGGCCGCGCTCTGCTGGGCCGAGGCAGCGCCCGCGATGGCCAGCGGCAGGATCAGGCCGAGCGCGAGGGCGTGCGGGCGGTGGGAAACGGTGGCGGGCATCGGTGCCTTCCTGGCGGCCGGGTTGGACGTGGCTGGGAACGCACCCGCGAGTCACGCAAGGTCCGGGGACAGCGCGGGCACATTCCCTATCCTGCCGGATTGCGCGGCCGCGACCAGCCCGGGATTGCGGGGATGATGGGGTTGCGTTCGTGCGTTTGGGTACCAAGTCGGGGATAGTCCTGGCCTCGCCCGGTCTTCGACCGTTCCCAGGCGCCCTCCCGCTCCGCGCCGCCGCGCATCGAGGATCCCGTGGCCCAACCCCAGATCGAGACGCCATCCGGCCCGCAGCCCGGGTTTTCACGATGAGCACCGCCCCGCGCCGGGCCCTGCTGATCTGCAACGCCAAAGCCCGCAACGGCGGCCTCGACCTGGACGAGGTGCGCCAGATCCTCCGCGACGGCGGCATCGAGCCGGTCGAGCCGCCGCCGGACGCCGATTGCTGCGACGTGATCCGGGCCCAGGCCGGCGAGGTCGATCTCGTGATCCTCGGCGGCGGCGACGGCACCATGAACTGCGCCGCACCGGCCCTGGTCGAGACCGGTCTCCCGCTCGCCATCCTGCCGCTGGGCACCGCCAACGATCTCGCCCGCTCGCTGGACCTGCCGCTCGATCCCCTGGCGGCGGCCCGCTTCATCCCGACCGGGCAGGCGCGGCCGGTCGATCTCGGCTGGGTCAACGGCCACTACTTCTTCAACGTGGCGAGCGTCGGCTTCTCGGCGGAACTCGCGGGTGAGCTCACGGCCGAATCGAAGAAGACCTGGGGCGTGCTCGGCTACGCGGTGGCGGCCATCCGGGTGCTGCGCCGGGTGCGGCCCTTCACGGTGACGATCGAGCACGACGGCACGGTCGAGAAGGTGACCACCATCCAGGTCTCGGTGGGCAACGGCCGCCACTACGGCGGCGGCATGACGGTGGCCGAGAGCGCCGCGGTGGATGACGGCAAGCTCGATTTCTACAGCTTGGAGATCAATCACTGGTGGCGGCTGCTCGCGCTGCTCCCCGCCCTGCGGCGCGGCACGCACGGGCGCGCCGCCGACGTGCGTGCCTTCCACGCGCAGGAGATCAAGCTCACGACCCGCCGGCCCCGGCCGGTGAACACCGACGGCGAATTGACCACCCAGACGCCGGCGCATTTCAAGGTGATCCCGAAGATCCTGCAGGTCTTCGCCCCGGAACCGGTCCGCGGGCCCGCCCCGCTCGACCTCGCCGCCCTGGGCAGCCGCCTGTTCCCGACCAGCGAGGTCCCCCGCCTGTGACGGACCTGATCGCGCTCGCCGGCCAACCCGCCGTCTGGGCGGCCCTCGCCACCCTGGTGGTGATGGAGGTGGTGCTCGGGATCGACAACCTGATCTTCATCTCGATCCTGACCAACAAGCTGCCGGCCGATCAGCAGACCCGGGCGCGGCGCATCGGGATCGGGCTCGCGCTGATCCTGCGGCTGGGACTGCTGGGCACCGTGGCGTTCATCGTGCACCTGACCGAGCCGGTCTTCTCGGTGCTGGGCCAGGCTTTCTCCTGGCGCGACCTGATCCTGATCGGCGGCGGCCTGTTCCTGCTCTGGAAGGCCACCAAGGAGATCCACCACTCTGTGGACCCGGAGCCGAA
>Ga0160427_10001796_pt1 | contig 13072 bp, 6 predicted proteins | sample SolpanmetagenomL_FD_108194 | JGI IMG/M metagenome (GOLD analysis project Ga0160427, IMG submission 108194) | Solar panel surface microbial communities from Lawrence Berkeley National Laboratory, California, USA - L | ecosystem: Engineered > Built environment > Solar panel > Unclassified ...
ACAGTTTCTTGATTCATTCATAACTACCTTCTTTCTTGATTCAAGTTGTAGTTCTCTATATTGTACAGTTTGTGTAGAACATTCTACTTGATATCTCAGTCTGTATATATGTAGTTTCTTGTAGTCATACGATGACAACCGGAGGGGGGGATTGTATATATTAATACGAGATACCGTAATCTTGCAAGCGATTACCTAGATATGTGCGTATCAACAGGAACAAACCACACTGTTCGTGTTGTGTATCTGAATCTATATAGTCCGCGACCTTTTCACGACTTCATATACTTATGAGCCATAGCAAATCCAATTTTCCTCATATATAATCTAAATCACTTAAATAGTTTTCTCCTGTACATAGCACTGTTGCAGCAACATGCGCTTAGTCTCTGGATCTTTATCAAAGGAAGGTGCATGAAGATCTACTCGGCTTGACCATCCACGCATGCGTACGGATGGAAATTATATTATGTGTATTAATCTCTCTGAGATCTTTGAAAGTAGTCCAACATGGAAATATAGTTATTGCGTAAATCAATATTAGTATAAGACTTTAGGCCTTTTGCTTACAACTCAACCTGAGGTTTGAGATCTTAGTCACTTTTTTATGATGAATTATGCTGATATGTTTGTTTTGATATATTCGATGCCAACCTCGTTAAGAACAAGGCCCTTTCTCGACTCAAGCCCGCTCTTCCTATGCTGAAATATATGAGGGCACTGTAGAGTGTAAGAGCGATAGTATAACAAAATTTCCTTTTGTGTTATACTAGCCCTCGATCACAATCATACTTGAGTGAACCCAAGCGCAACTATTCACAGTTATATAGTTCAAATTGCTGTTCAATAATTTTCAATTTCTTATGACATAATCGTATATTTACTTGTACACATATCAATATATTGATATGTGTAGCACTCTCCATTCACATTACAAAGGTATTCGAGTAGTACATGTATGCAAGTATTGTTTAACACATATAGGTACCCCACCCTCTAGACATGTTATCTTTAACTCTAGTAGTCTAAATATTGCATTATAATTTGGTATAAGGGACCAGCAAAATGATATGGCCTTGGTCATAGATTCTGTTACATGTTGCACCATTAGCTTATGGTTATAAGACAGATAAATTACTACTGTTGAATATTCACTGGTAAGAGGAAGTGACCATGTAACCTACCATCTCTCAGTTGGTATCTTTCTCGAGAATCAAGCGTAATTTACCTGTTAAAAACAAATGATTGCATTTGTATATGAAAAAATATAACACGAGTCCCGTCAATCTTGTACATCTCGAGCAGATGTTCTGTCATCCTCCGGCTCATGGTATTCCCCAAGTATCTGTTGCAAAACATGACGAAATAGATCCTGCAGTTGATCAATTTACACCGTGTCGTGCATTTTATTGTATCTTTGTGTGTCATCTTCCAATGCCTGTTTCCTTTATCAAGCGCTCGACCTTGGTTCGACTAAGGATAAGTGGTTTCTCATATAGAGCTTATATTATAGTTAGTTTTAGTTAATCCTATATCATTAATAATTATTTGTATCTGTTGTGTATTACGTGTTGTCATAGACCGATATATGAATGACATGAAGAATTACGTAAGGTGACAACTGCCCTTGACAAAAACTTGATGTTCCTCTTGCACATCACAAACTTTTCACTGATATACTCTAACTATAGTACGAGAATCTTAACTGTCTCTGTGTCTTGGTACTTCATGGTGATTGCAAAGATTCTATCAATGTAGATTTGATATGTTTAGTATGTCTATGCATGTGTCACTTCAAAAGATAATCTATATCTATGAGTCTGGGATGCAACCACATGACTGCCACTGATAATTTTTATGCGAAATGTTTATCACAATACACCTGTGAGAGTTGTTTGAATAAGTAACTCCATTATCATTTATGAGTAAGGAACTTCATTCACCTAGACCTCGTTTGATGTGGTGGAAATAACACACTCAATTCAATTTATAAGCTTTAGTGTAAACGCTGGTCCTTATAGTGTGCCACGTATATTGCTCTCAGATTTCTTGAGCTTGGGCTTTCATATGAATTTGCCACTTGTACAATCAGTCTGAGGCAAGTAACAAAATATACATTTGATAGCAGTCAATTATATCTCTATAGAGTGTGTATGTTTATAAGATACAATACAATACCATCCAACTGATACTCTTGGTACGAAGTGATCAAATACATTCCATAGTTGAAAGAGTAGACAAATTCGCATTTAGCTATATAGTATAATGCTATAGCTAAGGAAGAATAGGCTGGACCTGAAAAAGCATACCAGCGGTGGTGGAGATATGGACATGACTAGCTTGATATGGCATTCATCTGTGATATACTGCACATATATATGCACATTTTCCGCTGGGTACATTGTCATTGTAATCACAGGCGGCGAACTACAACTGCAAAATCAAGATCAAGCAATGGCCCATTTACCACACTTGTAAACAAAGCGATATGTGGATCGGCGAATTGGTAATTGCAAACATTGAATAGTTTAATTTTGTACATGTGGGACCAGGCAACATATCATCGCGTCGCCATCGCGAGCTAAGTAAGCATCAGCCTCAGACGGGTAGGAAGCTTAAGGGAGAACATTATTACTTAATTTTATCTGGAAGCCAAGCATGGTGTCCGGGTACAAGCCAGGGCTGATCCGCGAATCATCAATTGGATAATCTTATTCTAGCTTTGGAAACGGGAAAGACGGTCAACGGACCTACTGACCTAGTTTCCGTCTCTTGCAGTCCTATAGATCAAGGAACTCTACAAAGTTGCGAGGTTTCTTTTGCCCCCCTGTTCTATCATGTTCTATAGGATCACACCCTGTTCTAATTCCACAATTTTGCTAAAATATGTCAGATTCTATAGATCTCCGATTAGCGAACACAAAAAGAAAGATTGGCCAGGGTTTGACATCGATACACGATGAGAGAAACATCTACATTATATCACAATTTATAGCGTTTCTGAATTTGTACTAACAGCTGCCTAAAGAGCTGATCCCATTTTCTTGTAGCTCATTCCGCGCCCATGGATAGAACGAATCGGCTCTGCCACTGCAGTGGTAGAAATGAACATGTTCCTTACCTTAGCGCAACGTTGCACCGGTTACTGCATATAAAAGTACTACATATGCCGGATCGCGGTTGAGTCAATTTCTGGTAAAAATTCGGTCAAACCCACACAATTTGCTCGTATGGGTCATCCATTCTAGGAAGGGCTTACCCGTTTGTCAGGTTTGATATAATGAACGATCTTGTGAATTTTAGAATTATATTCAATGTACTTGTGCTAATGAATCTTATGATGGCGATATCTAAAGAATGCAAAGATAAACAGAAAAAGCCAGCTTTGTATGTGTGTAATTATAATGCTTGGCGCTCAGAATGTACTAAAATTACCTGAAAGTCCCCCATAAGAAAAAACACAAGGGATATTGACTTGGAGAATAAGAAATGGTGACTGCGTAAGGGAGGGATAGTATAAACAACAATTTTTTTTACCAAAACCAACCAACTAAAACTTCCACTTTTGTTATACGTTTTCGTATCGGCATCTAATGAGAGTGTCTAGTTGTAGGACACCTGCCTTTACTCCATCAATGATATTTACTGTTTTGCCCAATGGTGCTAATGCTTCAGTGATAGCTTGATCCATGCCAGCCATACCAGCGCACCCCAAACAAATTGCTCTAACATCACCTCGACCAACTAGTCTAACGGCAGCATCTCCAATTCGTTTTTTTACCTCTACAGGATCAGCGCGGTGTAACTCATCTGCATTCAATCCAGTACTCTCAACTCCCTCAAAACCACCACCTTCCTCACCAACGAAATTGCCAACTCCAACGCTTAACAAATCTTCCCATATTCTTCCTGTAGTGACAATACCCCATCCTGCGGTCCCACGGAGTAGCAATGCGTGTGTGACACTAGCCTCAAATATGCCAATAATTGGTTTACTTGTGTATTGTCGTAACATGTGTACTAAAGGATGTTCCGAATAACAAGCAACCAGAAATCCATCGTGCTCCGTAAGCTCAGGTAACAGTACGGGGAGACAAACTTCTGCGCTCAGTTCAGCTGTCTCTTGATCGTTGATTGACGGTGGACTCTTTGGGGGGCCTGTAAAGTATTGCACCGATACATTGGATGATGCTATGATAGGTTCTATGATAGGATATAGAGCTTCTGTAATTGATTTCGAACTGTTCGGGTTGATAACAAGAATTGATCTGGATGATTGCAGCTGAGGAGACATATTTGCTATGTTTGCTTCGTGAACACTTTTGCTTGGTTGTTGTTTTATTGTTTTGCGAAATCGTGGTCGTAAGGTCCTATCGAGCTTGAGAGTGGCTGATGTATAAAGCGCGATATATCGTTCAACTTCGTGATGAATTCCAGACTGCTTCTGTTTGTGCTCCGGACGGGCTGTTATATGCTGCTTCTGTGGTAGCTAGCTATATTGTCTGTTTCCTTGCTCAGTTGCAGTGTTGTGTGTGCAATTATCTAGAGCTCCCTTGTCTTGTTTTTTCTCTCGCTTTAAGTTTCCCAGTAAGCAAGAATTCCAAAGTAAGGGAAAGATAAAACGGATTCGAGTTGCAAGTGTACCTAAGTATGCGACCATAAATTTAAAGATTGGCTTAAGAGATTCCCAATAAAAAAACAGGAAATAAAATAAAGAAGGAAAGAAGGAAAGAAAAGGGATTTATAAAACTTGTGACACCTTATTGTCAATCGTCTTTTTGGTTTTTTTTATTTTGGCTGCCTGATAGCTATAGGTCTGTAAGTACGATTGTACATGTGCACTCATTCTTTCAATTAATTTGCCTGTGCACTAAAGTAAGGCTTGTGATTGCAACGAGAGAAAGAAAGAAAGAAAGACTTTCGGATTCTTCCACCTCTCGATGCATATATTTCTTGCTTCACAAAAACACTGAGATAATTCAAAGACACACAAGAAAACAATGTCTCTGGTTCGCAACATTTCCATACAGTTACCATTATAATATTATGATAGTTGTGGTCATTATAGGTCGCGACCGGTCGCCGAGGAACAACAGACAAGCAAGACACACACAGGCATTCTGCCCAATCCTTTTTTTTCCGGCTCTTCTTGCTCAACCTCCCGCGTTCTAGCTTCTACTTGATAATAGACTTTCTATCAGATCTTAAAATTCAAGTAAGACAAGGCTCAACTTGCAGTATTGTACCTGTTCTTCCAGTTTATACCTTGCCTGCGTCACATGAGCTAGCTGCCCTATATATCAGGACCCACTGGAGCCATAAAGGATTTGTCTCATGCAATGGTAGGAGTGACTATAACAAGTTTATTCGATTGGTATCTTGATAGCGCTATCTGTCCCTTTCCTGAGATTCGCGTATCCTAACCTGATTTCGCACTGACAACAAACCATGGAAACGATGATCTTTTTTGTGGTATAAGGTTTGATTTAGAACTGTATACTAGAGCCCACTTTCATACACATGTGCCATGGCCAGAAGCGAAAGCAGATTGATTTGCATGCTCAAACGTTGAGGTATTGATGCGAGGACAAGGGCAAATAGTATGTGGTTGAAAAGCGCTTAGACGTACGGTGAATGCTTATCACAATTATTCAGAGATGGACACGGTCACAGACCTTTCATAAAAAGAAAAAAAAAGAGGAGGAAGAAGAAGAAACACTTTAAAAAGCTGCCACAATCTAGTGGGCTGGGTGCCTCTATACACACAATTATGATGGTATTGTTTGCGATCTGACACACCAAGAGGACTCGGTAAGTGGCGGAGCACAGTCGAGTTCTCATAGACACTCGTGTGAATGATTTAAATCATCTGGATTTCGATTGAAGGTTGTCAACAAATCGCAATCTCTTGGAATCCTGCTTTGTCGTAAGATAATTGCTCAATTCGATATATCTTTGTCTTGTATTTGGCATTGCGCATATTGCATTATGACATGATGTCAGTGATATTAGTGATGCGGCCGCGGGGACGTGTGTGTACGTTCTTACAGCCACTCTATCCGCAAAGACTGCGCACTGTCTTGCCTAACAATGGCCACCAGGGCTTGCAATAGTGCTCGTTGCAATTGAGATGATACAACTCGTGTATATGAATATGTCGATCCTTTTTCTGGAATACAAGAAAACATGCTGCACCCCACCTCAAAAGGAAGGGTCTGAGAACAATTGTGTAATTTGTTCCAATTCTTTCTTGTTGTAGGGCTATATTGCCCTGAGCTATAGGGGCAATGTCTCATATATTTGTGCCCGTTCGATATCCGATAAATCGACGTCTTTTGTATCTGATGCGCAGTACCCAAGATTCGCTTCACAAGCCTTCTGGAAACCTAACCAATCACAACCCATGCTCATCACAAATATGCATCCCATACATAAATCGATAGTTTTCGGAAACAAAATGGAGGTTTGTTTCTACAAGCATTATTCCAGTATGATGAGGTCTTTGATAGCATGTATGTGAAAAGTCCTATTTCGCTCCACCACAAAAGTTAAAAGGGCTGACGTTTGCGCATATGTGGTTGCTTGACCTCGATACGGAGCACCGATCAGACACCTCATCATATTGTATGCATACGTTTTGTTGGTCGGCTTGCTATTTCCCAGAGCTCAGTGCTCTTTGGTTATGGTAGTATTGACAGTACTTTCATCAGTGCCAATGCCAAAGACTACCAACAGGTAAGGTCCTGTGTCCTTATACACAAGACAATCATTAATGGTAATTCATCTGTCAACTGATATTTCTTCAGACTTATAAATGGCCTTTGCATCCTGTTCGCACAGCATAACAGATGCATGCATCGAATCAAACAGAACAGAACGTCATGCCTTGCTCGCTCGCTAGTCAGAACAAGAAGTGGATTTCATACGATTTCTGAACAAGTCATGCATATGAGTGTTTAAAGCCCATCCACGGTCATTATAGCAAGGTAATCGATATGCTAAACTTAATTTATCTTCAGAATACGCTCAATGGCAAAATCCTATAAATCTTTACCATAAGCAGAATACAACTAAGTGGGTATGGATTTTTGGCAAAGAATACAGAGAAGTGTCGCGCCTTGGTTAGGTTGTTTTTATTAGCTAGGAGGAGCATGCGTCTAATTAAAATTACGATGTCTTAAAGAGATACAATTGGTACCTACAGAATAGCTTGCTACTTTGTGTTTTATTGAAACATATAGTCGCAAATACTCGCTTGCTTCAGTGCTGTTTTGGTCGTGTGAACAGTATATAGCCTTTTATCATGCATTTATATATATCTGGTCGTTTTCATCGTTCTTATTGATAAGAATTATAATTCAAGTTGTTAGCGCAGCTATCTCATATCAATATATATAGATAATAATAAAAATACGATCAACGACAAGCCTACCTATCAAGTGACAATCAAGACAAAGAAAGTGCCTTTTCATCCGCTACCTAACGGAGGAACTACGACCATCAAAATTTGGTCAAACTAGCTATAATTTGCCTCACGTGCAGTAGATATATCGATCCCCCTAAGGTGGTTCCATGATCAAGTAAAAATAATGAATAAGTGGAAGTTATCAGTGATACTGTAGCAACATTAACATTTGACAAGCTGATGATGTGCCAAAGCAATTAAGAACAAAGAATGCTATCTAGTCCTTTTCTCAAACCCGACACGCAAGGCCATGTATATTTATTCCTACTCAACTATATGCATTCTTTCACCAAGGGGTCCAACGCCCCTCATAGCCGGACACATCATAGTTGAGGCGAAGAATTCACAAATCGACGAATGACATATACAATTACATAAGTCCTGTCTGAGACAGACGCATAATTCTACCATTATTATGTCCCATAATGGGCATGCATATGCTACAACCAATTAATACAATCACTATTCTATCAGTAAAATAGAGTTTTCTTGGAAGAAAGAAGAAGCGAATCCGCTTAGAAAGGCAGTGGTTGGTTATGGTACCTCTCGTACCCGCATGCAAGTGCCCCACCATACTGGGCAAAACCACCCACCTCTTGTTTCGGCTCCTCTTTATGCAATTGCAAACGATCACCATCGCCTTCCATATTTCTAGAAGAACGAATAGGCTGAGAATAAAGGTTTTGTTAACATCCTCCTTTATTTTCATGCATGAAAGCCTGCCTGCTCCGAACCCGCCTTGTCTATGTAAGGACCCTTTCTTTCCCATCCATGCAAGACTTGGAATAATGTACATATAAGTCTTTGTTCATCAAGTATAGAGAGATTAACTCGATAAAACTGGAAGTGGGGTATTTCCTGAAAGCTTAAACGGTCAAACATTATTCCTGCAAAACCATCAACCAGGTTCTATGAAAGAGCACAAATTTTATTCGATGATTTAGGAAACTTTATCCCTTATTTCATCGCTTTGAGTTGTCTGGTATGATACAATACGTGAACACAGATGGCTTTTGCTCTTCAAATGTCGTCGGAGTATAGACGCAGAAGACCTGGCTCATAGCGTCCCAGCCTTGTATGTAATCCATGTGCATGTCCGTCTGCTGTACTCGAATCACACACCTAAGCCACTCATATTGCAATTAAACTATATTACAATCCATTATTGTCAAATATGCAAGTTTCCTGAAATCGAATTTATTCATTCGGGCTTCTCCTAGTGCGTTAACGTTCTATAAAACAAGATGACGATAATTATGTTGATCAGGGCCAGGCACTTACGATCGCCATGCCCCTGTCAACTACGAGCTATTCATGAACAATCCTAGCTATTCTAGAAGGATTATCATGAAATAAGTTAAGCCATATTCTTCCTAGCATATAGAACAAATCTATACAGCCTCAAATATTTGTTCTCCCTAACACAGAAGAATCATAGACACATCGAAGACAATCGAGGGGAGCCAAAGTACTAGCGAGGTTTTGGTTGTGGAGGCACTAAACTTGATTGTTATACGTATTTGTGATGAAAATGATATACAGATTTGCACAATGCTCGAGAGACACTAGCAATTGATCATGATTTAAGGAATCAAATTGTTGTACGTTCTTAAGAGCCGCAATCAACTTGAACAGTCCTCAGTGTGAACTTTTTAACATGATTTGTAGTTTTAACGCGACAAAACAGATCCGCAGATGTTAGAGTTGCGGGTATGCTATATAAGCTGACGGAATAGTACAAGCAACAAGTTTGGATAGTTCAAGCTCCGTGGAATGAATATTAATATTGTACATGTATGTCGCATTATACTATCACTATTTGGAAAAACATCAAGCATAATAGGAACAAGGTGAACAAGAAATTTTGTCTGAATCATAGTAACTACATCCGACAGGGCTGTATTTCCTATTTAATGCCAGTAGGCAAGAAGGAACTTTTGAAATTGCCTCAACTACTTCATTCTATCTAACACGCATTTTATTATGCTGATGAACTCATTTTAGGTCGGGGATAAAAACAAGAATCACAAGTCAGACATATATAAAATGTCTGTAATGATTAACATAGGAATCTATTGATCAATAACTTAGTGAAATACGTCAGAAAGGCTGCGTCCTCAACCGCAAGCATGATACAGAATCTTGTTTCATCGCGCATTGTGTCAAGCAAGCACACTTGGTGAGACATAGTTGAGAAATTGGGGAGAGAATTCGGTGCTCTACATTGAAGACATACCGATGCTTACTGATTCTAGCGTATAATGTATTCTTTGTTTGGATATTCCCTTAAAGAGGGAATGTACCAAAACTTTTATCTCTTAATATAGCTATAAGAATCAACAATTCAGTCTTCTCGGGATCGTCAGTCAACCAGGTTTTTTCTAATAAGTATCGCGATGCAATAATAGCATTCAGGCCTGACTGATGCCATCTATATCTCATGCTATATAACAGCAAAAAAGCATGAATCAAAACGCGACCCTACTATAAGAATATTTAAGTCAAATTTTATGGGCAGCTTCCAACATCATGGGTTAATTAGCCCTACAAAACTCTAATATTGTGTAACCCTTGAATGTCTGTTGATGATGTCAATTTGAATGCGAATTTATAATGAATCTAAATCACACATAATGATATCAATAAGCTTGAGCTTCGAAGCCAATAACTATTATCTATATCTAGGGCGGTAGCGAAACCTGAAACCAGAGTTAGTTTTTTCAATTTGTATGAGATGGCAACACATTAAATTGAACATTGTCACACAAGTCTAGAAGTGTCTAGACTAGAAACGTCGACTGTTCGTCCGTTTACAGTCCTACTTTAATCAAATTAGACCACCAATGCATATGGAAGACAACCTAGTCGACAAGATAAAGTGAGTCATGATCTTCGTTTAAACATCAGAAATAAAAGGAATGGCGCACCTAATTTAATAGCAAGTTCACATATTATAATTGAAATCATTATTCCAATTGCACAGGTAAGGACACAATATAGTTAGCTAGCATTATACTGGATTGAATTTATGACACAATTCATGTACGTAAATACACGTAGTTTTGTGTATTTCATTTTTTTTGGTGTAACAATCTGTCTTTCTTGTAATCTCGAGTTCTGCATCAAACTCCATAGTGTGCACTACTCAGGTAGTTTGATACAATGAAATACAATGTGAACTTTGTTTATTTCTTAAAACTGTTCATGTCTCTCTAGTCGTGACAAGCTTTAGTCAGTCCAAAAGTTTGAAGTTGATCTGGAAAAGACTAGCTGTTGTAAGAATTTAAGACGGATAGCTATAAGTAGACACCTAGGTACCTAGCTAGCTTTATAGGCCGTATAGGTAGGAAATACGATGTCAAGGCAACCTATTTTGAAATGCAGTATGTTTTGAGAGGAGGTGACTGTCGCATACTAAATTCACCGAAATGAGTGGAGGGCTTACAGAATATGTGATCGTTTCCAGACATTAGATGAATAAGACACGGTCGATTCATGGCTTCTGCTACTATATATCTTGCAGTAGTGTCATCTACAAAACCCTAGTCTAAACTCTATGCAATTCATCTCTATAAATTGCTTCATCAATACCTAGGTAGGCTTCGACAAAGTGTAAGTCGTTGAGCTATCAGCTACATAGATAATTCATTATAACGGAGCTACAGATTTCAGCAAATATTAGATCAACATCTAGAATATGACAGTAAGCTAATTACTTTTCCCAATATCTTACATGCTTTGCTTCACAGATTTGAATCTGCCTGCCCCATCTTAGCATTGTATATGTTAGAGCCATATGATTCTTATTGTATTGGTCTTGCTCGAGGAAGATACCGGATGGAAGGGACCAAAGCTGAACGCAAGCAATACAATATATAACATCTATGAATTGCAATGACTAAGCAGACACCCTAGTAGTTAGCGGAGAGGTAAGTTTTTCATATTTTTTGTCAATATATGCCTAACCTATAGTTATAGTCTCTAACAAATCCGCTAATGTACGATCACGGTGTAACCTAGTTATAACCTTGACTACTACTCATGGGTAGCAAAGTTTTGTATGTAGACTTTATACCGTTGGGCCCATCATTTCTAAGCCAATTCTGAGGTCTAAGCTCTTCATAGTTCTCAAAATATTGATTTTAAAGAGAGAGAGAGAGAGAGAGAGAGAGAGAGAGAGAGAGAGAGAAAGAAAGAAGTGTAAACTTCGGTCTAGAGGTTTAAGAATCTCAAGTTGTCAGAACAATGTAGCATCAACAGTAAGTTTTTGTTGTCGCATTGTAGAATTGACGTCAAGCACTTATGTTGAGAGCAATTCAAGACTTAATCATGATATATGCATTGTAAATTTTTCTATACTTTGCTAAAAAGGAAAAGAAAAGGCTTTTATGGCGTAAACTGCGTAAATATCTAGTATTTCTCCTCCTTGAGACCGTGTTTCCAGACGGTGAAGAAAGGAGTTGTTCCATCTTCTCTGTAGTTTAGTAGCAGAACCCTGTACTCCAAGTTAGTAAAGACGGCTCCTCCTCAATTCTGTGTTTTGTACACTCAGAATTTGTATACTTACATGCCGTCTGGGTTCATTGATTCACCAGTGTAGAATTCGTAATCCTTGAACTTGCCAATGATATCCTTAGCAGCAGTTTTAGCGGCCTCTTCGAATTCAGCTTGTTTATCTTCTGGGAGTTTTGACTTGAGGGTCTTCATGTAACCTAAACTTGATGCATTAGTCTCTGTCGATCAACTAAATACCAATACGATTGAATAAATATGCGAATGGTAGCTCTCTCTCTATATGTATATATACATGCTTACCCTTAAGATATGTGAGGTATGACTTCTTGTCAAATGAGGTTGATTGAAGTCGGCAGGAGTTGACTACGTTGTTGACAGTTTGAGCTTGATCATCGGTACCCTCCTCAGCTTCTTCGGCAGAAGCGTTGGCTCCAGTGTCTAATTGTCAATTTGAGCTTTGATCAGCATACCGCTCCTTTGGGATAGTCTCTGCTCGGAATAGCTTTCTCGTATCACTTACTGACTTGGACAGCACCAAGTGTGATCATGGCGCAGTCCACTTCGTATAGAGCAGGGCTGACCTCTGTGTTCAAAGTCAGCTCGAATGATCCTCGTCAAAAGGGATCTAGTTCTCCAACTCGAAGTAACACACCCTTGATGTCGAAGGCTGAAGTCAAGACTTCATCGCCAGTAATGATATCCTATCAGACGACCATGTTAGTAATGTAATATGTTCAATAGAGAAAGTTCCTAGCAGGCATGGTAATCTGTTGAAGATTGAATCCCTCTTACTGCGGGGTTGGACTCAACCCCACTGGGTATAGAGAGAGCCATCTTCAAAGTTATGCAGGGTGTTTATTACCTTGTAGACAAGCATTTTGAAGATAGACTATTACTATGGCTTAGAAAATGTAAATGAGAGTGTGAGTAAAGAGATGTTGATGTTGTTGTTGTTATGAAGATGGTAGTGAACAGAAGGTCAATTGGAATTGAGGATGAACAAAAAAATTCCAACTCAAGAGAGAGCTCGACTAGCTCCAAACCACAGATGGGAAAATAAAAAAAAAAGAATTAAAAAAAAAAACCAAAAAA
>Ga0160427_10001797_pt1 | contig 13059 bp, 4 predicted proteins | sample SolpanmetagenomL_FD_108194 | JGI IMG/M metagenome (GOLD analysis project Ga0160427, IMG submission 108194) | Solar panel surface microbial communities from Lawrence Berkeley National Laboratory, California, USA - L | ecosystem: Engineered > Built environment > Solar panel > Unclassified ...
CCCTCTTACTGTGCTATCCTAAACAGGTGAGCACCCCGGTGTGGAACAACAGTGAGAAAACCACTCCGTGGGTGTCACGTGCAGCAGTTATCCCTGCGGTAAAAACGTCTTAGCATATAGGTATTACACTGCATTAGAGTGCGTTTTTAGCTAGGTTTTAAGGTAAAAATTAAGCGCCTTTAATTCAATGAGGTAGGAGCTAAATAGGAGTAATTTTAGAGGATTTTTCCTCATAAAAAGGCTATCCCCTAGTTATTTTTATAGAGTTATCGTAATTACAGCTTATGACCCATAACCTAGAATCTACCTATTCTATTTCTTATAGAGCCTAACGCGGGGGGTTTAAGCTAATGCCTTTATAATTATTAATTAATTCTCTCTCTACTCTCTTATCACAATATACTATAACAATGGACGCGGAACTAAACCCGCTAGACCCTTCCGCCGAGAACCCGCCCCCGGATCTAGGGTAATAATTTAGAAAGCTAAGTAATTCGATAATTTTCTCTAGAACAGCCTTACCCCACAACCTTAAATCCATCCTAGGACGTATTATTGATGTAAACTACCAGCACCATATAATAATAGACGAAAATTATAGTGTTGTTCTTAGCTCATTGAGGGCTATCCAGCGAGACTAAAATATAAATAATTATTCGTTCGATCGACTCCCGTGGAAAGAATAAGTCGGGCCTTACCAAAAATTATAACTTTACGATAAAAGGCTTGGCACGTAGTAAATTCCGTATTATACTACCTTAGTTACCCGCCTTTGTACAGAAACTTCCTCGAGCAGGCCATTAACTTTAGGTATTAACAACACTATTAAAGTAACTAACACGCGTGCAAACTTCATAGAAAATAGATAACTACCATCTATCCCTACAAATACCCGTTAAGAACAATAAAATCCGTAATATATATAATGTGTAATGATGCGCCAAAGTTTGACTACTTCTTCTATATATTTCTCTCCTAAAATAGCCTCCCACTTCATAAAAACTTCTCCCTTATTACCATCCATCACCTCCATCCATTGTTTAATCTTATCCCCCACCTCGCCCATTATAGTTCTACCTAAATCTACTAAAGAATCGCTCTAAGCCCGTCGTACAGCTAGTACAAATCGTACTATTACTTAAGCTACTAGATAGGAACGCGTAAGAAGCTACTCTATATCATCTTCGGAAGGAGGATTACCTATCCCTACTAAAGGACTAGTTTCTCTATTAGAAGTAAGGGGTCGCGGCCGTAGTCGAAGCCGTAGAAGGCCTCGCGGTTCTATTCGTGTTCCCTTATAGCGTAACACTTAAGAGCTAGAAGAATAGCAGCAATAATTCGATATCCAATAGTAGTAGTAGTTCGATACCCAGTAACGCCGACTTTAGTTAGAACGCTAGTTAGAGCTTCAGCTTCGTTAGGAGTCGCAACGTTAGCTTTAAATATAACGCTAGCTTTATCTAAATAGAGACTTTCCCCTTATAAACGCGGATTAACTTACTACGCATGAAGTAGTATATAACGCAGCTATAGAAGGTATTAGTAGCGTGTTTTTCATTAATGGCCCAGGAGGCACGGGTAAAACCTTCACGCAAAATCTCACCCTTAATAGATTACGTTCTCACGGTTATATTACACTTATAGTTGCCTCTACGGGGATAGTAGTAACTCTCCTCTCGGGAGGTTAAATAGTATACTCGCGCTTTACGATACCAGTACGTGGAATAGGCCCTAATTCTACCTATTATATCACGAAAACTTCTAAATACGGAGAGCTCATCCGACGAGCAAGTCTAATCTTCTAGGATAAAGCAGTTATAGCTTACAAGAACGTCATTAACTACGTGGATCGTAGCCTCCGTGATATTCGAGGCGATAATAGCCCGTTCGGTGGTATTACTATCTACTTCTATAGTAACTTCCGCCAGATCCTACCGGTTATCCTAGGAGGTACAAGGCCATAGATCGTGAACGCAAGCATTAAATATGCTAATTGCTGGAGCCATATCACTCAATTACCCCTCTATAAAAACATAAGGTTATAACGTAAAGGTATAACCCCAGCTAAGATCCAGACTACCAGTAATTTTACGAATAAGCTACTTAATATTAGAGAACACACTAGACTAGATAAGAAAATCCACTAGGGGGTTAGTAATATCGTATTCGGCAATAAGGATACGGTACTCTTCTATTAAGTATTCCCGAATCTATAGGAGCGAAACCTTACTATCGAGGACCTTACGAAAGGAGCGATCTTAGCCCCCCGTAATAACGTTATTAACGACCTTAATAATACCCTTCTTACCTAGATCGATGGCGAACTTTATACGAAAATTAGTCGCGATAGAGCTCGTAATAATATAGTAGAGTAGTTCGCTACGGAGTTTCTTAATAGCCTTAGTTTTCCGGCGCTTACGTATTACGTTTTTAAGGTTAAAGTAGGAGTACTAGTGATCCTACTCCGCAACCTCAATCCCCGTATTAGGCTCTATAATAGGACGCGTATAAGGGTTCAGGTAGTAGGGACAAGAACTATCTAGTATATAATCCTCTCTAGCCCCTATACCAACAACGTCGAATATATACCTAGGATCCCGATAGATTTACCCGTTAACGAGCGCTAGACGATCGACTTCATCCGTGAGCAGTTCCCTTTGAAACTAGCCTTTACAATAACTATTAACAAGGCTTAGGGCCAGTCATTAGATCGTGTAGGTTTACTACTATTACTAGAGGTATTCTCACACGGTCAGCTCTACGTAGGGCTCTTACGAGTTATAGACCTAGTAGGTATTAGCTTAGTCGTACCTAGTGCCTCTATGGTCAATGGGATAATCAGGAACGTGGTATGGGCTAAGATCTTTACTAATCCTCTCATAGAATAGCAAGTAGCTAATAGTAAGTAGCCCAGTAAGCAGCTTAACAAGCAGCTTAGTAGAACCTCATTAAAGGCATAGAGCAGCTCCATAGTTCGGATTTAGACTATAATTAAGCAGTTAACTAGTCGTAAATAAAACACTCCGCTCCATAAACGCCTCTACTAATATTTCTCTAGTTGGCCAATGGGAAAACATCTCAAACAGCGTCAGAAAACCTCTCTAAAAACAGCTTCGATTTTACAGCGATTTTCACTTTATAGTATTAGTTATCCTAGTTATCTACCTATCCCAACGAAAACACACAGCAATACTAGGTTCTGGATCCTACGCCTACGTAGAGGAGTGTTTTACAAGCCTTAACCATACTACTATTGCCTTTAAAGGCTCTTATTTTGGTGTGGGCGGAGAATTTTCATATACTTTAGCTTTAAATTTTAGTTCATGATCTAGCACTAAAAATGAACGTTTATAATTCACAAAATCTTCAGTCTACAAATAATCACGTGACTCGGCTAATGGCCGAGTAGTTAAGTACGAAGTCTTAACCTTTTAGAGAGCGTATATTCGAAACCAAGGATCTAGGCCCGCTAAACTTTTTTACTTTTTCCCCAACTACGGGCCTAATCCTTGTATTATATCTATTAAAAGGCAGCCAAGACCCCTTATTAGTTATATCCTTCTACTCGAAGTTTAGTAGTAAAAAGGGAGCCGACTTTATATTATATGTATCTATTCAGAAACGTTTTCTCTAGCCTATTTATTCTATCTATCGTTCCTATTAATAGGAAGTAGTAGTTCGTTCTTTATCGATTGTTTAAGCTCGTTACGTTAAGAAGGTAACTTTACTGGTTTAGCTCTTTATTTAACGAAAACTCTACCTATTTGTAGTCTGCTAGACGATTTATTAGCCCTATTTAATATAGTATAGCACTACTTAGCTTTGTTTATTTCCCTCTATCCTATTCGTCTCTATCTTTCCCTCTATTTAGTGTTAAAGATTTATTACTATCTTAATACTTAGCTCTAGTTATTACGCTAGATTTACCTCTCTCTAATTCCGACCTATTAGCGTTTACTAAAGCTTCGTTATCTAGTATCTAACTCTCCCCTATTATTACTCCGTTATCTATGTTAGTAATAGCTTAAAGAAGCGCCCTACCCGCCCTAATAGGTAGGTAATTCTAAGGTCTTAAGGATGCTAGCGAGAATCCTTATAAGTTTATTAAGGACTATAAGATCCTAGCCTCTAAACGTATTAGTAAAAACGCTTTCGAAGATTAGCTTCTAAAGTTCCGGCGTTACTACTTTAGGTCTAGTCTTTCCGGTAATACTAAGGAATAGTATTTATCGGAGTTATCCTCTACATTAAAGGATTACTAGAATAGTCTAAAAGCTACTTTCCTAAAGGAGTACACCGTTATTATTAAAAACTAGTTAGTTATAAATAAAATCGTTAGCCTTAAGTAAGGTAATATATCGATCGACTAATACGTTAGAATCGCCTCGGCACTAAATACTAGAGCTTTATCTAATATAAAGCCTCTTCTAGTTAATAGATTTATCGGTAACTTATCTGACTATACCTAACGTATATAGATTTCTTTCCAAATATAGTATTATAATAATAAGCTCGATAACTTCGAGTTAGTAAAATCTACCGTTAAGAAAGCATATACCTTAATAGGTTCACCTAGTCCGTTTAATAAAACGGTATTACGCGGTCTACTTAAGGCTATCGCTCGTATTAAGGATCCCGACTACGTTACTAACTCCCCTCCGTCTTACGTCTCTATAACAATAGCTAATGCGGTAATAATGGCTTAGTACTAAGCTACTATCTCCAATATTAAGAAGTGCTTTAGCGAGTATATTAATTAGTCGATATTAGTATACTATTACGACGTCCCTAAGAACGCGAACATATAAGAGAATAATAATAATAAGAGCTTCTTCTCTAGATACCGTAGTAATCGTAGCGGCGGTAGCTTCCGACCTTACGGTACCTAAGGTAATCTTTATCGAGAAGACCGTAGTAGAGACTACGGTAGAAGACCTTACGGTCGCTGCTTTTTATATAGAAGCTACGATTACTACTCTAATAAGTATATAGATAAACCTCTACCCTATAATTAGTAAACTCGCCTTCGATAGGAATATTACGCTACTTAGAATACTTACTACGAAGGGACTACTCTCCTACTACTAAGTTAAGTTCTAGCCCCTACTAAACCTTAGTAAATTTAGGAATAGATACTCGTTTAGTAGCCTCCGTCGATCCTTCGGAATACGACGCCTAGGAAAGGTTAGGCGAATATAGGTCAACCTTTCCGTATTAGTATAGCTAGGTTATTAGTTTATAGTACGAACGCCGAAGAATCCGGAGGGTTTAAATAGAAGCCTTATAACGCCTATACCGTACTATCTGCCCTTACTACCGAATATAAATATACCCGTACTAGATAGACTACCGTCGAAGATAAGGACGATATCTTCTATAAATAATAGCCTAAATCGGACGAAGAGGAAGAAACCTAGGAGACTTTACCTACTACTAGATAAAAGAAAACCGCGAAGACGGTAATAGTCCCGAATATAAAGACGGTTAAACGCACGATTTAGATTAAAGGTATAATTAGTAGAAAGCGTTTTAATATTACTTCCTAGTTTAATAACCTCGCCGGGTCCGCTTTCTAAATCTCCTAGATATAGCTTACCGATATATCCCCTTACGTCTATAAGGCTATCGCTTCCCTATTATAACTTAGTTAGACCTAAAGGAAGCTTAAGAATCCTATTCCCGTCTCTACTTAAATAGTTAGCGTATAAACTAGACTTACCTATGGCCTTTATAGTATAGCCATTACCCGTACTATTAAGGAAAAGCCCCCTACTATTAAAAAACTCATTAAATAGAATCCGTACGGCGCGAACGTCGTATATATTACTACTTAGATTAGTAACCATCGGCTTAATGAGTGTCTTATTAATAGTAGTACTATTATCGAATTAATTCCTAAGAAGATTACTAAGAAGCTAGATCTTTAGTTTATTAAGATAGAAGAAGACTAGGGCCTAAGACTCGCGAACTACGATACTTTTAAGATTAACTAGTACGTATAGGCGAAGGTAAACGTTAGTAGTATTTACTATAATCTCCGGTATTTCGTAACTCCTAATAGCGAGTCCTATTATATTCTTCTTAGTCGTATATAGATAAATCGGGTAAAGTATATCCACGATTATAGCGAAAATACCCTCTCTATTATAGGAGTAAACGGCTAGTAGCTTATTACTACTACGTCCCTATCTACTATTAAGCTTCCCGAAGTATTTCCTCTTAACGATAATTCCCCTATCCCTAGCCTTTAGGATATCTATAGAGATAGTAAAGAAGAAGACGCGGACGACGACGAGATCGACGCGATATTATAGAATATAATTAAGGATAAAGATATAGTATTCCGGAAGTTTTTAAAGGATTCGGGAAAAGATCGTCGCTGAGTAGTATCTAGGCGACCCCTTAGCCTAATTAATAGTCTAATTCTTCTATCTTAGCGTAGAGTATTATACGCTTATTAACTAGCTAGTAGAGTCTATTACTAGCTCGTTCGGAGCTAATAGCGGAGGGCTATATCAATAATAATTAATTTTCTCGAGAGGCTTAACGCTCGGCTGAACCTCGGAACTTAGAAAAAGTAGAATAAACCTAGGTTTACTCCTAAATCGGGACTAGCGCCGTTTCTCCTTCCTCTATAATATTCTTAATAATAGTTAAGCCTTTCTCCTTAATTATACCTACACCTCCTAATACGCCTAAACCTATTAAACCTTTTAATCTATTTAAAGCGCTACGTATTAACTAGAAGTACGATAATACTTTTATTAATCTAGACCTTCGTCTATCTCTTCTAAAAGATAACCGTAAAATACTAGCTAAAGTTAATACCATACGTTATATTACTACTACTATATCTACTACGGAGCTTATTCGACTTTAGTACGACCGTAACTCGTACTCTACTCGTATATAGATACTAGAGTTTAACTAGGTAACGAAAGTAAAGTATAAAGAGAGGGCATCCGTCCCACGAATCCTACCTGTTTTAATAGCCATTCTAGAGTCGAGTTTAATACATAAAGAGAGGGTATCCGAGCCGTTCCCTAGGCCTTTTAAATCTATCCCTATTCGATAGCGCGAGACTAGTAGTTACCCTATAACTCGCCGTCCTATTAGGCGTAAGCTCTCTACTAAACCTAACTCTATTATTTATAACTAGTTCGTTGCTAGCCGTATTAAAGTCGGCCCATATACGGATATCCTAGAGCGATAGGCTCGTGTAGAACGCCTCCTATTTACTTAGAAAGACTACTTTACCAATTAGCTTAAAGATTTATATAAGACTAATATCGTTAAGTATATAATCCCGCTCCTCCCTAACGCTAAACCTATTAAAGTAAAAGGCTTTCGGTATTCCCCTTCTAAAATGGAGTTTACTAATGTAATATTTAGTGCGATATCCGAAGCTAGTATTATCGTCTCTAGCCTTAGCGAGTAGGGTACTACTATATTATTCCCTCCGAAGAAGCCTAGTTCGCTTAAGAAGCGTATAGTCTACAACTTTAAGCCGGTTAATTTCTAGACTATTAAGTCCTCCTATCCCATACATAATATAGACGAAGTTATTAGGACTATTATTAAGCCTAAATATAAGGTGTACTTTAGTACTGACGCTACTAACGGTTACTAGGCTATTAGGATATATCCGCCCGATATCTACAAAGTTAGAGTAATCTCTCCCTATAATTAGTTCCTATACACGCGTATAGGTTAAGGCTTAAAGAGCGCTTCCTACACCTACTACTTATATACTAACGTAATATTTGGTCCTATCCCCGCCATAGATGGTATTAATACTTTTCCGTCTATTATTAGAGACCTCGGTAATATAGGCTTCTCCCTATTCGTTAATAATTATAATAGTACTACCGTTGATTTCGATACTATATTTAACTTCCTTTATACGAAATACTTCCCATAAGCTATTTTTAGGCCTATATACTTAATAAGTAAGAAGTACTACTTCTTTATAGCCAACCTCGACTTTATCGGTTTTACTAGAGGTATTAATAGTATCCGACCGTCTACTAAGTATAGAGATTATATTCTAAATTAGAAGGCCCCGACTAATCGTATAGAGCTTAATAATTTCCTTTATCTACTTCCGTTCTTACGTCGTTTTATATCCTAGCGTACTAAATATATAGTTATTTTAAAAGAAGCTTATAGAGAAATATAATATACTCTTACAAAGAAAGGAAGATAGTTATCTATTATAAAATAGGTTAAAGTCGATAAATTCGTGTAGAAAGAACGTTAATAGGAATCTTTCGAGTTTATTAAGAAGGCTATTAGCGATAATACTATAAGTGGTATTAATACAACGCTACCTTTTTATCTAGTTACTAACGGTAGTAAATATACCCTAGATAGTTACCTTTGTTAGCTTTATAGACATTCCCCTAATACTAAGCTTAATGAAAAGAATATAATTAACGCGAGAATTATTATATTTATATCGTTTTCTTTAGAAGATAGAGAGACCCGTTATAGTATCACCGACCGTAAAGTCCTAGCTATAATCTATTGTCTTACCGAAGTTAGATGGCTTATTAATGGCGGCGTATTCCTAGTTTACCTATATACTAACTATTCGGTACTTATTTATATTCTTAGGAATAGTACCGCTACTATAACTCTACGCATTTAGGGTTAGTAGAATCGTCTTACTAAATATAAGCTTATTATTTATTATCGTCCCGGAAAGTCGACTACTATAAGTATTACTAATAGCCTTAGTAGAATACCGCCTCTATATTAGACAACCCCCTATACCGAGCAAGCCAACCGTTTTAATAGTATTCCCCTCCCTAAACGCACGAAAACCTTGGTCTCTACTATTATAAATTTAGATAGTACCCTTTTATCGCGAATAAGAGTTACTACTAATAAGAATACGGCTAAAGCCGGAGCCATTACCTAGCTCGATACTAATATCTATACGGGCGAGCTTACGAATATTACTACTATTAATAATCGGAATAAGATCCTAGGGGTAGCTCCTCTAGCTCCGCCTATCCCCGTTTCGCTATCTTAGACCTAGCTACCGAACGTTTCTAAGACCTAGCCTCTAAAGCTTCCCGTTACTTACCCTAATACTACGGAAAGTAGTAAAACCACTATTTAGTATTTATATAAGCTTCCTCTATTTCCTACGGCGGTCCCGTAGAACGATCCCCCGTTAGTAGAACGAACTATCCGTTTTAATAATCCCATTTCCCGGTATCCCAATAGTTTAGTTCTAAAGGCTAGGCCGGATAGTACGATTCCTAAGGCTAGGCGGTTAAGGTCAAAGTCCTATAATAGCGAGCTAGATCCTCCTATTAATATCGTCCCTACTTAATAAGAAGTCGATAACGGTATTCCTTATATATCTATACTTAACGAATAATAGCCGGGCTACCCTAATAATTTCCCTACTACTTTAGACGATTATCTAAATAATAGCTAGTATTATAATTATATCCTTTATCTTACTAAGGGTGAAGACGGACTAAGGGTAGTAGGCCTAGGAAAATCTTAAATTCGTGTAGTTATCTTTTAGTTAAACCGTTTCTCTATTTCTGGCAAATACCTCTTATTTTAGAAAGACAATAGTTAGTATATAAAGTATGTCCTCCGTGGTGATATCACCCGAATCCTTACTTATATCTATAAGTATTAAGGCTATTTCGCGTATACTATTTTATTAGAAAGGACTCGTAGAAACTTCTAGTGGCTATCCCGGTTAAAGGATATTAAAGGCTAGTATTCACGTTGTTATTCCTATTAACGCCTTATAAAGAAACGAATAAGCGCTAGTCTTACCCCTATTAGTAGCTTTAAGCCTATATCGCTTATAGAAATAGATTTCCTAGGACCTTTTAACCCTCCGGACGATCGCTATAGCTTTAAATACGTATTAGTAGCTGTTAACTATTTCTCTAGGTTTATATAGATTTAGGGTTATTACTCGGTAGAATTTATAGCGGTTGCCTTACTTCTACTTTAATGTATTATTCCGGCTTTTGGATATCCTAAGTGTATTTACACGGATAATAGCTCCTACTTTATTAACAAGTCGATAGATTACCTTTATAAATAGAAGAGTATATAGTATCTAGCTTCTTCCGTCTCTCATTCCGAGTCGACTAGCCTTTCTAAGAGGGTATATTAAATGGTCCTAGCTTAAATCCGTCAATAGGGTCTTACGAATTACTATAAGGCTAACTCGTAGAGCGACTATTTGCCCGAAGTCGCCTTAAATATTAATACCCGTCTTATAAGGCTTTATAGATTTACGCCGGCTAAGATTTTACTAGGCTACGTTCCGAAGAACGGTTACCCGCTTAAGAACCCTCCCCTAATAGAAGCGTTAAGCCTAGTTATACCCTTAAGTACTATTTAAGACCTTAAGTAGATGATGGAATAATATTCATAAATTAGGAATACTTCTATTAATGCTTATACTACTACTAACGCAGAGATAGAGAAAAGTAGGAACTCTTCTTAGATAAAGCCACGGGCTAGTAATCTCGTTTTTAAAAGGGATACTAAGATTTAGAACCAATATAGCTTTAAAAGACTTCCTAGGTACAAGGAGCTTTAGAAGCTCATTTCTATTAACCCTAGCGAAGTTACTAGTATAGTTATAAAGCTTTACGGTACTAGTAAAATACGGAAAATCTACCTTAACGACTTAAAGACGTACACTCCGAGGAGACCTTTAGATTCTAAGTTAGAACCCGTACCTACTAGTATAACTTTATTTAAGAGAATCTCTAAAGTATTATATAAACAGAACGCGATAAAGTTCGCTAGCCCTTCTAGTATCTACGCCTATTAGAGTTACGTAAATAATTTAATACGGGAAATTGCCTCTAGTAAGCTATATTAACCTCCCCCTTTACTTCTTTTTGTTTCTTTTCGCGCTACTTCTTGTTTTTAGCTCTATTCCTCCCCCTTATACTATTATATTACCTTTCTACGTTCCTTTCTTATTTTTACTATATAATCTTATATCACGTGCCCTATACTCCTTAAGGCTCCCTTTGTTTAGTTTTCTTTCTCTCTCCTTCATCCTTTACTCGTTTTACGTTTTCTTTATTAAAGCTTTAAGCCTTTTAACCTTGCTTAATCGATAGCTTAAGTGGCTATTTATCTACGTTTATCGCGTTATTTTCTACTGCTTTTTGGATTGTCAAACTTCTAATAATTTTGACTATTCTCTATAAATTTGCTGCTACTCCCTCTTCCTTTACTTCTTTATCCTTTAGCTTTAATTATAGCTAATCCGAATAAACGCCCGAGTACTCCTCCTCCCTCTAAGGATCGAGCGCTTATCCCTTTTAACCTTACGCCTACCTCTTTTAGAGTTATTAATCTACCTATAAATACTCCTCTTCCGCTTGCGCTTCTAGATAACGCTTCTTCTACTCTTAAAATCTAGTCTTAAACGATGGACTCCTACCTAACTATACCTAATACCGAAGAAGGCGCTAGGCGTACTTTCGAAATAGTCTCTCGCGTTTAGTAAAACTTCACGTCTACTACTACTAGATTTAACGAGGCGATTACTTATTTTACTCGTACCTCTTCTCGTCTTTACTTCTTAATTAACAATAACCCGCTTACTAGTCACTTTATTAAATTAATTACTAGTTAAGGATCTACGGGGTTTCTTAATAAACTCGTTAAAATAAGGGAGAGAAATCGTAAGAGCTTTCCCACCATTAATCCTTATTTGGAGTTCTTACCTAGTACTATTCTTTCTAGCGCGCGCGCGTAAGTAATTACTCGTCTTACTAATAAGTTTAAAGGTACTAAGAATTAAGCTATCGCTACGTATAACTATACCTTTACGAAGCGCCTCCGCGATTCTAAATAGTTAACGTTAACGCGTCTAGAATCTAAATATCTTACTAATACCGATATCGAGAACGCCGCTAAGCTAACGATTAATAACGTTCTAGATCCTATATTTCTCGATATCCCTTCTCTAATAGTTTTAGAAACGCTCGAAATAACCTCTTATAGCCTTCTTTTTAATAATAATTACCGCGAATAGTACTTTAAAGCTTAGCTTATCGGATGCATCGAGGATATTATAGAAATAAAGAAAGAATAGGGAGCTATTACCTCTTCGCCTTCGGTAGCTCTCCCGGGTTCTCTTAAGCTAGTTATTCGTAGCCCTCTACGCGATAAGTCTAGCTCTCTATCTCCTTCTCTAAGCGACCTCCTAGACGTATTTAGTAACGATCTAATAGACTAAGACGCGCCTCTCGTTAAGCCTACTATTAAGGAAGAAGAAGAAGGAGAGGAGGAGAAGCCTATACCTAAGGCGTTAAAGAAACGCGTCACCGTATAGAGTAAGGCTACTAAAAAGAAGTCGAAGATTACTAAAATCTAGACTCGTAACGGTATTATTATCGAGCTAGTCGTTAAGCCTATCATTAAGCCTATCGCCAAGCCCGTTGCTAAGCCTACTAGAAAGCCTATTATTACGCCTACCGCCCCTATTGTAGCAATCCCTATAAAACGCGTTCGCCCTTCTCCTATAAGAAGAACCCTTCCCGCTACGACGCCTAAAGTTATTATACTATTAGCTATCTATAGGTATAACTTTTCCCTATATAAATAGTATAAACGAGACGCTATTTCGGGAATTATAAAGCTAAGGTTATTACATATTATCCCTATATTAAGGAAGCTCTTATAAGTTAAAGGTTCTATATACAAGATATATAACGGTTATCTTACCCGCTTCTTCGATATAAATACGTAAAACGTTAATAAAAATAAGCTAGCCGTTCGTATTCGTACTATCTATAGGAGCTATATTAGGGATTATACCGTACTATATTAGGAATACCCTAATTTTCTTAACGTACGAGTCGGTATCTCTCGCGTCCCTAGCGATATTTTTACTCTTACTAGTAACGAAGATCGTTTCGATTTAGCCCGTATCCCCTAAGCTAAAATATTACTAATTATAAAAAGCCTTAGTACTAGAGCTTCTACGCGCGACGTTTTTATTAACCGTAGATTTAATACTATCGAAGTTTATAGAGATTTTATAAA
>Ga0160427_10001798_pt1 | contig 13058 bp, 9 predicted proteins | sample SolpanmetagenomL_FD_108194 | JGI IMG/M metagenome (GOLD analysis project Ga0160427, IMG submission 108194) | Solar panel surface microbial communities from Lawrence Berkeley National Laboratory, California, USA - L | ecosystem: Engineered > Built environment > Solar panel > Unclassified ...
GCGGCGAGGCCATCGCCCGCTGGACCTTCGAGCGCGCCTGGCCCCAGAAGCTCAACGGGCCGACCTACGACGCCAAGACCAACGAGGTCGCCATCGAAGAGCTGACCATCACCCACGAAGGCTACAAGCGGGTTCAGTAACCAGCCCTCAACTGGCGGGAGGGCGGCTCCGGTCGCCCGTTCCCGCTATTTTTAACTCGACCGAACCGAGCATGACAGGGCTGACATGACCACCAGATTCTCAGAGGCTCAGGGCTACGCGCTGCGCGAGTTCACCCTTCCCGTGGGGTACCTCGACGCGGTGGGCACGCTTCACCGGTACGGGCAGATGCGCCTCGCCACCGCGCTCGACGAGATCGAGCCGCTCGGCGATCCACGGGTGAAGGAGAACGAAGCGTTTTTCGGGCTGCTGCTCCTGGGCCGCGTCCTGCTGCGCCTCGGTGACTTCTCACCGGTACCGCTCGAGGTGGTCGCCGGGTTGTATGCCGCCGATTTCGCCTACCTTCAGACGCTGTACATCGAGTTCAACGGAGCGGTGGCCGGCAGTTTCGCTGCTCAACCGATGTTGCGGCCCCCCGCTCAGCCTCTCCCGGCTCAACCGGAGCCCCAACCACCGGCGCTGCACGGCACCATCGAGACGAGCTGCCCGCAGTGCGGCACGGAACTGATTCTCGATCTCGACCAGACCGCCGGGTCGCCCGCGAACTAGGCAGTTGAGCGAAGCACACAGGAGGTTTCCCGATGAGTCCAGCTCCTTCGTCCACGCCCGCGAGCGGTACGGCGTCCAGCGTCGCCACGCAGGCCGTGGACGTTCAGCTTCTGGCCGAGAAGGTGTACCGGCTGCTGCTGGCCGACCTCAGCCTCGAACTCCGCCGAAGCGCGCGGCCAGGCCGGGGAGAGCAGCCATGAGTCCCCCGATCTCGTTCGACGGGGCCGACGTGCAGGTCGGCCCGGCCACCGTCCGGCTGAGCCGCTCGCAGACCGCGAGGGCAAACGACAAGAGTCAGCAGACCGGGTATTCCCCACCCATCGCCAACGCCAACAGCCGGTTCTACGTGCGCATCGACAAGGTGCCCCGGGCTGTCTTCTCGGAAGTGAGCGGCCTGCAGATGGAAACCGAGCTGTTCGAGTACGCCGAGGGCGGCAACAACGAGTACGTTCACCGACTGCCCGGCCTGACCAAGGTGGGCAACGTGACGCTGAAGCGTGGCGTGAGCGTCGACAATGAGCTGCTGAAGTGGTACTCGCGCGTGGTGCGCGGCATCATGGACCTGCGCACCGTGACCATCTCGGTGTACGGCACGCAGCAGGCGGCGCTGGCGTCAGACACGGTGAAACCGCTGATCACCTGGGAACTGATCAACGCCTTTCCCTGCAAGTGGACCGGGCCGCAGCTGGCCGCAAACGGCGACATGGTGGCCGTCGAGACAATCGAACTCGCCCACATGGGCGTCCTCGCCTATTCGTCGCCCTGAGCCGGACAGGCGCTGAGCCGCCGTGACCCGCGCCACTGCCGCCCTGGAGCCGTGCCATGCCGAAACCGATGTCGCTGATGGAACACGCCGCCCTGCTGCGGCACTACCGGGAACACTACACCATCATCTTCGCGCCGAGTGCGCCTGGAACATCGCCGCCGATGCGCTCTCAGACGGGACTGGCCGGAGGAACCGGCAGTTCCGTCGCGCGAAGACTGTTCGGTGAGGCTGGCACGGCGGTTACTCCAGCTTTACCCTTGTCGCCCGCCCAGCAGATACGCCCGGCAATTGTCCCACCCGCTCCCAGCAGGCAGCGGGTGACTGCGCGCCTCAGATACGCTCCGGACATCGGGATGTTGCCGGATGTGGCGGCCTTCGCCAACGAGCCGACCGGTTGGGACCGCGATGTGCAGTCTCAAGCGGTCGACACGCCCATGCCGTTCGAGTTGGAGACGCAGACCGACTCGACTTACGAGAGTGAACCGCGCTGGCAATCTCCTCCACTGCCGCCTCTGGACGAGCGAATTGTCGCCTGGCCTGACGCCGGACCCCTGACAGCCGAGAGCACGAGTCCGCCGCAGGAGACCTTGAATCAACCGACCCGGACAGTTCCGGGCAGTGGGCAGACCAGCCCGCGGCCACCCGAGCCAGTGGTCGAGGCACCTGTGCGGCAGGCCGCGACCGGTCAGCTTGGCTTCCGGGAGCTGCTGTCTTACACCGCGTCGAGCGTTTCTCCCAGCCCAACGTCTGTTCCGCCTGTCTCCGCGCAGGAACCTGAACTGGCGCCGTCACAGACACATACCGTACCGGTGGCACCTGCCAGTCGTACGGAAACCCTCCAACCCATGATGGACAGAGCGGTGGCTTCCCCAGTGGTCGGAAGGCAAGCGGTCACGCCGTCTGATGGCCGTCCAGAGGGTGTCAGGCCAGCGGAGACCGTCGCCGATTCGACGCTGACGCGTCTCGAAACTCCGGTGCAGGTGCAGACAGCGGAGGCAGAGACCGACAGGCCGCAGCGGGTAATCAGCGGGCCGGAACCCGTTCCAGGTTCCCCTCCTTCTTTGGTCCCTCAAGCCGAGGCGTCCTCCGCCGGGGGACCTGCTTCAGTTTCTGCGCCAGACGCTGCTGAATCTGGTGTGCCGAGCGCACAGCGAAACGTCGCCGACCTTCCCCTTCAACAGGGTGCCGCTCTTCCGGAAACGCCACGGATGCCGGCCGGCCAGCCGGAGGCACAGGTGCCCGCAGAGTCGGTACAGGTGCCGGCGGCCGCCGCAGCGGCGCAACCACCGGTTCCCACAGAGCCCGTGCTCGACCCCGGCCCTCCCCTGCTCGATATTCCGGCAGACTTCAGGGCTCCCGGCGACGATCCCGATGCGGTGCGCCGGCTGATGCAACACCTGCCGGCCACCGCTCCGGGTGTGGGCATCAGTTTGCCCCGCCGACCCAGGCCGGTTCCTCAGCAGCCTCCCAAAGTGGCCGAAGTGGTGCCGGAAGCCCCGATGCACAGCGCGGCGCAGGCGCAGTCGTATCTCGACCGCCTCAACCGCATGATCGAGAACGAGGAGAACGGTACCAGTGAGGCGCGCGCCCTGAGTCTCGCCGAACTGCTGACCTGGCAGAACCGGCCACGCGAGGTGGAGGCCGCAGAGAAGGCGGAAGAACCTCCTGGAGCAACGTCTGAGGAATTTGCCGGTGCGGTGACAGGGGATGAGCGGCTCAATCTCCTGTCTGCTCCGAACCCTACCCCAGTCATCCAGGAAAGCGCGGAAGCCACTTCGGCCAGTCGGGCTGGCAGCTCAGTTGTGTCCTCCCCTCTTCCCCCGGTTCCGCCTGTACCGACTGTGACCACCCCCGCACCACGGGAACCAGTGAGGTCGGTCAACTTTCGGCCTGCCCTCCTGGCGCGACCTGTACCTGCGGCTCAAGACAGACCACCGCCGCCGAACACTGCTGCACCGACCCTGGCAGAACTGAGAAATCCGTCCCCGTTCCAGGCACCGAATGAACCGTTCGGCAGGGCCCAACCCTCAGAGTCTGCGGCTGACGGCATGGAAGCAGTGCAGACTACGATGCGACAAGCCGACATCTTGAACTCGGACGAGAGTTCTCCACCTCAGCGCCATTTGGAAGCGCAGGCGGGAAGTCCTGTGCGAGAGGGAGAGGTCACCAGCAGCCAGGAGAGTACCTCAACCTCCGACCCTGTCAGAGTTCGTCCACAGACTTCTGAGTCTGTCGAAGAACCGCTCCGGACACCTTCAGCAGTAGCACCACTGTCCACTTCTCCGGCACTGAGCACGACAGCACAGCAGCTCCTGAATGCTTCGGCCGTTGGAGCGAGAGATGACAGCGCCCGTCAGGAGACTGGGGTTGAGGCTGAGGGTGGCCCATCCCCCTTGACCGAAGTTCCAGCAGAACCACGCGAAAAGGAATTCAGGTCAGACACCGGACAGGCCCCTCTAACCGTGCAGAATGCTGTACAAACCCCGGCCGATTTGGACCCGTCCGTGGCATCAACCTCCCCGACAACTGCTTCCACTTTCACGAACCCAGAGCCTTCTCCGGGGACCGATTCTATTCAGAACCTGGACACCGCTTCGACAGCAGAACCTGTGGCTGTCGAAGTCAGGTCGCCAGCCCCGGCCGCACTGCTCGCACTGGCGACCCGGTCGGTTACCGAGGCGCTGGCGATGGGCGCAGCCTCCAGTCCGCCTTCAGTCGTCGGAAGTGTGCCGGATAACATTCAAGTGGCAGAGCCCGGAAGCAGGAATGCTATCGCTGAGCCTAAACCTGCCGAAGAACCGCAGCCGATTCCTGACCTCGGTGGTGTTTCCACCTCCCACAGTTTCGAGATGTCTTCTGCCGTTCCAGTTGACCAGGAAACGACTGTATCAGTGCCCCACATTGGCAGTGACTCCTCAGCAGGCCAGTCTCAACCCGCAGCCTCTCCCGATGCCAGCGATGGAGTCAGCCTTCCCAGCAGCCCACAGGTGCAGCCCATTATGGACGCACCTCGTTCAGAAGAACTTCAGTCTCCTTTGCCGCCTGTCCTTCAGGTGGCTGCATCACCGGCGACGAACACCGAGTTGATTGATCCGTCTGCCCCTGTGCCCGATCAGGCAGGCGAGCGCCCAAAAGCCGGGGGCGACGCAGAGGCCGTCGCCGCTGACGCCAGAACAGGTCGGCTTCCGGCCGCGGCCTCTTCGACTGTGCAGACGCCCGGATCAGTCTCAGATGCACTGCATTTTCCCAGCCAGGCGGAAACCTACCCTCCAGCGTTGGCCGCACCTCGGCCTGTCGCTCCTTCACTCCCCCGCCTGGCCGGCGACTCGCTCCCCATTTCCGTCAATGGGCAGGTTCTCCCGACGGCGGTTTCGAGCCCCGAGCCTCTGCAACCTGATGCCGAGCCTGTCCGGGCGGCAGAACCTGGATCACCACCGGAAAGAGTGGAACCCTTCTCCCCGACCTTGACCGCACCCCGGCCTGTGGTCCTTCCCATCGCCCGACCGGCAGGTGAGCGGCTCCCTGTTTCCGTCAAGGCACAGGTTCTTCTGCCGGTGGTTTCCAACCCCGAGGTTCTGCAGTCTGCTGCCGAGCCTGTCCAGACAGTGGAATTCGGAGCACCATCGGAACGAGTGGACTCCTTCTCTCCGCCATTGACTGCGCCTCAGCCTGCCGCCTTCCCGACCGTCCGACCGGCAGGCAACCCGCTCCCCGATCCTGCCAATCCACAGGTGCTTCCGTCGCCGATTGCGCGGCCTAACGCCGAGACTCTCCGGACGGCAGACGTCGGACCGTCACCGGGACAAGTGGAGTCCTTCTCGGCGGCCACGGCCAAGCCCCCACCTGTGCCCCTTCCACTCGTCCGACCGGCAGGCGACCCGCTCCCCGTTACCGTCAATACAGAGGTGCTTCTGCCAGCGGTTCCACCCCCCGAAGTTCCGCGGCCCAGCACCGAACCTGTCCGGACGGCAGAACTCGGATTACCACCGGAGAGGTCGAACGCTCCCTCCTCTGGTCCAGTTCAGCCGGTGACTGCAGCGAAGTCCACCGATATCGATCTCCCCCCGGCAGCGAGAGCTGCAACGCAGCCTGTGCAGAACGTGACCGGCACAGCAGCGGCGCCCTCTGCACCACCCGTGTCTGTTCCGTCTGGCTTGTCTGCACCGCCGAGGTTGGAAGGGCCTGGAGTTCTTTCCACCTCTGCCGCAGCACGACCTCTGTCACGTCAGGATCAGGCCTTGCAGAAGGCACTCGAACACCCCGGCGATCCGTTGCCGCTGAGCGTGCGCGCCCGGCTCTCACCAGTGATGGGCCGGGAACTGGGAGCGGTCCGGCTGCTTCGTACCGCCGAGGCCGCCGCTGCGACTGCGGCCGCGGCCGCCGACGCACTGGCGCTGGGTGACCGGGTGCTGCTCAGCCCGGGTCAGGACCTCGCCTCACCGCGTGGCCTGGGCCTGCTGGCCCACGAACTGACGCACGTCCTCCGGGAGCGAGACCCTGGTTTCGTGCCCCTGGTGGCCCGTGAGCCGGCCCGGACGCGGCGGGCGAGCCTTCCTGCGACGGTCCTGCCGAACGTCGCGGCTGCTTCGGTTCAGCCGGCTGCCGCACAGACCATCCAGCCTCTGCGGAACGGCGCGGCGACATCTGGGCGCACGGCGGCTCCAGGGGAGGAAGGGCTGGCCGAGTTCGTCGAGGCCCAGGTGCGCCAGGAGATGCAGGACCGCTCCCGAAGCACGCCCAGCGACTCGCCCTGGGGTGGTCTGCCCGCGCCCTGGGAACCGTTGCCCTTCTGGGACGCGCCTGTCAGTACCAGCGGAGCGGCACAGGCGGGACAGGCACGCCGCGTACCAGACAGCACCCCAGGAGGGTCATCCGGTGCAGTGGCGCAGGCGCCCAATACGCCGCCGCCGGCCCAGGCTCCGGCCGCCCGGGGTCAGGTGGCACAGGCCGCCAGCACCTCTCGCTCGGTGGACAGCAGCCCTGGCCCGGCCCCGGTATCCGCCTCGCTGGGCGCCGCCGTCGGAACGGACCACCGCAAATCGGCCAGCCCGCCCCCCGACCTCGACCGACTGGCGCAGCAGGTGTACGGCATGATCAAACAGCGTCTCGCGACCGAGACCCGCCGCAACCGCTGACACGGCACCCGGAGTTGCACGTCAAGAGGGAATGTGGACAGAGGTTCCACATTCCCTTGAACTGTATCCGTGCTGTCAAAACGCCTGAGCGTGTCAGACGAAGCGGCCGCCGTCCTGAAAGACCTCGCCGTCGAGCAGGATCTGACCGCCGCCGCGCAGGTCCTTGATCAGGTCCCAGTGCAGGGCCGACTGGTTGGTGCCGCCTGTCTCCGGGTAGCCGTTGCCGAGCGCCAGGTGCACCGTGCCACCGATCTTCTCGTCGAACAGGATGTTGCGGCTCGGCGCCTGGATTCCGGCGTTGCTGCCGATGCCCAGCTCGCCCAGGATTCTGGCCCCGCTGTCGATGTCGAGGGCGGCCAGCAGCGCGTCCTCGCCTATGTCGGCACTGGCCTGCGTCACCCGGCCGTCCTGGAAGGTGAGCCGCACGCCCTGCACCGAGGCGCCCGCGTAGATGGTCGGAATGTCAAACAGGATCTGGCCGTTCGCGCTTGTCTCGACCGGGCTGATGAACACCTCGCCGCTCGGCATGTTGCGCTTGCCGTCGCTGTTGACCCAGGTGCGGCCCTCAATGTTCATGGTGATGTCGGTATCCTTCCCGACGATCCGGACCTCGCGGGCGCGTGCAAGGCGCTCGATCAGGGTTGCCTGAAGTTCGCGCACCTCGGCCCATTTGGCCACCGGATCGGGAAAGTCGAGGAACATGGCGCTCGACACGAACGCCCCGTACTCGGCCGGCGTCATCTGCGCCGCCTGCGCCCCGAAGTCGGTCGGGTAGAGCGTCAGCGACCAGCGCCGAAGCGCCCTAGCCCGCGCCACCGGGGCCAGGGCCTTGCGGTTCCGGGCGGCCCGCAGCGGGTCAAGCCCGCTCACCGGGGCGCGGGGCGTCTCGATGCGCAGCGACGAGTCGATGCTCTCGACCTCCGCGAGCAGCACCGGCTCGGCCGCGTCGAGCAGGGCGTCAGAGGCCAGGCGCTGAAAGTCGCTCGTCTGCTCCGGGTATTCGAGCCGCAGCAGGGGCGTGGCGCCGCGCTCCAGTAGCAGCGGATACAGTGCCTCGACCAGCGGCAGGGCCAGCGTGGTGGTCTGCACCAGCACGCGGTGGCCCGGCTGCACGCCCAGGCAGTAGTCGGCGAGCAGAAGAGCGTGCTTGTGCGGGTCGTAGGCGGTATTGGCGATCGTCTTGTCGGTCATAGGCTGGTCACGGCTCCTCCGTCCACGAGCAGGGCACTGCCGTTAATATAGGCGGCGGCGGGAGAACACAGGAAGGCGGCCACCCGGCCGAATTCGTCCGGCTGACCCAGACGGCCCATCGGAATCGCCTTCTCGGAAGCGGCCCGGATCTCGGCGCGGCTGACGCCCCGCTTCTCGGCGAGCGCGTCGTCGAGCTGGTTGATGCGACCGGTCTCGATGCGGCCCGGCGCGAGGCCGTTCACCTGGATGTTCTGGGCGGCCAGCTCGATAGATAAGCTCTTGCACAGCCCGTACACGGCGGGCCGGAAGGTGTTGGAGAGCGTGAGGTTGTCGATCGGCTTGCGCACGCTGCTGCTCAGAATGGTCAGGATGCGTCCGCCGCCCGCCTTCTCAAGAAGCGGCACGGCGAGGCGCACGCTGCGCACCACGCTCATCAGCGTAAGCTGAAACGCGGTGGCCCACTGCGCCTCTCCCAGCGCCCCAAAGCCCCCGGCGGGCGGTCCCCCGGCGTTGCAGACCAGGATGTCGAGCCGCCCGAAGGCCGAGCCGACCTCGGAGAACAGCTGCGTCAGGTCCTGCTCACTCGCCACGTCGGCCTGGAATGCCAGCACCTCCGCGCCCGTCTCGGTCTGAATCCGCCGCGCCGCTTCCTGGGCCCGAGTCTGGTCGCGCGAGCAGATTGCCACCCGCGCTCCCTCTCCCGCCAGGGCCGCCGCCGTGGCGTACCCCAGGCCCCCGCTCGCCGCCGTCACCAGCGCAGTCTTGCCCTTCAGTTGCAGGTCCATTTAAACGTGCCCGTACTTTTCGAGCACTTCCGGCAGGCCCATGCCCGCGTCCAGGTCTTCGCGGATGGCGACCTCCTTGCGGGTGAGCGCCTCGGAGCGTTCCAGCACGGTCTCCACCAGTTCCGCCGGAATCACGATGGCCCCGTCGAAGTCGGCCAGGATGAAGTCCCCGGGGCGCACCCGTACCCGCTCGGCGGTGGCTCCCGGCAGGTACACCGGCACCTGCCACGCGTTCACGCCCCAGCGCCCGATCGACTGCACGGGCGAGCGGTACTGCGTGAACACCGGGAAGTTCATCTGCGCGATCCACTCGATGTCGCGGATGCCGCCGTCGATCAGCGCGCCCGCGCAGCCGCGGTGCTGCATGCCGCGCGCGATCAGCTCACCGAAGAAACACACGCCCGACGCCCCGCCGCCACTCCAGACGCTGATCTCGCCCTCGCTCAGACCGGCCACGGCCTTCATCTTCTCCGGGTCGCCGGTGCCCGCGTACGGCGTCATCTGGCCGCGGATGGTGTAGGCCCAGCCGGCCAGCTTGTTCTGCGACTCGCGGATCGGCCAGAAGCTGCTCGCCAGGCCGAAGTCGAGGTGGCCCATCTCGTCGAGCACGTCGGCCACGTTGGCGGTGTCGACCTTCAGGTACCGTGCGCGCAGGTCTGCTTTCTGCTCGGGCGTGAAGGCGGGGGAAGGGGCGCTGGTCATGAAACTCCTTGTGGGATGAGGGAACGGCGCATCTCGGCGGCAATCCAGGCCACCGGGGCGCTGCCGTACGACAGCAGGCGGTCGTGAAACGCCTGCGGGGGCATCTTCAGCTCGGCCCTCAGCTCTCTGATGATGCGGGTGCCGAGCCAGTACATGAGGCGGGTGGCCGGGTAGATGCTGTTGCGGGTGGTTTCGGCCCAGACGCGGCCCGGCGCGAAGCCCACCTCGTCCCGGTAGAAGGCCCGCATCTCTTCGAGCGTCCAAGTGCCCGTGTGCAGCCGGATGTCGGCGAGGCAGCACGCGGCGTTGCGCATCTCGAACTGCTTGAGCAGCAGCTCTTCCTGCGGGGTGTAGAAGCCAGGGTGTTCGAGCAGCAGGTCCTCGGCGTAGCAGGCCCAGCCCTCGACAAGCGTTCCGGCGGACAGGAAGGCGATGCCGCTGGCGCAGTCGGTGGCCGAGACGCGGGCGAGCCGGGAGGCCGCTTGCCGCGCACGGGCGTTCTGGGTGTGGTGGCCGACCGAGCCGTGATGCACCGCGTGCACCGCCTTGATGAACGGCGTGTTCTGGCTCTTCAGGTAGGCAGCCTCATCGGCACCGGGGGGGAAGATCCAGTAGACGCTGCCCTGCCCCGGATGCCCGGCGGGCGGCGAGCGGTAGAACAGGAAGTACAGCGCGCCCGCCGCCTCTCTGGCCCAGGCGGGCAGGTACTCGAAGCTCAGGCCGTATTCGCTCGCCGGAGTGACGAGGCCCTCGGCGGCCTTCAGCGCCCGGTCGTTCCAGGCCTCGTAGGTAGCCTGCACCTCGGCGAGCGCCGGGTGCTGCGTCTCGAGCGAGGCGAGCTGCTCGCGCCAGGAGCGGTGAGGATCGAGCCGCCGCGCCAGTTCTTCCAGCTCGGCGCGGAGTTCCTCGAAGCCGGCCTCGGCCAGCTGTTCGGCCTCGGCGGGCGAGTACGGCAGGTGGTGGGCCTCTTTCATCAGAAAGGCCAGGTAGGCCTCGCCGCTGGCCGGGTCGGCCGTTCCGGGCTTCAGCGCCCCTGCGAACGCCTGCACCGCTTTCGCCGCGTTCGTGGCCGCGCCCTGCCATCCGTCCTGCCAGTCCGTGTGCTGCAGGTCGGGGTGCTGGGGCAGGCCGCGCAGCAGCAGCGCCGTCAGTGCGTCGGCCTCCTTCCTGGCGCGCTCCACCCAGTCGGCCGGCAGGTTCAGACCCTCCAGGGTGGCCGTGCCCACCGCCAGAAATCCGGGCAGCGCTTCCAGCCGTGCCAGCACCGCCGCCGGATCGGTCGGCCGCTCGGTCGGCAGCAGCAGCGAGACGATGCCGAAGGCCGCCTCACCGGTGTACCAGGCCGGATTGTGCTGCCGGGGCCGCTCCGCAGCTTCCCGCTGCCATACCCGCAGCTGCGAGCCGAGCAGGAACAGGTCGAGGCGTTCGCCCGCACCTTCAGGCTCACCACCGAAACCTTCCACCTCGGCCAGCACCGCCTGAAGCTCCCGGCGCTCCTGCGCCAGCGCCTCTGCCCCGGCGGGCGGCAGCTGGGCGTCGTGCCCGCCCAGGCCCATGAAGGTGGCGTCGACCGGGCGAAAACGGGCGTGCAGCGCGAGGTAGGCGTTGACCAGATCGCCCACGCTCATTTTCCGGTTTCCGGCAGATCGACCCAGCGCCGCTCCTTGTGAGACTGCACGATGGCGTTCACCGTCTCCTGGCTCTTGGCCCCGTCGTAGAACGTGCACTCGCCTTCCTTGTCGTCCAGAATCTCGTCCACCCAGTGCCGGATCAGGTTGCGGTAGTACAGCTCGGGCCAGGGGGTGTTGAGGGTGGTGCCGGGCGGCAGCGCCGAGGCCGGGAGGTCGACGCGTCGGAACTCGACCTGATCAGGCGTGGCGAAATGCAGCGTCTCGGCCACGCCGTTCTCCTCGACCAGCCGGGCCACCGCCGCGCCCTTGCTGCCGTACACACGCAGCTCGACGCCGGGATAGTTGCCCACCGCGATGTACGAGGTCTGCAGGATGCCCTGCGCCCCGCTCACGAACTCGGCCAGAGCCACCGCGCCGTCTTCCACCGGAATGCGCTGCATGCCCTCGTAGCCGCGCACGATGCGTTCGGGCACGTAGTTGTGCAGGCTCCCAATCACGCTCTTATACTCGCCGGCGCACCAGCGCACGAGGTCGAGCAGGTGCGAGCCGTAGCCCACGATGGATGAGGGAATCAGCTGGCTCCAGTCGGCGTCCGCCGACACCTGCCGCAGCGGGTAGGTCGGGTCGAGGAACTGCGAGTTCTGCTCGAGGCCGTGCACGTGGAAGATCTCGCCCAGCGTGCCGTCGTCCACCCAGGTCTTGATCTGCCGGATGGCCGGCGAGTAGCGGAAGGTGAAGCCCAGCTTGGTGCGCACGCCGTGTTCCTCGGCCACCCGGGCCGCCATGAAGGCGTCCTCGGTGCTGTGGGCCAGCGGCTTCTCGCTGATCACGTGCTTGCCGGCCCGGATGGCCGCGAGGCTCAGTGGCAGGTGGGTGTCGGTGGGCGTGCAGACATCGACCATCTGCACCTCCGGGTCGTCGATCAGCTGCTGGGCGTCGGTGTAGATCTTGCGAATCCCGAACATCTCGGCCATCGCCTGCGCCCGCTCGGGCACAGTGTCGCAGATGGCGACCAGTTCGGCGCGGTCGTAGGCGTGGTAGCCGGGCAGGTGGGCCTTCTCGGCCCAGGCGTGCGCCCCGATCACGCCGACGCCCAGTCGCTTCTGGCCGCTCATGGCAGCGCCTTGCCGATCTCGTTCACGTAGGCTTCGAGCTCGTCGTAGTTCTGGAAGCCCAGTTGCCGCTGCCCGCCCTCGATCTCGTAGATCATCTCGCAGAGCTTGGCGTTCAACCTCGAGTCGGCCCCGACCCGGGCGGCGTACTCGACCAGCTTGCCGTTCGAGGAGCGCACCTCAGACGGACGGTTGCGGTACACGATGTCCCACCAGATGCCGCTGCCCTGCTTCTTGAACTGGTGCGCGTCCGGCTTCTGGTCCTTCTTCAGCAGCCAGACCGCGTGGTTGATGTTGCCGATCAGTTTCTCGGTGTCGGCCGGAGTCTTCGGCTTGTAGTTGGCCGGGTCGAAGAAGTCGAAGGCCTCGACCGTGATGCCGTTCGCCTCGGCGATCTCGAGGGCCTCTCGCACCACCGCGCCCGCCACCCGCGCGTAGCGCTCCACCCCCAGCGTCTCGCGAATCGGGGCGTTGACCAGCGCGCTGAACACCACCTGAGCGCTGTAGACCTCCTTGGCCCAGATCTGACCCCAGATGTTGTCTGAGAGCTGCACCTCGGTTAGGGCCGAGAGCATGCCGGCCAGTTCCTGAAGGCGCAGGCTGCGCTCGCCGGTCATCTCACCGAGCTGAATGGCCCCCTCGTGCACGAACTCTAGGTACCCGGGATCGACCAGCGCGCCGCCGTAGTTGGGAATCGAGCCCATCACGCGCTCGACGCCGCCCAGGCCCGCCTGCGTCAGCCGCTCGGCGATGGCGTGCTCGTTGAAGCCGTTCTGGTACGACACCACGAAGGTGTCCGGGCCGAACAGCGGCAGCACGCTCTCGAGCGCCTCGATGGTGTGCTGACTCTTGGTGGCGATCAGCACAGCTTCCAGCGGTCCGGTCAGCTCGTGCGGGTGCAGCGCCTTGGGGGTGAAGTGCAGCTCGCCGCGCACGCCGTCCACCTTCAGGCCTTTTTCCTTGATGGCGTCGATGTGCTCGGCCCAGCGGTCGACCAGCGTCACGTCGTGACCGGCCTTCGACATGTA
>Ga0160427_10001799_pt1 | contig 13056 bp, 12 predicted proteins | sample SolpanmetagenomL_FD_108194 | JGI IMG/M metagenome (GOLD analysis project Ga0160427, IMG submission 108194) | Solar panel surface microbial communities from Lawrence Berkeley National Laboratory, California, USA - L | ecosystem: Engineered > Built environment > Solar panel > Unclassified ...
ATGTTCTGGATGCAATCCACAGGGAGTGGACCGATAACGGGGGTCGCACGAGAGTTGGAACGGAATTTCTCGCTAAGACTGAAATTTGGCATTTGAGTCACTGTCTGTCAGGTTGAGGTATACCCCAACCTGACGTCAGATCCTGCCCTAAAAAGTGTCAGACTAGGATTGAATCTCAGTTCATCTGACACTGTTCTCGAAGTGTCTAAGATCCTAATCGGACACTTCGAGAAGAATCATGACCACAACGGCCCGGAAAATCCACAGCGTCAAACCCATAACCAACGCGATGCCAGCTCCACCTACAGAAACCAGTACTTCACTTACATCCAGGCCAGCAGCGACCATAACACCACCCGGCAGCTCGACAGTATGACCTTCAACGCATTGCACAGCCCCAATCGCAGTCACAGGCGTTGTCGTCAGCTGTACCGAACAGGCTTAGGTATCTTGCGATTGCTCCGGCTCGACCGTCAGCTTCAGTTTGAAGTGACGAAGGATGGTGACCCAGACAAGAGGGATCTTGCCACGACTCTGAAGAGCGCGGTTGAGTTCCTGTGGCTCTAGCCCCATCTGCCGAGCGACTTCGGCCTGGCTCAGTCCTGTCTTCTGAATATGCGCTCGTACAACAGCGCGTATGGCGTCGTTCACCCCAATAGGGTACGTCGTCCGTTCCGGGTTATGTCGCACCTCCATAGCGTAGTCCGATTCGGTTGACGTGTAAACCGTTATGGCCTATGATGGAATGGTCGGGAAGGTACAGCAGGTGTTTTCCAACGACAGGCCCCTGGCACGATCCAGGGGTGAGGACAATCCCTCGGGAGGGCCAATGACCAGCAGAACGCCACAGACTGTAACCAGCCCGTTCGACCGCATCCGCCAGGTTCACCCGGATGGTACCGAGTACTGGAGCGCCCGCGCCCTGGCACCGGTCCTCGGATATGAGAAGTGGGAACGCTTCTCGGACGCTATTGACAGAGCCCGTCTGGCTTGCGCCAACTCCGGACAGAACACTGAGGACCACTTTCCCGTCGCCGGGAAGATGGTCACTCTTGGGAGCAACGCCCAGAGGAATATTCAGGACATCGAGCTGACGCGCTACGCCTGCTACCTGACCGCCATGAACGGAGATCCGCGTAAGCCTGAGATCGCCAGCGCCCAGATGTACTTCGCCACTCGCACCCGTGAGGCTGAACTCCAGCGTGTCCGGCTGGAGCAGGTGGTACGCAACGACCCAATCCTGGCTCAGCTACAGATGATGCTGCAGATGCGAAACGATCACCTCGCGCTGACGGAGGAAGTTCGAGAGCTCACTGCTCGCCTCGATCACGCCCCGATTTCAGGCAGCCAGCTCACAACGGTCTTCCACCTTGGGCAGCAGCTTGGCAAACTGATGGGCAACTACTCCAAGGGCTGGGGGCTGTTGAAAACCAAGTTCAATCTGGCCGGATACCGCGACCTTCCCGGTCACCGGTATGAAGAGGCTGTGCAATTCTTGCAGTTCCAGATCCAGGCCCAGTTGAACAACTCCGCCCAGCAGGCACTTCAACCAATTCTCGATCTCCGCTTGGTGAATCAGGACCATACTGCTGTATGACCGGCCTGATCATCACTGAAGTGCTACCGGAGGGGGACGACCGGGCCTGGATCACCCTCAATGACGGCCTGACCCGGCTGGTGGGATTACGGCCACTGATGGACCAACCGGCACATCAGGCCTTGCGGTTGCGTCGATTGACTCGCGCTCCGCGCATCTCTCCGGACGGTACTAAGGTGGTCTGGCCGGGCGGATCTCTGGTCGACGTCACTGCTGTCCGGGATGCCCCACATGGTCCTCTTCCGCTTACGCTCCATGCTCTTGTCCCAGAGGCCCAGCGCTATCGCCCACTCGCTGCTCTCCTGCGTGGCTGCGAACCACCCGTGCCAGACTACCTGGATGTGCGGCCGGTCCATGTGGTGGCGTCGCGCTTGGGGCTGAAGGCGGGTGAAATGGACGTCATTCTAGCCGGACACCATCCGGTTGAACCGGAGCAGGTGGTTCCCAGGCTCAGTGACCTCGCGCTGCTGCTCAGCAGCCTTGTTCCAGAGGGCATGGTCAGTAGCATCCTCCGCCGCCCCTGGCCCTATGCCCGGCGACATTCTGCGCCGCACCCCTTACTGGATACCGCCCTGGGGTGCCTTTGTGCCGGACGCACCGACTTGGTCGAGGCGCCGCTTGTGCATCTGCTCTTGCCCCCATCTCCTCTTGCGACGGTGGAATGAAAGGAACACTGCGAAGTACACCTGCAGCAGGGCATTGCTCGCCTCAACAACCATCACCGTTGCCAGACCGAGCCGGGAGACGAAGAAGCTATCCACGAACCCGACCGCGCTCTGTAACAACCAGTTCGTGGGAGCCCTTCAAGCCCGTCGAAGCCTCCATCCTGACCTGGACCAGTTCGTGGGAGCCCTTCATGATCATTTCGAAGTGTCTTGACTTATGGTCCTGTCCTGGGGGTTCATTCCATTTTTGAAAGTCGGTACGACCGTCAATGGCCTGTTTCTGCCCGCCCGTTAGTCTTCGAGAATCCTGAACGGCACACGCTTGACTCTGAACGTTGTTCTGCGAGGTACGTCCGCTTGATGCTCGTCAAATGCCCAACTTGATGGAATGGACAACCCAGCATCAACCAGGATTTGTCTCGCCCGCCTTAGTGTGCCTGGATCTGTGTGCCGCCACCAATAGCGTTCGAGATAGCCACGCAGGGCTGGATCCTGCGCCAGCCGAGGCCACACTTCAAAATCCGCTGTAGACCATTGTTGATGTGACCGAGACAGCACGTGCTGAACCCGTCTGATGTGCTCAAGACTCCCTGAATGCAGCGCCTTTGAAAAGTTTGAACTGAAAGGAAGCACGGTGTAGAGCAAGCGGGTCGACCGAGTGAGAGCTACGTAACACACACGGTCTTCTTCTGTACCCAAAGCGCCGACAATTCCAATATCGTCCTCTTCTGGACCGCTTCCAGAAGCAATCACGTCTTCGTCCATACTGTTTTGTTCAGACCTATGGCTTTCGTGCTTCTTCTGCCGAGGCAACTCGAAAATCAGCACACACGGGAACTCTTTCCCTTTGGCACCATGGATTGTGCTGACATGCACAGGTCGAGCTTCGGACTGTTCAGCCCTTCGAAGGACAGTCTCCAGGTCCAGGAGGGAAATAGATCGGTCGAGAACCTGAGCGAATAGACGCCACTTCTCGGGAGCCACGGCTTCAAGATAGGGTCGCAAAAGAGCGAGCAGCGCACGTGAATCGCCGTCGAAGGCATGCAATTTATTCCAAAGGTCGAATGCCAGTTCCAGCGCAGGCGTGGAATGTTCTGGAGAGCGTCTCGCCTGCTCGGGTGTCCGCATGCTGGACCAGGACCCATCCAGCCAATTCCGTTCCATGGGCGTCAAAGCGTAACCGAGAAAGGTCAGTACCTTCCTGATCGGATGTTCTGCAGCCCTACACTTGTTCCGTATCTCTAAAGCAGGTTGGAGAACAAGCTGGCAGGCAGGGTTCTGGAACAGCACCTCCACAGGTTGTTTCAAGCTGACGACGTTGTATCCACGACGTTGCAGGAAGGCGATAACCTCTTCCTCCTCTTCTACCCTCCGGACGAGAATGGTTATTTCCTCACCTTTCTGGAACAGCGCTTCGACGCGGGCATTCAATAGGCTGAAGGCCTCGGCATGGGTGCCGCACCACTGGACATGCAACTCCCCGTAGAATCCTCTGGCCGGCACCAGCATCTGTGTGCCATCCAGCTGAGAAGAGGCCGCGAGCAGATGGGCACCAGGACAACGGAAGTTGTCACTCAACTTGAGCGGCGGCGACTGCCGAGCGAGTCGCAGAAAGCTCTGTCCCCAGCTGCCCTGAAAGCCGTAGATGCTTTGTGCAGGGTCAGCCACCACCATGAAATGTTTGCCACGCGCAAGCCACTCAATGATCTCGGACTGAAGAGGGCTCACGTCCTGATATTCGTCGGCGATCACGAATTCGTAAGCTGTAAGGAGGTTCCGAACTGCCACATCATCCGCTTGGAGAGCACGGTGACCCCAGATGAGCAGATCGTCGTGACCCAAGAGCGTCCGGCCCGTATGCTCCCGGAACGCTGCTCGCAGTTCAAACATCACCTCGAGTGCATTAGCCATCCCATGGCCTTCAGGTATCTGTTGCGATTCCGCTTGCCACAACTCCATCCAAGCCAACTGCACTGCCCTGCTGAACTCTTCGAATGTACTGTGGCCGCATCGGTCCACCTTATACGCCTCTCGGAGTAACCGCTCCACCTCATCAGGATCGTAAGTAAAAGATTCTGTCGGCAGCACTTTGTTCAGAAGGCTATGGATAGTGACCGCCGTGCATTGCAGTTTGGCCTTCCCCAGGCGAGACCGTAGGGTCTGGGCAGCCGAACGGCTGAACGTCACGAAGAGGATTTGCTGGGACCTTAAACGTCGACCGATCAAAGCCCTGGCTCTCTCGACCAGCACACTGGTCTTGCCCGAGCCTGCGACCGCCTGCACCGTCACGACCCCTGGTCCGTACGGGCACTTGATCACTTGTCGCTGCTCTTCCGTCGCTTGGAACGAACTCACCCGTCGTTTCCCATTGCAGCCAGCACAGCCCGGCGGAGGGTCTCGAAGTCAAAACCCCGTGCCGCTTCCAGGACTCTCAGATCTTGATATCGGCGTTTCGAGATGGCCAGAGACATACGGTTTGCAGTGCGGGCAACCATCCCACAAGCAACAGCCCTCTGATGTTGTTGCACCTCTCTACTGACGTTGAAAAAGGCATAGTGGGCACTTTTGATCCGGCGATCCTGGCTGAAACGATCGGCTGCATCAAGACGGAGTTCAACCTGCCAGGCCTGTAGATATTCTTCGGCTTCGGCGATGGTTTCCACATCCCTGTTGAGGACAGCCCGGAATGCCTGTATCCGGTCGTAGGCAGTTTTCAGAATCCAGTCTCCATCCAGAATTCGCTCTCTCCTGGCCACCGTATCGACCGTCTCGGATCTTCCTTCTAAACTCGAACCGGTGAGAGGATTCTCGAGGATAAGCCGCCGATGGCGTTCGAATTCCGGTGCCCGACGCTGCTCGACTGTCAACTGTTCAGTGAATCGCCATAACACTTCTTTGAGAGCCGGTTGGACAAGGTGAATGGCACTGAAGGCATCGACTACCGGCTCGACACCGCTCGGCAAATGCTGACCCCAGGCCGGATTTGACACGAGAACTCGGCGAGCCAATGCTCCGGCTTCGGAAGTCAGGTACTCGATTACGGCCGAGAACTCTCCTGGCATCAACTGCAATGGCCGGCCGGAACGGGCGTCCGTCACCAGCCAGTAGGGACGCCGGTGCCAGGACCAGCTCAGGAGCCCGATCCATTCTCCTGCAGGCCGTTCATTGACTTCTGGAAGTAACAGATATTTTCTCAACGCGTCCGGCGAGACACCGCTTTCTCGGCTCAGACGACCCAGCGGACGACCTGAGACTGCTTGAACCGTTAGCGCTGTCCTTAGCCGGTCAGTCATGATTTCGGTGACCCCAGTGCACTGCTCGGTACCGCAATCCGGACACCTGGCGGTCATCCGTAGCCCTTTGATGCGTACTGGATGGTCACCCAATGGTAGATCCCAGCTTCCCCGAGAAGAGGTCTTCACCTGAAGCGCCTCTGATGGCGTCCCGCAGCGGCAGGCCTGCGGCTTGACCGGTGATGGATGGACAACAAGCACTTGCCGAGGCCGCTTTGAGACGTTCACTGTATACATGGCCCTGACGTAAAAATGGTGAAACTGCCGCTGAAGATGGAGCTCCTGAGCCTGATATCGGAGGTCCTGTGCTTCGGTATGTCGTGACCAAAGCGGGCCGAGCTGCCGGGTTGCCCGGGACTGCTGTAGAAGGCGCCGGAGCGTTCCATTCACCCTCTCGGTCTGGGCGTTGGTGGGTTTGGAACGGTTCCCACGTCCCATGGCAGCTTCCGGATGGTGATAGTTCAGCACCTCCTGGCGCCAATCGGTCAATAAATAAGCAAGGCGGGAGAAGGGTCTGTGCATTCCTATCGGCGAAGTGTTGAGCACCCTGAACGTCCAATTGTCCATCAGTTCCGATGCTTTTTGAACGTCGTCGGCTCGCCAGATGTCATGCAGATCGTTGGCGAGTTGAAGCAGGTGAGTCAACTGCACGAGTTCTGCCTTACTGGCCTGAAGCGTGCAGCGGATGTCCTGAGTCTTGAGTCCGCGCAGGTAGTCGGCCCTGAGTTGACGCAGTTTAGCCGGGCGCCGCAGGTCTGCGGGAAGTAAGGCTTGTGCGGCTGACTGGAGATCCTCTGAGGCCTTGGCGACCAGATGGAAGCGGTCGACCACTAAAACGACGTTCGGCCCGAACACTTTCCGGGCCACCTGACGAAAGGCGTCCCACATGTCCGTGACGATCACTGGACGCCACGTCAGAGTGGGTCCACCGAGGCCAGACAGCCCGTGCTGCCCTCTCCTCTGCTCGTCCTCCACGACCTCCTTCAGCTCTCGGAGGCAGTCTTCCAGAGATTCCTCTCGGTCCGGCAACAGATCAATCAGGCGTGACGTCTTCAGATCGACAACCACGCCGAGTTCTGTGCGTTCCCAGAAGATCTCATCAATCCCGATGTGAGTCAGCTCCCCCCAGGTACGGGTATCCCGCGAGTTCGAGAGGCTGGCGTCCAATGCGGCAGAGAAATATTGCCAAAGGCTGGCAGGAGCCACTCCGCTCCAGATAGCCAGAGAGGGTACGGATTGGCCACGCAGGTACCGGTCGAGCAGGGCATCGAAGAGCCTTTGAGTTATCAGCAAGTCAATCCCACCGACCGATGCCCGGATCCCAGCCGTTACCAGTGGATGCGCCTGCTCATGCTTAGCCTTGCATTCAAACCGTTGGAAGTAGGCTTTGATCGAGGCCGGCTCCCAGCCCCGGGGAAGGTCCTGAAGCGTGACGGACAGCCGCGCGCCTTTGCGGGTTGCCCGGCCACACGTGGGGCAGTCCGGGCGCAGGTTGTGCAGGACCGCAACGGTCTCGCTGCCCGTCGATGACAGAACATGGAGGTTTGGCAATCCAGGAACCGTCTCGACCTCCATCTATGACACCAGCATACCCGGACCGGGTGGCCATCGCAGGCACATGTATCTCGGAGGTCCACCTGATCCGCTCTTCGCGGCCTGGACAGGAGTGAGGGAGCCGGCTTCCGCTTAGCCAGAAGCCCGGGCCTCGCTGGACGCCCGCGAAAGCGGGATGCTTTAGCTTGTGAAATAATTCACTTATTCAGGCCCACTTGGCGCCAGTCCAGTAGTTTCAGACGGTGCCTCCTTTGGATCGAGCCTAAATGTGGACTCAGTGTACTAAATACCAGGGCTGTATCGCCGTACCTGCCAAGAACCTATCCTGACTCAGCAGGGGTTCTCCTGCTCTCTGATCCACTGGGGCAAGACCTGTGGGGCCAGTCGGATGCGGTGACTCCTGATTGGCTCGTGCAGGCGGATGTTCCGTGCCGCATTGACGTCTGTGGGCAGTCGGATCCCGCAGAGGCCACAGATGAACACGCCACCTCGTGGGCGATGAGCAGCCGCCCCTTTACAGGCCGAACAGGTTTTCGAGGTAAGGTGCGGCGGAACCCACTCCACCCGTGTGCCCGTCAACCGGGTGAGGGCCTCAAAATGATCCAGCCAGGTCCACAAGTATCCCTCCCGGGCCAGCCGGATGTACCGGGGATTCTGCAGTTCAAGAGTACGCCAGTTCGTCTCCTCGATACGCACCAAGTCATGACACAACAGCTCGGCCCAGGCCCGCCGGTACCCTATTTGATGCCTCTCCCAAAGGGCACGTCGACCCTCTGGGCCCATTTCCCCTGAAGTCAGGTCGGACAGGGCCGGGCTGAGCGTCACGTCCTCTGTGTCGGTGGCCCAAGTCAACGGGTGCGCACAACCGGGATCAACGCCGGCAATGCTGCCGGACTGACGTTCCGGAAACCAGGTGGCCCGCGCGACTGACGTAAGGCTGAAATCCAACCTGCAACACCAGCGCCACGTCCCGGTCCGGTCACTCACAAGCCCCAAAGTGGCGCGCAAAGCCCTCACGCCTGGGACTGGGTCCACTTCCTGAAGTGGACCCACACACCACGGCAAGTACTGGACAAGGTGACGTCGGATGGCGGTCGTCTCTGCCGGACTCAACTGGCCGCCCGACCTGAGCAGGGTGGCGAAGTCCTGCTCGATCTGAGCACGCCACTCGACAAGCCGTGTTGCCCTCATGGCCTGCAAGGCCTGCAGGAACGGCATCGGTAGGGCAAAAGCGTCCACCGGCACCGTCACCCCGTCGCCGATCAGCAGCTGCGTATCCGCAGGAAAGCAAGGGCGGCCCGCCAGGGTCAGCTGGTCCAGGTCATCGGGCGGTTGAAGGTCCCCCAGCCTGACCCATTCGGGCATCGCCTTCAGCCGGGCCAGTTCATCACGGACCGCCCGTTCCGCCTGGTTCCGAACCGTAAACTCTACGTCCGTACGCTGGTCGCTCCCCCGAATATCGACGGGGGGAAGCAGCTGGGTCAGCAATGTCCTGGCTGCAGGAACAGCCGGTTTCTGGATGAGGCCATGGGCATCTACCGCTTCGAGACGGGTTCGCAGGTGTCGCCAGACATCGGCACGCACTCGGTGCTGGTGCGCAGCCTGCTGCCGCAGCCGGGCAGCTTGTGCTTCGTCAGGATGTGCCGGAACAGAGAAACTGATCAGCGTCGAGCCATCATTCATGAAAACCTCCGGATCTTCGCTCAGGAAGCGGAGATCAGAGGCGTTCGGCATGGCGGCAGGTGGAGGCTGCGGCTCCACTCGCCGCCATTGTTCATATCGAAAGAAGCAGGGAAGCGGTTCAAACCAGAGCAAATCAACGCAGACCCTGGCGTGGACCAGTGATGAACAGAACTGGTAATCGAAGGCGGTCATGGCCGAACCTGATCCCGCTGGGCTGATCACTAAGCCATCACAGCTGGACTTCTACTCTGGGAACATGTCGGGTTACGAGTTGATGGTGTACAACCTGGACCTCCAGGGCCGAAGCGAACGGCTGGGAACACTCTCGCCGGAAGCCCTGAGGCGGCGGGGCACGGAGGTTGCCCGTGACCGAAATGCCCAGGGCCTGTGGGAGCTCACGGAGGCGTATCTGGTTCTGCGGGGAACCCGGGGCGCGCGGGTGAGCCACCATACGCTCTCCACCTACCGATTCGGTCTCGAGACCTATCTCAAATACGCGGACCCGGCAGGCGTGAGTCTATTGCAGCCGCGACCCAACGAAGGCTTTGCCTATGTTCGCTGGCTTGAAACCCAGGGTCTGGCCCCGGCCAGCGTAAAGAACCGTCTGGCGGCCGCTCGCTGCCTGTATGCCGCCTTGAGATGGAGTGGCGCTACCGACGCTTCGCCGTTCGCCGACGTTCGCGCCCCGGCCGATCCTGTTCCCCGGACCGAGAAGAGAAAACCCTACCCGGAAGCGGATCTTCAGCAACTGCTGGCCTGCGCCGATCCACAGGAAGCCCTGATCATCCTGCTGGGCACGCATGCGGGCCTGCGGGTCAGCGAAATGCTCAGCCTGACCCGGCCGGATCTTCACCTGACCGGCCACGAACCTTACCTGACTGTCACCGGCAAACGGCAGAAGCGTCAGGATGTGCCGGTCAGTACCACGCTGAAGGCGGCGCTTCTGAAGTGGATGAACATGACTCCACAGCTGGCGCCCAGGTTGCTGAGCTTCACCACTAGGCAGACCGTTGGGGTCCATCTGTCTGCATTGTGCGAGCGGGCTGGGGTGCGGTACGACAGGCGGGCCGTGCACGGGTTGCGCCACAGCGCCGGTACTCGGGTTTATGTCGAGACGCATGATCTGCTGGAAGTCCGAGATCATCTACGGCACCGGGACGTGACATCGTCCGAGATCTACGTCGAATATGCTCGGAAAGACCGGCCGGCCGTCAACCGCACCTGGTAAACCGACTCCGCGGACTGCAGACGTGTGGACGGCTATTTGACAACCGGGCAAGGTCGCGCTCATGGACGACCAGAATGTCCCGGACAGTGTCATAGTCGTGCCCTCTGGCCCCGAAGTGTTCCACGATCTGGTCTGCCAAGTGGTACAGCGTCTCGGCGTTCAAGCGGTCACCACCGCCAGGATCGACAGCAACCTCGGTATTCCCCGCCAGAACGTCAGGACCTGCCTCCTCGCCTTACAGGAACACGACTTGGTGCTGTACGAAGCCAGCGAGCGTCAGAACGCCGTGATTCACCTGATGGACCAGGGACGCGCGAGAACCGGGATCAGCGAAGGGGATTCCGACAGCCTCTCCTTCCCCATCCTGGGAGAAGTCGCCGCTGGCGAACCCATCCTGGCCGAGGACCAGATCGAAGTCTACGCCGCCCGGCTCCAGGACATCCTCGACCTGCACGAGGGCGACTTCCTCCTGCGGGTCCGTGGAGACAGCATGATCGGCGTCGGTATCTACCCCGGAGACTTGGTCGCCATCCACACCACCAGTGATGAACGCCATAGCGGCGAGATCACGCTGATCACCGTGCCCGGCGACAACACCGCCACCTTCAAACGCTGGCAGCGGCACAACGGCACGGTATCGCTTCACAACGAGAACCCGGCCTACGCCATGATGACGTTCAACGTCGAGGACATCCAGGTGCAGGGGTGCCTGGTCGGGCATATCGGCACCGGACGCAGCCGCCGCACCGAAAACAACGGACACGGCTGAGATGGACGTGTCCAACCCCGACTATCTACCGCCCATCACCCAGGGGAAACTCCAGCTAGACGATCCGGTCTGCCGCGCCTGGGTGGCAAGCATCATGGTGCAGCTGGCAAAATCATGCCACTCGAGCGGGCGCGGGCGTGGTGGATGCGGTTGCACATCGGACTGGGAAACAAAGCCCAAGTCTATCTGCTGCCGGAAGGCTGGACTCCAGCCCGTACGGAGGCTTGTCTGCTGGAAGTCTATGCCTGCCACAGACCCGACCCGCACTTATAAAAACTCAGCACGCTCTTGAACTTCAAAGAGCCTGCACGTCAACTGGATCGATCCCAGACATGACCGTCTCGACGTCCGCCTGTGCCTGCGCCGTTCTGTACCACTCACCAAGAGCAACGTATCGATCCTGAAGATGCTGGAGTTCCTCAGTGGTCACCGTTGCTGTCAACCCGAAACGGGCGATCAGGTTTTTGTCCGCCGCTTCCAGATTGGCCAGCACGATCCAGGACATCAGCCCCACCATTTCAGCGATCACCTCTAGCTGGTCCCCCACCACGGCAGAATGGCCCAGTTCCGCCGCCTGTGCTACGCCCTTCTGGTCCCAGACGCCGTTGTTGTGCACCTGGATATGACGCATGGTCATCATCAGTCTGGCAGCGCCGATGGTCTTCTCACTGAACAGAGGCACACCGACCTGACGTCGGTAGAATTCCAGGACTTCGTCCATCCCCTTGTTCTCCAGATGGACGCGCACCTGATCCCGGAGAAACGCCTGAATATCCTCCACTGAACCGAGATGCTCGGACAATTCTCTGAGGCTGACCTTCTTGTCTTTGATCTTCAGGGCCAGACCCGCGTCAACCGTGAGCACCCGTTCGAGTATGGTGAAGGCGTACCACTCGGTGATGTCCGCAAGCCGGGACAGGCACAGCCCTGCAGTGAAACTCAGGACCTCTTCAGCGCCCTTCGGGGGTGCGGGCGGCTTTCCACCGCCGGTCAGCGAACGCAGCAGCGTGCCGAGGACGGGTTCGATTTCAAAGCGTTTCTGAAGGGCTGCCAGAACCGCGTTGGCTTGATGAATACGGAGATAGACCGTGCGGAGCGCGTCCGAGTGGATGGGAACAGTTTCGGAAGCAGCCGCGAGGTCCAGGGCAGCAATGCGCACCGGTTCTGAACCGTCAGACGGGATTGAACTCACAGTGGGTCCTTCACACCGGTCGGGGGGTCCCGAAACCATTCATGCCAGGTCAACCTGAGATGCCGTCCCGTGACAGGATCGATTCTGACGATAAGCGCTTCTTTGACGGTCAAGCCATGGTTGATCCAACTCATCTCGAACGTCCCACAGAACACGCCCAACACGTTGATCATCACACTCATGCCCCCGTTGCCCGGCATAGGAAACACTAGAGCCCCCAGAACCTGCCCGTTCAGTTCGAATGGCAGGTCGTCCTGACTTTGTCCAATGCCATGTGAGCCTCTGACCCTGGGCCACTTGATCTCCTTGCCCGGGTCGTAGTTCATTAAAAAGGTTCTCACTTCAGTGCCTACTGGGTCGTCCAGGTAGGCGTCTCCGATCACCATGCACGTCAGCTCATAGGCAATCTTCAAGAGCCCAGGAACGAAGCCCAGCATGTCCATCCTTCTGTGATACGTCAAAGAGGGATGGATATGCCTGACCACCTCGGGTTCAGACCGCTCTGAGAGCACCAGACCGCGCTTCCGCGCGCGCTCACTCAATTTGTTCACGATCGCGTCGACCACGCTAGGATCATCGGCGGGTGCGGTGATGTGGTAGCGCTCTGTACCGTCCGGGTCTCTCTGCTGAACAACCTCAGGCCGAACAGACAACACGTTTGGACGGTCACCACTCCCTGGTTTAAAAAGCACGCCGACCTCTGGTTGATCGGTCAGCTCACCCCAGCCGAAGGGATTCGGCACCTTGCCACTGTTCCCCGTCAACTGTAGCTGGTGCCGTACGAGGTCCATCAGCATGTTATTGACCAGCCCATCATCAACGAGGTGGCCAAGCGTGTTGTTGCAGAGGCTGCAAACGTCGTCGAAATGAAAGGGGTCACCGCCGACAGCGGCAGGGAAGAGATGCTCCCTAGAACGTCTGACCGCGTCACTCCATGGCTGGAGACAGAAGATACATCGGTTCACCCGCCAAGATTAGTGCGAACGGTAGAGATGCATCACGCTCTTTGAAAGCCTTGGTGATCGCCGAAAACGTCTTCTATTTGAATTCACGCCAGGGAGAGCAAAAGATAAGG
>Ga0160427_10001801_pt1 | contig 13050 bp, 11 predicted proteins | sample SolpanmetagenomL_FD_108194 | JGI IMG/M metagenome (GOLD analysis project Ga0160427, IMG submission 108194) | Solar panel surface microbial communities from Lawrence Berkeley National Laboratory, California, USA - L | ecosystem: Engineered > Built environment > Solar panel > Unclassified ...
ATCCTCAATATCCAGTACAACCAAGCATGTTGCCACCTACATTTGGACACTTCTCGCCCAGTCCAGTGGAGATCAACATGCCCCTGGTCAGGCATTACGATGAGCTCCGTAGAGCCATCAAACTTCGACCAGTACCACCAACGACTCTCGAAAGTTTCGAAAACATCTTCGCTTCATGCGAAAATGCAATGCCAGAATCACTCCAGCATTACTCCACCACTTATCTTGATCCCTACATGTTCCGCGTCACCATGGCCTTGCCGAATGCCAGGATCATGCTGCATCGGCAGAACTTATCCCCTCTATGCTCAGCAGAGGAATGTCGAGTAGCCCTGAATGCCTGCGCTGGCGCAGCTCAAATTAGCGTTCGCCTCATCAACCGCAGTTTGCAGCAGGCGCCTACTATACCACAACCTTTCACGGAACCCGGCCGAGCGAACCTTCCATGGGAGCTTCGCGTTCGATCCTCAACTCCGTCCTTAGTCTGCACCCATCTATGGCGATGCATATTGGTACTTGCACTGGCACTAGACTTCAATGGTGCCTTGACTTGCGCGCGAGTCGGCGCGGCTATTGCAGACCTTCGCAAGATCAACGTAGCGTGCGCAAAGTATCTTATTTTCTTCCTCGAGCGCCTCACTGATCGGGTACGGAATGGACAAGGCGAGAGACACATGCTGGAGCAAGACGAGGAAATGCTCGCTTACGCCAGTGGCGATCTACAGGAAGATGCTAGAGGCTCGTGGATTTGGACAGAAGCTGAGTCACCATCACGAGAGCTTCCGGGATCATACTCTGTGGATACTACACCTCTCGCGAGCCCTGAAGATGCGCCGCCAGGCCAAAGTGGCGCGTTTGCATTTGGTGGAGAGTGGCAGCGTGTAGAAGCACTTCTGAGAGAATTGCGACACGAACAACAACGTCAACGTCCGCTTCCACCTTTTCAGCACGGCAGATCGCAGAGCATGCAGTCTGTCGCACAGTCGGACGCTGCAGGGAGACATTCAACACCCAATACAGCATTTAGTCCCGGAGGCAATGAACGCATGAACATTGCCAATATCATTTGACGGATCAAGACCATTGGGACATATGGCAACACTTCTTTTCTTTCTTTTCGGATCAACTCTTTCAAGCATGGTGTTTATGGAAGGACGATGTTATGAACACTAATAATGCCATGGCTGCAACGACTAAGAGAGCGCACTGTAGCATGACGATTTATATTTGCTTCAAGCTGTGAGCACGAGCTCTTGCCCGCAGACCGGGTTACATGGGACGATGAAGAGGTCGGAGAAGGTCTACACTATATTGCATGCCGCGCCTTGGCTTTAGCGTAGCACAATCTTAGCTTACCTTTACCGCGCGATTTTCGCCAATCCTAAGGCCACGTTTTTGGTGACGTATTCTAGGGGATCACCCCGCACGTCCCGGCCAAGCTTTGAGCTTGTTTATTGAGATGCATTCCCCCCCCTTAGGGAATCTCATCCTTTTTCTTTCCGTCTCATCCCTCCGCCATAACATAATTCACCACCAACAACCCCCTCCAATCCCCTCACGATGGTTCACCTAGCTACTGTGAGGTCCGACAAGGAGCGCAAGGCTTCCTCCGTCATTCCAGGACTGGAGATGAAGCGTGAACCTGATACAGCAAACACAACTGTTTATGGAAGTAGCTATGCTGGTCAGGTAAGAGATGCTCGCATGAACGAGACTGGTAGTATTCCGTACTGACCGGCGCCCAGGATCTGCCCAAGGACGAGATGCCCGAAGAGGAGATGCCAGCCGCAGTGGCATACAGACTGATCAAGTATGTGAAAGGTATGCTGTTGGTGAACCACAGTTATCTGACAATACTAGGGATGATCTCACTCTGGATGGCACTCCCACTCTCAAGTAAGCTTGCTTTGTTTCTATAGCTTCGGCGCTGGCTAATGTGCAATACAGCTTGGCCTCCTTTGTCACAACTTACATGGTGATTTCGTGCCCGTCATCATTGTATTTCATATAGCGTCTAACTATAAACAGGAAGAGGAAGCAGAGAAGCTTATGGCTGACGCATTCTCCAAGAACTTTATCGATTATGAGGTAGACAGTCACCAATCATACTTGACATGATTGACTTTGCTAATGGCCGTCCAGGAATACCCAATGTCTGCCGACATCCAGGTAAGTACGAACAAACTACCACACTATACACTGTGCTCACTTTCTTCCCCATAGAACCGATGTGTCAACATGATCGCCCGTCTTTTCAACTGTCCTACCCACGACGATGCTCAACCCATGGGCACCGGCACAATCGGAAGCTCCGAAGCAATCATGTTAGCAGTCCTAGCAATGAAGAAGAGATGGCAGAACAAGCGCAAGGCAGCAGGCAAGCCCCACGACAAGCCCAACATCATCATGAACTCCGCCGTCCAAGTCTGCTGGGAGAAAGCAGCTCGCTACTTTGACATTGAGGAAAAGTACGTCTACTGTACACCAGACCGCTATGTCATGGATCCCAAGCAAGCCGTCGATCTCGTGGATGAAAACACCATTGGTATCTGCGCTATCCTTGGACTGACCTACACTGGCGAGTACGAAGATATCAAGGCCATCAATGATCTCCTGGAAGAGCGCAACTCCGACTGTTACATCCACGTTGATGCGGCATCTGGTGGCTTTGTAGCGCCATTCGTCTACCCCGAGCTCGAATGGGACTTCAAGCTCCCTCGCGTCATCAGTATCAACGTTTCTGGCCACAAGTACGGTCTCGTTTACCCTGGTGTTGGTTGGGTCGTCTGGCGCGATCCAGAGTACCTTCCCAAAGAGCTCATCTTCAACATCAACTACCTTGGTGCAGACCAAGCCTCATTCACCCTCAACTTCAGCAAAGGTGCTTCCCAAATCATCGCACAGTACTACCAGCTCATCCGCTTGGGCAAGCGCGGATACCGTGGCATCATGACCAACCTCACCCACACTGCAGACTACCTTTCCGCTGCCCTCGAATCCCTCGGCTTCATCATGATGTCTCAAGGAGGCGGCAAAGGGCTTCCGCTTGTTGCCTTTCGCATCGACCCAAAGCTCGACTTCAAGCATGACGAGTTTGCCATTGCTCACGAGCTACGTCAGCGCGGTTGGGTCGTGCCTGCATACACCATGGCACCTCACTCTGAGAAGCTGAAGATGATGCGTGTGGTTGTGCGTGAGGACTTTAGCAGATCGAGGTGTGATGCGTTGATCAAGGATTTCAAGATGATCATGGATGAGCTGAAGACTGTTGATCCCAAGGAGCATGAAGAGTCAAGAAAGAGGCAGGCGAAGAAGCAGAGCAAAGTGCCCAAGAGCGAAAGTATTGAGAAGGGACACCACAAGGATGATCATAGTCTGCAGGGAAAGCATGAAAAGTCGCATCCTATCTGTTAGATGGGGTTGAACACAAAAGCTAGGGTGATGTTAGTTTCAATGGATATCAACAGGAACGGGAGCCAAGTCAGTCATGAACAGCGACGTGAACATAGACGTAATATTAGAACAAGATACAGGACAATCATGGTCTTCTTCATTCACCTCACAAACAATCCGTTACCAAGATCATTCGCTAAACGCTGACACTCTAGTACTCCAAGCTAGCTCATCGGGCTGGCTGCTCACTCACTCAACCAACCATTCTAGTCATCATATGTACCTTCCCTACACACTGCACTCCATCCTCCACAATGGCAAGGAGGAGGCAACACACGACTTTTGTCATACGGTTTGCTTCAAGTGTCTATTTGGTGTTGTCAATGGGGCATGGAGCTCACTTAGCAACCCCAATCAATCCACCTCTCTCTGAACCAAACTTAGTATTCTGTGCGGACATCGCGCAGCAAAGGTAGAAACTCACATCTTATGCCGCTGACAGGAAAGTTGAATTTCGAACAAAGAACAAAGTGCAGTACTATCGGCTAATTGTTCGTGATGTCTATTGCCCGTTTGAGATGGTTCACATTTTCAACCACCACACCTTCACTGTCGTCAACTTCTCAGGACAGCAGAACATATAGTCACAACCGCAGCGTTTGCTGTAAGAGGCACTGGCTTAGATCAATCCTGCTGCTTTTGTTGCTGCGTCTGCTGGCAAGTTCGTAACACTATCGTGTCATGGTGGTGTTCATGGCTTGTCCTGTCGACTCGACGGTGGCCTTATCTGGAGCATAACATCAGCCATGCGGGACGAGCCATCATTAGACCTTGCTGACGGGTGGTCATCGTAGGAACGCCACTGCGCGACGTACGAAGAAGAAGCTGACAGGAGCTGTAATGGACGGAAGGTGTGAGACTCGCTTGGCAATCATTCATTTCTACCTTCATACACTTCGGACACGGCAGACATATTGATCCATCTAGGTACCCACGCTGCCACCGCACAGCCCTCGACTGCACCAGATCCAAACCATGGAAAGCGCAAGATCTATACATATACTACAAGCAACAACTACAAGTACACCAAGCACCTACCTCGTACGTCATCTCGGCAAGCTCTCTCACTCAACACAGAAGTGAAGAGGCGGTCCTGAGTTAGATTCGAGGGAAATAGGACATCTTTTATTCCACTCACTCTGAGCAGTATTGGCCGAAATCACGCAAGACGCCGGAGACCATCACAGCACCACGGCACGGCACAAACACAGCACAGTATACCCCTCATCAATCTCAACAGCCCACCAGTCACCAATCCGTCGCCGCCCACCTTCAGCAACACACTACACTCTCTCAGCCTTCACTCCATCTATAAATCCAACAGCCAAAAGCACCCCTCACACGCACAAACACCCGCACAGTACACCACTCGACTCACAAGATCCAGGACTTAGACAAGCTACGCAGAAGCATGCGAAAACAAGGAACCTTGGAGGAGATCGACTAACTGAGCAGTCGAGGATCCAATGCTTTTCCATGTTCTGGTGGTTCTGGATGCATGTGCGAGTATCTGACTGGGATGTTTGTGGTGGGAGGGTTTGGGGTGTATAGTGCGAGGATGGATGTAAGTGTGAGGGTGAGAGGCATGTCGAGCTGAATGAGGCTCCGAGAGGACGGGATGGTGTTGTGGTTGATGCTAGGTGGAGGGATAGATATATAAGTGATGAGAAGATAGCTGAATATGGTGGGGCGTAACAGTTTTAATTTCTGTACGAGGCAGGTGCAGCTACTGCGATGTTTTCGTCCGTAGATAGACAGTGCATCACGTTGCTCATAACTGTTTGTCTTTCGCGAATATGCGCAGAAACCTGTGTGAGTGATGCGAGTGGAGTATATCCTCTCTAGTAGTAGCTGGCGCGAGTTGAAAACTTCCATAAGACTAGGTTAGGAGCTCTGGTTGGTGGCTTGTAGGAAGATGCGATGCCGGTAGTAGTCAGCAGGACGGTACTGCGTCCTCCATTCTCCATCTCCACGGTCGTTGTCAGAATTCTTGGGTCAGGACAGATGCTGCGACGGCTGTGAAGAGTGGCTAAGACCTTTTAAAATTTAGTAGATGTACTCTATAGCGGTCCTAGACCATGAATTCCGACGAGGACGTGTCTCTCACCACCTCAAACATCGCCACCAAACCCAACAGGTCTTTTCCCACCCCTCTCAGGCACAACAGCCAAAACCTTATACAACCTCCCCATCCCATCACTCCCTCTCCCCGTCAACCTCTCCCACCCTTCCTTCAACCTCTTGACCACTTCCTCCTTCTCCACCATGCCATCTCCCATTCCCACACCAGCCTTCCCAACCAAAGCCTCCAACCGCTCCCTCCCACCCATCCCCTCCAACCAATCTCCCTGCTCAACAGGCCCATGCACTTCCACCTTCTCACTCGCCCCCAACGCAACCTCCACAATCGCACCAAAATCAACATCAACCGATAAGTCAACCTCTCCGGGCGCCTCGAAGGGACTCGTCAGTTTGTGCGCCCGTATCCCCCTCAGACTGTTGATAGGAATTGTATCGGAAGGGCCATAATCGATGATTAGCGCGGCGCCAGAGGGTGCAGGCTTTGTGATCGGTGCTGGCATCTGTGGTGGTGTGCGCGTGCGGCTGTTTGTGCGTGATGACGAGGTCAGTGGTGGTAAGGTGACTTGCGGTGTACCCGTGATGAGTTCGGTGAGGTAGGTGGTGATTGTTTGCGTTTGCGGGCTGATTTCAACGGTGGAGCCGGCGCGAGGGAGAAGCGCTTCGTAGCGTGGTGAGAGGGCGGGCAGGAGGCGGCTGTGGTGCGTGCCGGCTTTTGCGAGGGTGAGTTCGAATTCGGGAGGGGCTGTTTTGGGAGGGTTGAGAATTGAGGGGGGTGCGGTGGGGGAAACGAGGAGTTCGCGCCATTCGTTCCGGGTGGTTGGGGTGGGGGGACGAGTGGGAGGGGAGGGTTGTGTGGTGGAGAGCGTGAGGCTTTGTCGGGGTGGGATGGGGATGGGGATGGATTGGAAGGCGTGGATGGGGAGGGCGTCGAAGAATTCGTGGGCGATTATGAAGGGGGTGTTGGTGGCTTCGATGGTGGTATAGAATTCAGTATGTGCGTTGTGAGTTGGATTCTCGTGTATGCAGACAGACCTCGGGGAATGAATTTTATGTCTTCTACCCAAACGACTTTCGCACTTGGTATGCGCTTGCAGGTGCTCTGTTGGCCCATAGGATGTTCTTTCATAGGTGAGTCGCCACAAAGTAATCGTCGTTGTGCTTCTCGTAATATCGGACTTGCTTCGACGAGGTATATTGTGTCGATTCCTGAGGCCATGGGCCTGAAGTTTGCAATAGTCTATCCATTGCCACTAGTCAGTCTCTTGACGAAACAGCACCTGCACGGAGCGTCTTTCAGCACATACTCTCAACACATCATCCATCAATGTCCCCCTTCCTGGGCCAAGTTCCAATATCTGCAACCCGGAGCTCATCTTCCCTTGTTGCATCCATTCCGCCACGAACCAGATGCCCACCAGTTCGCCGAATATCTGAGATATCTCTGGTGAAGTGATGAAATCTCCCGTCTTTCCAAACTGGTCGGTTCCTTCCGTTGTTCTTGTGGTGTAGTAGCCTCCATCGGGGGATGTCAGACACTGGCGCATATAGTTTGCGAGGGAGATGGGGCCGGTCGTCTACGGAGGAGGGTCATTGGTCGGTGTTGTGAGAGTCTTTGAGTTTGCTTTCATCCTACTGTGATGGCCTCAGCCAGCTTCTTGGCTAGTGGTGTTGACCATTGTCGTGTCGCCGAGGCAGAATTGGATTGCTGGCGCACACCAGAGCAAGAAACACGCGGACTACAGGCTGCAGTCCTTCGTCGCACACATCGTACTATTGATCTTGAAACAGTCATCTTACAATCATAAAACATGGCAATAAGCTGGGGACAATTGTATAATTTCAGATCGTCATTGATGCGTTGCGGAGTTCGTCCCGGCTCAAAATCCAAAACAATCATGAAACACTCTAGATGATGAAATCCCCCAACATATCTCCTTTGGATCGCGGGTTCGCCAACAACCCTCGAAATGGCAGTAGGAAGTTCTAGATGGGCGAACGAGGAAGAGGATGCTGCAGTAGTAGCACAACTCAAAAAGGAAAAGGAAGCAAAGAAACGACTCCGGGCAGAGAAAGCAGAGAGAGCGCGTAAGCTAGAGAAAGAAGCACATCAACGACGATTGCAAGAAGAAGAAGAAGCAGACAAAGCCAGAGCAGCAGCAGCAGCAGCAGCAGCAGCAGAGAACAGTGAGGATGGAGTACAAGAAAGGGCCAGCAAGAGGAGGAGGATCAGTCCTGCGTCTGACAAGATAGAGCAAAACACTACAAATCCAAAGAGGAGGCTCTTGAGATTCCCACAATCAGGCTGGACCAATTGCCGCTCCATCACAAACTTTGAAAGACTCAACCACATTGAAGAAGGGTCATATGGCACTGTTTCACGACAAAAAGATATCAACACTGGAGAGATCGTAGCCGTCAAGCACTTCAGAATGGACAATAGCGAGACACAAGGTTTCCCAGTAACAGCATTGCGGGAAATACAATGCTTGATGGAGGCACGACACAAACACATTGTCGATTTGCGCGAAGTCGTAATTGGACAGTCAGACGCTGATGTTTATCTCATCATGGACTTTGAACCGCACGACCTGAAGACACTGCAGGAAGAGATGCAAGAGCCATTTGCCGCTTCCGAGATAAAAACGTTGTTGCTTCAATTGACTGATGCGGTGTGTCACCTACACAATTTGCATATATTACATAGGGACATCAAGACCTCAAACATCCTCATGAATAATAGAGGGGAGCTAAAGCTGGCAGATTTCGGTATGGCGAGGTATTACGGTGACCCGCCGCCTCAAATGACTCAGCTCGTAGTCACTCTTTGGTATCGAGCTCCAGAGCTATTGCTAGGAGCAGATACGTATGATGGAGCAATCGACCTCTGGAGTATAGGTTGCGTTTTCGGAGAACTTCTGACCAAGAATCCCTTATTACAAGGCAAAAACGAGGTTGACCAGTTGTCGAAAGTATTCGAGCTTTGTGGTGTCCCGACGGAAGAAAGCTGGCCTGGATTCAAACGTCTCCCTAATGCGAAATCGCTCCGCTTACCTCGGACGCAACAGAATGTTGGCGCAGTCATTCGAGCCAGATTTCCCTTCTTGACAACGACAGGTGCGACTCTGTTGACATCGTTATTGTCGCTGAATCCAGCACGACGACCAACAGCAAAGGAGATATTGGGAGATCCTTATTTTGAGGAGAACCCCCGGCCAAAGTCGAGTGCCATGTTTCCGACATTTCCGTCAAAGGCCGGGCAGGAAAAGCGAAGACGCGCTGCAAGTCCTAGTGCGCCCAAGCGTGGTGACGCTCCCAAGATTGTAGGAGAAGCCGCAGATTTCAGTGGCATCTTTGCTTCGAGAGAGGATGAAGAGTCTGGTGCTGGTTTCCAATTGAAGTTGGTGTAACCAACTACGGAATATCTTCTTGGCTGTAGACATTGACGAGCGAGGTCGTTAAGTTTTCGCTTCAAACTACGCTCGATTTTTCACATCTCGAATTGATCGGATTGAGATTGAGAGTAGTTGTCGTAAGATTTGCAAATCACAAACTTCTCCAGCACTCTCCACACCTCTTTTCTTTTGCGTTAGGATTATCTGTCTCGCAGAAGTCTGGCCGTTGAGGCTCGGGAATGTGACGCGCAGTACGTGAACCAACAAGCCAAAATAACAGCTGCGCATATCATATACCCAATGCTTTGATGTTAGCAGAAGTAGGCAGTCCTTCAATCAGCTCCGTTAGTACTTTGCCAGTACCCAGAGACTGACTGATTCCCCAAGGTCCATGTCCTACTGCTAGAAATACACCACCTTTGCCACCACCCAGCGTCTTCATGCCACCTCCCAACTTCTCGTCCTGAACCCTGCTTACAATTGGCGGGCCTTTGATCGTGATAGGCCTGAAGCACAAACCCTCCCTCACTACCTCCAAATCATCCTCTCCATTCGGAAGTCCAAGCATACGAACCGCCGCCTTCTTCAACTTCTTAACAGACTCATCATCCGAACGCGCATCAGTAGCAATATCCGGTAGTTCCAGTTCCGCATCATTGAGACCAGCAATATATATCTCACCTCCAATCCTATTAAAAATCTCTGGCGAAAATCCACTCGAGTCGGTCGAAAACACCGCATGGCACCCTGCATCCTCATGCTCCTTTGTCCATCTCGGACTCCTAACAACCAGTGAATGTCCCGCATACGGCAATACCGGGACCTTGAGTTTCGACGCCGGAAACAACTTTGCGAATACATCGGGTGTCCACGCACCCGCACATACCACAATCCGCTTACAATCAACATCATATTCCTTGCCATCCTCGCCTTTGATCCTGACACCATTAAGCACACTCCCATCATCCACACTCACCCCAGTCACCTCCGCTGGCTGATGCACACGCACACCTCTATCCAGACTCTCTCCCAATAGAAACTTGCACAGCCTTAACGGATCAACCTGCGCCACAGACTCATCCTCGCTAATAACCTCGACCCGATCTCCCTCTTGCATCGTCAACCAAGCCGGTCCATCACCAGTCGTGAACTCGTGTTCGCCAGCAGCTTGATCCCGACTGCCGCCTGCCGCTAACCAGTCTGCGTCATGACTTTTCTTGGTTTTCTTCGACGGAATGTGGCTGGTGCCCGTGCTTTTGCTGTAGCTCCAGCGTGTACGCCCGTCGTGCTCGTCTGCTAGTTCTTTGTGGAGGCGGAAGGAGAGGGCGCCTAAGGGAGCGACATGGGCGGAGTACCAATCTGAGGCGAGGAAGCCGGCGGCATAGCCACTTGCGGAGGCGAATAGGCGGGGGGAGTTGTCGATGAGATGGATACGAGAGGCAGAGGATGGGTTCTGGAGAGAGAGGTAGTAGGCTGTGGAAACGCCGATGATGCCAGCACCGACTATTACGGTATCTGTCATTTTTCTGCGAGCTGGCGGGACTATATCAGAAGATATCAGGGGGGAGGATATGAGGACACAAAACTGTAAGGTATACAAGCTGAAATCTGGTAAATCTTCGGCGACATCTCCGGCGCATCATCTCACATCAACTTCAGAAGCTCAATAACCTAAGAAACCAACAACCACAACTCCAAGCAAAAGCATGTCAAAAGTCATCATCGTAACCGGTGCCTCGCGAGGTACGCCGCCGCATTTCATCCCATAGCCTTCATCAATAAAATACTAAAAAAAGACTACCAGGCATCGGTCTAGCCATCTCCGAATATCTCCTCTCCCAATCATGCAATCTCTTAGTCGTCTCCCGTGGTCAATCCGCACTCGAGGCAATCCAGTCCAAAGCCGGCAAAGATCGCGTCGAGATCCTGGCAGGCGATCTCACCGATTTAACTCTAGGACAGAAAGCGGTTGATCTAGCAATTCAGCGATTTGGACGACTCGACGGCCTAGTGGTCAATCACGGCGCCGTGGAACCTGTGCAGAAGGTTGTGGATGCGGATTTGAATGAGTGGAAGGAGGCGTTTGATCTGAATGTGTTTTCTGCTATTGCTATGGTAGGATCTGCACTGCATTACGGTGTCGCTTTTGCATAATGCTAACCAAGCATAGGTCAAAGCAGCAATACCGGCCTTACGGCAGAGCAAGGGCCGTATTATACTGACATCCTCTGGTGCTGCCGTCTCAGGGACTTCTGCATGGGGATGTTATGGTGCCGGGAAGGCTGTATTGAATCACCTCGCGAAGACACTTTCTAAAGAGGAACCCGATATAACTACGATAAGCATTAGACCGGGTGTGGTTGCGACACAGATGCAAGATACGCTGGCATCAACGCACTTTGCGAAGATGGAGCCAGCAGACTCGGCGAGATTCAAGAAGATGAGAGAGGATGGCGCGATGCTGAGACCGGATCAGCCTGGACATGTAATGGCAAAGTTGGTCATTGATGGTTCGAAAGACTTGAGTGGCGAGTTCTTGAAGTGAGTTTTTTGGAATGACTTGAGTTCCTCATTGATGTGACTTGCTGACGCAGCTTAATAGCTGGAATGACGAGAGACTGAAGGCATTTCAGGCGTAGGGGGGATAATCTGTATACCACACCCCGATCTTCAGCTTGTTCAACTACACTTCCAAGCTCACCTGCACGAAAATGGCCTCAGTCAGCAATGGCCTTCCGAAGCATTCACTTGCCCTTACCGGCATCGCTTGCATCCCTATCTTTGAGCTCATCCAGACGGTACTGGCTCGTCGCATTTCAGAGGCCATTGACCAGGGATGGCACTGAGGGCAAGGATCGACAGAACGTTCTCGGAGACCATCAGCACGCCTCATATCCTTTCTTCGAATACTTCGGGTAAGTAAGGTAAAACTATAATCTAAGTGTCGTTAGACTCAAGCGCCGAGATCGCGTCGTATGATAGAAGACATACCCACGAAAATGAAGCGCAAGACTGTAAGCAGCCCCTAAAGCAAGAAGGTCATCCGCAACAACGGCAACGATGTGGACACAGACAATGTGCAAATAAAGCGCAATCACGTCCATCTTTCACGAACACTTCTCCCTCGAATCTGCCTTTCCCCACTAGCGTATCGTCTTCCATACCAGATTCAGCTATGTTTTTTTTCCCATCATAATGCGCTCGTTTTTTGAACCGCCATTCGCCTCCAAGAGCGAGAAATGCTGTTTCTTCGTCGTTCCAGCTGCCCTCCTCAGCTGATGGCTTACTGTGACTGCTACTTTCTTGTCTCACTTGGCGTATACTTTGTTTGAGCTGGAAGTAGTTTTAAAAGATGGTGCGTAAGATGTATGCTGACCAACTGGTCGAGCTCGTGTCCATGGCCTCTCGACGACGGATTGTTCGTTAGTCGTACTGCTACTGTATACCTAGAGTTGTTGTGGCGCTACTGTGGGCTGTATCTGAGATTACGAGGGCAGAGCTATTGCTTTTCGCATTGGTGACAGTGCTTATTGATGAAGCGTGCCTGTACTTTTTTGGCTTGTGGTGCTTCTTCCCTCCATCATAGCTTGGATACTAGTAGCAACAGCGAAGATGTATTTCTAGTCTCCGACGGCACACGGCAGGATTTCCACAACTGCCAGACTTCCTCCCGCATTTGTGAAATGTTTCTTGGATAATGAATGCTTGCATTGGGGGTAGTGGAGGTTTCTGGTAGCAGACGCTGGCAGCGACATAGTGCTCACAGCTCGAGGTATGGTTGCTAGGAGATGCGTGTACCCAATTTTAGATGTTTTGATATATAACAGGCATCTGTATAGTAAATAGGTAATCATAGATTCTGCCAACTTGAATGTCAACACAACTCTGTTTTCCTGCACACATCCGTCGTAGCTCGATAGGTTCCTGTCATGCACAATAATGTGTGCAAATACAGCACGTGGCGATGTGCCTAAACCGAACGTGGCAGTTATCACAACGAGGACGCAATTTGTCCACACAGAACGCTGACCCATCCGTGATATGTCAGCATATCTTGTTTTAATGATTTGCAGCCTTGACATGTCGTCCAGCTTCCCACACCTTGACCATGGGGTAAAGCCGC
>Ga0160427_10001802_pt1 | contig 13047 bp, 11 predicted proteins | sample SolpanmetagenomL_FD_108194 | JGI IMG/M metagenome (GOLD analysis project Ga0160427, IMG submission 108194) | Solar panel surface microbial communities from Lawrence Berkeley National Laboratory, California, USA - L | ecosystem: Engineered > Built environment > Solar panel > Unclassified ...
CCTCAACCTGCGCGCCACCGACGACCACGCCCCCGCCGAAACCGAAGCCCGCGACCCCAACCTGAGCCGCTGGCTGGCCCCCGACCGCCTCGTGCCCCTCGACTTCAAAATCAAGGCCCAGGCGCAGGAAGTGGTGGACAAGGCCGGCGCCAAAACCGACCTGCAAAAGGCCCGCGCCATCTATGAGCACGTGGTGAGCACCGTCACCTACGACAAAACCGGCCAGGGCTGGGGCCGGGGCGACATCTACTACGCCTGCGACGCGCGGCGCGGCAACTGCACCGATTTCCACGCCATCGTCATCGGCTACTGCCGGGCGCTGGGCATTCCGGCGCGCTTCAGTATTGGGCTGCCGCTGCCCGCCGAGCGCGGCAAGGGCGAGATTAAGGGCTACCATTGCTGGGCCGAGTTCTTCACCAAGCAAACCGGCTGGGTGCCCGTTGATGCCTCCGAGGCCGCCAAAAACCCCGATAAGCGCGCCTACTTCTTTGGCGCCCACGACGAAAACCGCGTCGAGTTTACCCGGGGCCGCGACCTCACGCTCACGCCCAAGCAGGCCGGCCCGCCCCTCAATTACTTCGTGTACCCTTACGCCGAAGCTGATGGCAAGCCGCTCGACAACGTGGCGCGCACCTATACTTTTGAGGACGTAGCTGACGGGAAATAAGATACACTTTTTAGCAATCATTTGTCCTTGCGAGCGCAACGAAGTGGAGCGCGGCAATCGCCCCAGAACAATATCCAAAAGAGTTGTTCTGGGGCGATTGCCGCGCTCCACTTCGTTGCGCTCGCAAGGACAAGTGTGGGGGCAACCTGAGCAGTTGGCTGCCGCCGGCTAGCCTTGCAGCTCGGCCACGTCGGCGGGGCTTAGCTGCACGTCCAGGGCCTTGGTTAGCTCCTGCACCTGGGGCACGCTGGTACCGCTGGCAATGGGCGCCGTGATGCCGGGTGCCTGCATGAGCCAGGCCAGCGCTACCTGCGCCTGGCTGATGCCGTGGCGGTCGGCTACCGCGTCGAGGGCCTTGAGGATATGAAAGCCTTTGTCGTTCAAATACTTTTTGCCGATGCCGGTGCCGCGCTGGCTTTTGCCAAGGTCGGCTTCGCTGCGGTACTTGCCGGTGAGGAAGCCGGCGGCCAGCCCGAAATACGGAATAACCCCGATGCCGCTGGCCTGCACAATCGGCAGGTCGTCTTTCTCAAAGGCCTCCCGGTCGTAGAGGTTGTACTCGGGCTGGAGGCTTTCGTAGCGCGGCAGGCCCTGCTGGGCGGCGTCGAGGGCAGCTTGCAGGCGGGCGGGCGCGAAGTTGCTGGCGCCGATGGCCCGGACTTTTCCCTCTTTGATAAGCTCGGCGTAGGCTTCGAGCGGCTCGGTCACGGGCAGGCTCTCGTCGTCTTTGTGGCTCTGGTAGAGGTCGAGGTAGTCGGTTTGCAGGCGCCGAAGGCTCGCCTCCACGGCCTGCTTGATGTAGGCTTTGGAGAGGCCCTTTTTGTCGGGGGCCAGCTCCATGCCCACTTTGGTGAAGAGGAGCACGTCGTCGCGGCGGCCGCGCCGGGCCAGCCACTTGCCGATTACGGTTTCCGACTGCCCCCCGCCGGCGTGGCCGGGCGCCCAGGCCGAGTACACGTCGGCGGTGTCGATGGCGTTGCCGCCGCCCGCCACAAAGGCGTCGAGCACGGCGAAGGAGGTTTGCTCGTCGGCCGTCCAGCCAAAGACGTTGCCGCCCAGCACGAGCGGGGCAAGGTGCAGGCCCGAGTGGCCTAGTTCACGATGGGTTGCCATAAAAGAAGGGGAAAAGGAAGTGGAGCCGGTATAACCGCTGGCCCGCCCGATTTGTCTAGGCGGGCTCCCAGGCGCTGGTTCAGCGGCTTTTCACGCACAGAAGGCTACTTTTACAGCGTAAAATAATTTCTCTCTTCTTCTCTATTCAAAACAATGAAAGCAACCTTACCCCTGTTAACGCTGCTGGCAACCGGCCTGACGGCTGCCGCCCAAACCCCCATTACGCTCACGCAAAGCAATTTTCCGGCCTTGCCCACCACGGTAGAGCTGTACAACACCGCCAACTCTACCGGCGTGGTGGCGCCTACCACCGGGGCCAACCAGACCTGGGACTACCGCAACCTGATGGCGACGGGCCAGTTTACGAAGACCTATAACGCCCCCAGCGCGACGCCCGATTTTGCCGGCACCACCCGCGCTTACGACTATACGCAGGCGCTGGGGCCCTTCACGGTGCGGGGCACCTCGGCGCAGGCGCTCACGCCCTCGGGCCTCACCTACCTGGGCTACACCATCCCGACGCAGCGCTTTGGGCTGGGCACGGTGACGGGCTTCCCCACCGACTCGCTGGTGGTGCTGAAGCAAACGGTGCCGGTGGGCGTGCAGCTGGTGAAGTTTCCGACCACGGTGGGCACCATCAATAAGTACTTCTCGCGCACGGGCACTACGGGGCAGTTGACCGTGGCCCTGGTCGGTCTCAGCAAAACGCCGTTGCGCCTGGTGCAGCGCGTTACCAACACCGACAGCGTGGCCGGCTACGGCACCCTGCGCGTGCCCACTGCCACCGGGGCATCGGCCGCTACGCCCGTGCTGCTGATGCGCACCCGCACCATAGAGGTCGATAGCTTCTACCTGGCGGGCCAGCCAGCGCCGGATATTTTGCTGGCGGCCCTGGGCGTGCAGCAGGGCGCGGCCATACGCTCATACTACGACAACTTTTACCGGGCGGGCTCGTCGCAGGTAATGGCGGGCTTCAGCTACACCTCGGCCACCTACCAGACGCTGCAAACTGCCGTGTACTCGCGCGAGGCTGCACTACTGGGCACCCGCGCCAGCCTGGCCGCCGCCGTCGGCGGCCTGTCGGCCTATCCCAACCCGGTGGCGCAGGGCCCGCTCGTAGTAGCGGCCGGCAACGGCTCGCACGCGGCCGTGGCCCTCACCGTGCGCGATGTGCTGGGGCGCCAGCTGGCCGCCGGCACCGGCACGCTGGGCCAGCCTACCTCGCTGCTCACGGGCCTGCCCCAGGGCAACTACCTGCTCGAAATCAGCACCGCCGATGGCCAGCGCGCCGTGCAGCGCATTGCCGTGCAATAGCCTTTTGACTTAAATAGCAAGCTCCCAGGCGGGGCAACCAGTCGGCGCAGGCCGGCGGGTTGCCCCGCTTTTTTGTGGGCGGGGTGGAGGCTTTTGGGGGATTTCTAAGTTGGAGTAAGCTGCGCTGGCGGGGGGAGGCGGTGCCGAGCCAGCGCAGCTTATCCCAGCCGAAAGCGCCCTACGGCGCTGGCTCGGCTAAAGCCAGCAGCAGGCCTTGCAGCTCCTGGTTGAGCAGGCGCACGGCGGCTTGCAGCTCGTTGAGCAGGTTGGCCCGCACCGTGAGCTGGTCGGCCGAGTACTGGCCGCCGGGGCCAAAGAGCAGGGCCGCCAGCGCCCGGCCCGGCTTCGATTCTGGCCGGGCCAGCGGGCCGTAGTGCTGCCAGCGCTGGCGGGTGTTGTGGGCAATGCTCGTTTGGCCGCCGTTGCTGAAGGTCGGCGTGCTCAGCATGTACCACACGCTGGGCGGAAACAGGCTGGGGGCGGGCTGCTCGGCCCACACCTCAGCCAGCAGGTTGCGCGGGTGCTCAAACGTGGCCGTGTGGCCGGGCTGGCTTAGCGTGAGCAGGCCCAGCCCCGCCGCCAGCAGCCCGCCCCCGATGCCAAAGGCATACTGGCCGGGCTTGTTCTCAATAACCGTGGTGCCGATGCCGCTGGCCGCGCCGATGGTAATGGAGAGCACGTTGAGGCGCTGGGTGCGGCGGTCGTCCTGGGTTTTGAGGTAGCCGGCCACCTGGTCGGCGCGCTCGCCCTCGCAATCCAGCTCGGCGGCCAGGCTGGCCACGGTGCTGCTCACCAGGGCCACCTGCGCCCCAATGAGCTGGCGCTGGCGCAGCTCGGCCAGCTCGGCGGCGGAGCCGGGGTGCTGGCGGGCCGCGGCCTGCAAGGCCAGCAGCGTGCGCAGGGCGGGCAGCAAGCCCACGGCATTCGCCGTGAGCAGGGTGCGGCGCGGGTAGCGGGCCAGCAGCGCCGGCGTGAGCGCGGCCTCAAACTCAACCTGCGGGGCGAAGGCGGGGTTGTAGCGGTAGGGCAGGGGCGGGTCGCAGTAGCCGGCAGCCACGGCCAGGCGGGCCGACGGGCGGGTGCCGGCGCAGCCGGCCAGGGCCAGCAGCAGGGGCAGCAGGTAGCGCTTGGGCATGGGCTTAGGCCTCGTAAAACTCCAGCGGCAGGCCGTCGGGGTCGCGGAAAAAGGTGAAGCGCCGGCCCGTCAGCTCATCCACGCGCACGGGCTCGCAGGCCACACCGTGGGCGGCCAGGTGCGCCACGGCCGCCGCCACGTCGGGCACGGCAAAGGCCAAGTGGCGCAGGCCCGCCGCCTCGGGCTGGCTCGGGCGCGGCGGCGGGCTGGGGAAGGAAAACAGCTCGATGACGTACTGGCCATTCAGCGCCAGGTCGAGCTTGTAGGAGTCGCGGGCGGCGCGGTAGGTTTCGGCCAGCACTTCCAGCCCCAGCACCTCGGTGTAAAACCGCTTGGCGGCGGCGTAGTCGGTGCAGATGAGGGCAATGTGGTGCACGCCCCGCAGCGCCAGCTTGTCGGGAGTATTCATGGGGGCAAAGAACGCGCTGCCGGTGCAACGGGCCGCCCCCCGCCGGGTCTTTGGGCCCCACCAGCCAGCGGCCCGACCTGGGCGACGGCTGGCTTGGGCTGCTACTTTTGGGCCTCTGGCCTTGCCGATTCTCTTTTCATGAAAAAACGTTCCTTGCCTGCCTTGCTGGCCGGTGCCTTGCTGCTGGCAGGCCCCGCCCAGGCCCAGCAGCCGGCGCCCGCCGGCGCCCTGCCCCCCTACAACGCCCGGGTGCTCTTCAACCCCGACTACCTCAACCAGGTGGGGCCGGCCACGCGCACGGCCGGCGGCGCCCCCGCCGCTACCTACTGGCAAAACGCGGCCGACTACCAGATTGCCGCTCGCCTCGACGAGCAGGCCGCCCGCGTGACGGCCACCGTGGCCATCACCTACACCAACAACAGCCCCGATGCGCTGCCCTTCGTGTGGCTGCAACTCGACCAGAACCTGTACCGGGCCGACTCGCGCGGGGCCGCGACCACGCCGCTGGCGGGCAGCCGCTTTGGCAACGGGGCGCGCGGCTTTCAGGGCGGCGACTCGCTCCAGACCGTCACCATTGAGCTGCACGGCAAGAAAATGAAGGCCAACTACCGCATCAGCGACTCGCGGATGCAGGTGCTGCTGCCCGAGCCGCTGAAGCCCCACGGCGACAAGCTCAAAATCGGCATCGCCTACGGCTTCAACATCCCGGAGTACGGCTCCGACCGCCTGGGCCGCCTCAAAACGCCCAACGGCGAGATATTCGAGGTGGCGCAGTGGTACCCGCGCATGGCCGTGTACGACGACGTGGAGGGCTGGAACACGCTGCCCTACATGTCGGCCGAGTTCTACCTCGAATACGGCAACTACGACTACACCGTGAACGTGCCGGCCAGCTACCTCGTGGGCGGCTCGGGCGAGCTGGTAAACCCCGCCGAGGTGCTCACCGCCACCCAGCAGAAGCGCCTGGCCCAGGCCGCCGCCTCCGATAAAACAGTGCTGGTGCGCACCCCCGCCGAGGTGACGCAGGCCGGCTCGCGCCCCGGCGGCCAAAACGGCCGCCTCACCTGGCACTTTAAGTGCCAGCGCGCCCGCGATGTGGCCTGGGCCGCGTCGTCGTCCTTCGTGTGGGATGCCGCCAAGATGAACCTGCCCAGCGGGCGCAAGTCGCTGGCCCAGTCGCTCTACCCGGCCGAGGTGGCCCAGGACTCGGCCTGGAGCCGCTCGACGGAATACGTGAAGAAAAGCATCGAGTACAACTCCAAGCAGTGGTACGAGTACACCTACCCCGCTGCTACCAACGTGGCCGGCGTGGTGGGCGGCATGGAGTACCCGGGCATTGTGTTTTGCGGCGTGAAGGCCAAGAAAGGCAGCCTCTGGGGCGTGGCCGACCACGAGTTTGGCCACAACTGGTTTCCGATGATTGTGGGCTCCAACGAGCGCAAATACCCCTGGATGGACGAGGGCTTCAACACCTTTATCAACATCCTGAGCAGCCAGAACTTCAACAACGGCGAGTATAAGGACCTGGGCGACGTGCCCGCCCGCATCACGCCCGGCATCGTGCGCGCCCTGCAAGACCCCAACATGGACGTGCCCTACACCGTGCCCGACGTGACGCAGGCCCGCAACCTGGGCTACGCCGCCTACTCCAAGTCGGGCTTCGGCCTGTACCTGCTACGCCAGGAAATTCTGGGCCCCGAGCGCTTCGACTACGCCTTCCGCACCTACATCCAGCGCTGGGCCTTCAAGCACCCCACGCCCCGCGACTTTTTCCGCACCATGAACAACGTGGCCGGCGAAGACCTGACGTGGTTCTGGCACGAGTGGTTCTTCGAGAACTGGCAGCTCGACCAGGCCGTGACCTCGGTGGCCTACGTGAACCAGGATGCCAGCAAGGGCGCCCTCATCACCATCGAAAACAAAGGCCAGATGGCCCTGCCCGTAACGGCCGAAATCACGGAGGCCGGCGGCAAGAAAACCACCGTGCACCTGCCCGTCGAAATCTGGCAGCGCGGCGGCACCTGGACGTTCAGGGCCAATACCACCACGCCCCTCACGCAAGTGGTGCTCAACCCCACCAACGTATTGCCCGACGCCAACCGCTTCAACAACACCTGGCGCGCGCTAAAGCTGCCCGACTAGCGTTCCCGAAATAGCTTGTTACTAAAAAGGCCGTTACCAATTATTTGGTAACGGCCTTTTTAGTAACAAGCTATTTCGGTGGGCTCGGACGGCGCTAGTGCGACACCGTTTTGGAAAAAAGCTGCATCACCAGCACGCCCAGCACGATGAGGGCAATGCCCGCCAGCGCCGGCAAATCGAGCCGCTGCTTGAGAAAAACGAAGCCGATGATGGTGACCAGCACAATGCCCACGCCACCCCAGATGGCGTAGGCCACGCCCATCGGGATGGCTTTGAGCGCAAAGCTGAAAAAGTAGAACCCCAGCCCGTAGCCCGCCACCGTCACCAGGCTTGGCCCGAGCTTGGTAAACTGCTGGGAGGCCGCGAGCGCGCTCGTGCCAATGACTTCGCTGACGATGGCGAGCAACAGAAAAACGTAGGGCATGGGTGGGTAATTAAACCAAAGGAGAGGTGCCCCAGGGTACGTAGCCGGGGCCGGCGGCGCCTAGTCGCGGGTGCGCAGCACGCGCCAGCCGTGGGCGGGCACCAGGCGCGTTTTGGCCTGCGCCAGCGTGCAGGCCTCGCCGCTGAATACGTCGAACAGGCCCTTTTGGGCGGGCACCAGCATGGGCTGGCCGGGCAGGGCCAGTGGCTCGGCCGTGGCATTAACGAGCACTACCACGGCCGAGCCGTTTTTCTCGCGCACGAAGCCGTAGAGGCCCTCCGGCCCGCTGAGGCGCTGAAACTGGCTGGCGGGGTCGCCGTTGCGCAGGGCCGGGTGGCGCTTCTTGAGCTGCAAGAGCCGGGTGTAGAAATCCTGAAGCGGGTAGCCGGCCCAGTCAATGGTATCGCGCTCGAAGAAGGCGAGGCGGCGGTTTAGGCCCGCCTCCTGGCCGCTGTAGAGCAGGGGCATGCCGGGCAGCAGGGCCGTGAGCACGGCAAAGGGCTGGGCCAGGGCGCCAAGGCGCTCGTACTCGGTGCCGTCCCAGCTGTTCACGTCGTGGTTGCTGGTAAAGTGCATGAGGTACACCGTGGGCGGGTACTTGGCGCGCTCGGCGGCCAGGTAGGTGTCGATGTCGGCCAGGGCAGCCTTGCCCTCGGCAATGTGGTCGAGCAGGTAGTGCAGGCGCAGGCCAAACGTCATGTCGAAGGCCCGCTCCAGCAGGTGCGTGTCGGAGTTGAATTCTTCCCAGGTGAGCCCGCCCGAGGGGTACAGCTCGTCCCACTCGGCCAGCATAAACACGGGCTTGATGGCTTCCAGCACGGGCCGGGCCTCGTCCCAAAAGTCGGTAGGCACCAGGCCGGCCACGTCGCAGCGGTAGCCGTCGAGGTCGGCCTCGCGCACCCAGTAGGCGAGCGCATCCAGCATGTAGGCGCGCATGGTGTGGTTGGTGTAGTCGAGGGCCACCACGTCGGTCCAGTCGGCCACGGGCGGCACTAGCTGGCCCTGCGCATCGTGTTGGTACCAGTCGGGCCGCTCGGTCACGAGGGCGTTGTCGCGGCTCGTGTGGTTGGCCACCCAGTCGAGCAGCACCCGCAGGCCCAGGGCGTGGGCCGCCTGCACCAGGTGCTGCAAGTCGGCCAGGGTGCCAAACTCCGGGTTTACCCCAAAGTAGTCCAGCACCGCGTAGGGGCTGCCCAGCGTGCCCTTGCGCTCTACCTCCCCAATGGGGTGAATGGGCATGAGCCACACGATGACGACGCCCATCTTGGCCAGCCGGGGCAGGTGCGCCTCAAAGGCCCGAAACGTGCCCTCCGGCGTGTAGTTGCGAATATTTACCTCGTAAATAGTGGCGTTGGCGGCCCACTCGGGGTGGCGCACGCTGAAGGCAGAAGCTAGCGGATGGTCGGTCATACAAGGAATAGAAAGTAGCGCGAAGCTGCCGCTTCGTGCGCGAGCACAGCGAGCATTCGGGGCCGGGCGACTGCATACGGCCATGCTCGCTACGCTCGCGCCCGAAGCGGCAGCTTCGCGCTACGGGCATACGGGGCTACGGTTTTTTGGTGCTGAGCACGCGCCAGCCGTGGGCGGGCACGGTCACCTGCGCCTCCGTGATGGGCGCGCCCACGTCGGCGAAGGCGTCGGTCACGGTTTCAGCGGGGTGCGTCACGGTTTGGGGCCGGGCGCCCAGATTGATGGCCACCCAGGTTTTCGCCTTGCCATCGCCGCTGGCCCGCTCAAAGAGAAAGCAGTCGGCCGGGGCGGGCAGGATGGTGAAGGTGGCGCAGGCGTCGCCGTTGCGCAGGGCCGGGCTGTTCTGCTTGAGGTGCAGCAGCGCGGCGTAAAAGGCATTCAGCCCATAGCCGTTCCACTGAATGGTATCCTTGTCGAAAAAGCGCAGCTTCTTGGGCGAAGCCGCCTCCTGCCCGCTGTACACGAGCGGAATGCCGGGCACCAGGGCCGTGAGCACGGCCAGCGCCTGGGCATTGGCCCCCAGGCGCACGCCCTCGGGGTTGTCCCAGGCATTGACGTCGTGCGAAGACGTAAAATTCATCAGGTACACGCCGGCGGGGTACATGCGGCGCTCGGCCGCGAAGTAGGCGGGCAGCGCCGCTACCGGCCGCTGGCCCTGCGCCACGCTGTCGAGCAGGTAGTGCAGCCGCAGGGCGTAGGTGGCGTCAAAGGCCTTTTCGAGCAAGTGGGTGTGCGGGGTAAACTCGCCCTTTTTGAGAAAGGGCGGGTCATGCAGCTCATCCCACTCGGCGAGCATAAATACGGGCTTTATTTTTTCAAGCTCAGCCCGCGTGTCGTTCCAAAAGTCAGTAGGCACCAGCCCGGCCACATCGCAGCGGAAGCCGTCAAACCCCACGTCCTTCACCCAGTAGGCCATGCTTTGGGTCATGTACTGGCGCAGGCCGGGCTGCGAGTAGTCGAGGTCGATAACGTCTTGCCAGTCGGCTACGGGCGGCTGAAAGCTGCCTTTGGCATCCTTCGTAAACCAGTCGGGGTGCTGCTTGCTCAGCTCGCTGTCCCAGCTCGTATGGTTGGCCACCCAGTCGAGGATGACGTGCATCCCCAGCCGGTGCGCCTCGTTGATGAGGTGCTGCAAGTCGGCCAGCGAGCCAAACTCCGGGTTCACCCCCCGGTAGTCGCGCAGCGAGTACTGGCTGCCCAGCCGGCCCTTGCGCCGGGCCTCGCCGATGGGCTGCACCGGCATCAGCCACAGGATGCCGACGCCCATTTTTTGCAGGCGCGGCAAGTGCTTCTCAAAGGCCCGAAACGTGCCCTCGGGCGTGTACTGGCGCACATTTACCTGGTAGAGGCTGGCCGAGGTAGCCCAGGCCGGGTGCTGCACGGTGAAGGGCGCGGCCGGCCGGCAACTGGCCGGAATAGCGACCACGGGCGGCGTGGCCGGGTCGGTGGACGAGCAGGCCGCAAGCCCGAGCAGCAAGCCAAGAAGCTTTCGCATGAATAAACGCTAGGGGTGAGGGAGGGGCTTACGGCCGCGCCGGGTTGTGGGCTTCGTACCAGGCGCAGGTGGTGCCGTTCTCCACAAAAATAGGCCCTGGGGTGAGCCCGATTTTTTCCAGAATGCGCCGCGAGCCGGCGTTGTGTACGTCGGCGTAGGCGCAGATGCGCGGCAGGCCTAGCGCGTCAAACCCGTAAGCCAGCCACGCCTGCGCGGCCTCGTAGCCGTAGCCCTGCCCCCAGTAGCCCGGCCGCAGGCGATAGCCGATGTCGTAGAAATCGCGCTCGCCGTTTACCGGCCCCGCCACCAGCTTGAGGCCCGCCCAGCCCATAAACTCGCCGGTGGCGCGCAGCACCACCGCCCAGCGGCCCAGCTCGCCGGCCGCGTACTGCGCCTCGATGAGGTGAAGGCGGGCTGCGCTGTCGGCCACGCTGGCCGGGCGCGCCCCACCGATGCCGCCCAGGTAGCGCTGCACGGCCGGGTCGCTGTCGAGGGCAAACAGGCCGGGCGCATCAGTGGCGGCCAGGGGGCGCAGCAGCAGGCGGCTAGTCGTGAAGGGCAGCATGGCGGGTAGGGAGGTGAGGCGGCAAAATAAAAGCTGGTAGCCGTATCGCCACTGCGGGCGCTGGTTTTGCGTATGCAAGCTGCATCCTTTCCTGCTTGCTTATGGCCGTTATTTCTGCCCGCCGCCGCTTGTGGCTGCCCGCCGCGCTGGCCTGGGGTGTATTTGGCGGCATGGCCGCGCTGGTGCTGGGCCGGGGCGCGGCGCCCTTCGATGCGCCCATTTTGCTCGCGCTGCACCGCCACGCCACCCCGGCCCTCGATGGGCTGGCCGTCTTTTTCACCATCGTGGGCAATACCGGCCCGATGGTAGCGGCCGGCGTGCTCATTCCGGCGGTGCTGTGGCGGGCTGGCCGCCGGCGCGCTGCCAGGCTGTTCGTGACCGGGGTGGGCGGCTCGATGCTGCTCACGCAGGTTATCAAGTATGCGGTGGCCCGGCCCCGGCCGGCGCTCTGGGTAAGCCTGCGGCCCGAGCACACGCTCAGCTTCCCCAGCGGCCACGCGATGGACACGGCGGCGCTGGCGGCGGCGCTGTTTTTTGTGCTGCCGCGCCACCGCCGGGCCTGGGCGCTGGCCCCGTTGTTTGCGCTGGCCGTGGGCAGTGCGCGCATGTATCTGGGCGTGCATTTTCCGTCCGATGTGCTGGCTGGCTGGAGCAGCGCCGTGGGCTGGGTGCTGCTGGTGCAGTTGGTGGCAGGGGCGGCGCTCCGCCCGGCGGCGTAGGTGGGAGGCGGGCTACTTTGCACCGCTCGCATTGCCCTTGCCCAACCGCCGCCGCCATGAACACGCTGAAAAATAGTCTCCTGCTTTGGCTGCTAGTAGCCCTGGGCGCCTGCTCTGGCCCGGCCGGCCAGCAGGTGCGCACCGAGGAGCGCAAAACCCAAAAAGGCAGCCTGTACACCATTTTTTATCCGCAAAAATTAGCAGTGCAGGTAGTGACCCAGCGCCCCGAAAGGGAAGATGCGCGGTACTGCCTGAGCGTAGCGGTGGCCTACACCGACCTGGAAACCAACCGGCCGCTCGACCTGCTGGTGTGCCAGGGCCACCTGCGGCAGGCCAACGCCACCGTGGGCTTTCTGACGGGTGTGCTGACCATCGCGGGCGATTCCCTAGCCATCGGCCAGATTGCCGGCGGGCAGTCGCCGCCCAGCGAAGTACTGGCGCAAGTGAGCCGCCGGCACGGCACCCTGCTCTTGCAGGAGCTACTGGTTTTTGAGGGCAAAAACCTGCGGCAGGCCGGCGGCAGTGTATTTCAGCGGCGGGCGCTGGTCGAGTTTGCCAACCACCGCTTTGCCGTGGTCGAAAGCGCTGCGGACGACCTGGAGATGCGGCAGTTTGCCGACGACCTGCTGGAGCTAGGAGCCAAAAATGCCCTCTACCTCGACATGGGCGACTGGGACGAAGGCTGGTACCGGGCCGGCAGCCACGTAGTGACGCTGGGCTACCGGCGCACCCACACGGCCCGGCAATCTAACTGGCTGGTATTTGCCCGCTCCATAAACGCGCCTCAGTAGCGGCGGTGCGGTAGCCCGTGTGGCGCGCCCGCTACAACACTACGCCGAACTTGGCGCCCGTCGTTGCCAAGTCCTGCACCACGGCGTCGAGCAGCGGAATGCCTTCCAGGAGCCGGTGCGCGGCCATCGCCCGCTCGGGGTCGCCGGGGATGAGCACCTGCTTGCCCTCCACCGCCTTGGCGGCGCGAAAGGTAGTTATCCACTGGTCCATGTGCTGCTTAAACTCATCGGCGGGCCGGAAGGCATCTACCCGCATGGCGCCGAAGAAGTGGCCCAGGCCCTGGCCCACCGGGTCGGCGGGCGGCTGCAAAAACGCCACGAATGGCGGCACCCACGGCCCATAATTCGCCCCGCTCAGCACGGCCGAAAAGATGTCGACCACCGCGCCCAGGCCGTAGCCCTTGTGCGAGCCGGTGGCGCCGCCCAGCGGTTGCAGGGCGCCGCCGTTTTTCACGGCGTTGGCGTCGGTGCTGGGGTGGCCTTCGGCGTCCTGCGCCCAGCCCTCGGGGATGGGCAGGTTTTTGCGCTGCGCGATTTCGAGCTTGCCGTTGGCGGCCGTGGTGGTGGCCATGTCGAGCACGAAGTCGGGCTGCTCGCCGGCCGGCACGGCCACCGCAATGGGGTTGGTGCCCAGTAGCCTATCGAGCGAATAAGTGGGCGCCACCAGCGGCGAGGCGTTGGTCATGGCAATGCCAATCATGTCTTGGGCCAGGGGCAGCATGGCGTGGTAGCCGGCAATGCCGAAGTGGTTGGAGTTCTTCACCGAGACCCAGCCGGTGCCCACCTGCTCCGCTTTTTTCATA
>Ga0160427_10001803_pt1 | contig 13045 bp, 9 predicted proteins | sample SolpanmetagenomL_FD_108194 | JGI IMG/M metagenome (GOLD analysis project Ga0160427, IMG submission 108194) | Solar panel surface microbial communities from Lawrence Berkeley National Laboratory, California, USA - L | ecosystem: Engineered > Built environment > Solar panel > Unclassified ...
CCCGAAAGAGCAGGCGGCCACCGACGCGGTGCTCGACGGCCTCGGCGAGAGCTTGCTAGACCATTTCCGCGCCAGCCGCAGCTTGGTCGCGCCGGTGCTTGAGGAGATCGGCGCGGACGCCAAGGCGGCTCGGATCGCGGCCTGATCGCGGTGCGGCCGGATCCCTGACGGGTCGGGGCCATCCCGCAGGTCGGCTGCGTGTCGACGGCGCGGGGACGGACCGGGGGCATGTCGGGGACGCGTGGCGCGGCATCCCGACGTTCTGTGCGAGCGAAACCGGCCGCCGGTGCCGCGATGAGGGGCTTCGGCGCTGACCGGGTTTTCCTTGCGACACCCGCCGCGATGGCGGGGGTCGAACCGCTACTCGGCCGCCCGTTGCAGATCCGCCCGTTGCAGATCCGCCGGTTGCGCGCCGGCCTCGTTCAGGCCGTGTCGCGCGATGCTGCTCTCCAGCCGGAGCGCCGCGTTGATCAGGGCCATGTGGGAGAATCCCTGCGGCGTGTTCCCGCGCTGCTCCCCGGTGACGGGGTCGATTTCCTCGGCGAAGAGGCCGACATCGTTGCCGCGGGCGATGAGCCGCTCGAAGGTGGCCTTGGCCTCGCCGGTCCGCCCATCGAGGGCGAGGCAACCGACCCGCCAGAAGGCACAGGCCGTGAAGGTGCCCTCGTCGCCGAGCAGGCCGTCTTCCATGCGATAGCGGTAGATCAGGTCGCCGGCGCCGAGTTCCCGCTCGATGGCCGCGAGCGTCGAGCGGGTGCGCGGGTCGGAGGGGTCGAGCGCCGCGAACAGGGCGACCCGCAGAACCGCGGCGTCGAGGTGATGGGACTCGTAGGCTCCGGTGTAGGCCTGCTTCTGCGCGTTCCAGCCCTTGTCGAGATACTCCGCGCGGACCTCGGCGGCGACGCGCTCCCACTCGGCGATCTTCTCCTCCGGGACCCCCGAGATGTTGCGCGCGATCCGCGCCGCATCGGTGAGCGCCACCCAGATCATCCCCTTGGTGTGCACCTGCTGGCGGGGTCCGGTGCGCAGTTCCCAGATCCCGTGGTCCGCGTCATGCCGGTGCCGGATGGCGCGGGCCGTGAGGTTGTCGAGCACCTCGGGGAGGCGGTCGTTGACCTTCTCGGGCGGATCGTAGTCCACCGCCTCCAGGAAGACGCACAGCGCTCTCAGCAGCTCGCCGTAGATGTCGTGCTGGTCCTGGGCCTCCGCGATGTTGCCGATCACGACCGGCCCCACGCCGTTCCAGCCGGCGAGGTGGGAGAGCTCCTCCTCCGGCGGTATGCCGTCGGCGACCCCGTACATCAGCCGGGTCTCGCGCCCGTAGGTGCCGTCCCGCTCGCGCAGGAAGCGCAGGAATTCCGCAGCCTCGCGCACGTAGCCGAGCATCACGAAGGCGGTGACCGTGAAGGACGCGTCGCGCATCCAGGTGAAGCGGTAATCGTAGTTGCGGTTGCCCGGCACCGCCTCCGGCAGGCCCGCGGTCGCGGCCGCCACGATGCCGCCGGAGGGCGAGTAGGTCAGCAGCTTCAGGCAGAGGGCCGAGCGCATCACCGCGTCGCGGTAGGCGCCGCGGTAGGTGCAGCGGGCACTCCAGCGCCGCCAGTAATCGGCCGTCGCCTCCAGGCGGCTCTGGGCACCGCCGAAATCGTCAATGCAGGCATCCTCGTCGTCCTCGCCGTGAGTGAGGACGAGGTAGGCGGTCTCGCCCTCGGACAGGCGGAACGACACCTCGGCCGCATCGCCGACGAGATCCGGCTGCCGATGCGCGTTGACCCGCACGCGCCAGTCCCCGGCCTCGAACAGCACCGAGGCGCCCTCCGTGAGGGGCGTGCAGGACCGGCGCGCGTAGTCGAAGGTCGGACGAACCCGGAAGACCCCGCTGACGTGGCCACTCTCGCAGGTGAGAAGGCGGATCAGCCGGCTCTCGCCCTCTCCGTCCGGCCCCTCGTCGGGCTCCGGGCTCGGCGGATTGACCGGCATCACGTCGACGAGGCGCGCGCGCCCCGTCGAGGTGGTGAAGGTCGTCTCGAGGATGTTGGTCTCGCATACGTAACGCCGGTCCGTCTCGGCACCGTCGTCGAAGGCGATGCTGCAGGTGCCGCCCTTCTCGTCGTCGAGGAGCTTCACGAACAGGGCCGGTGAGTCGTGGCGAGGCCAGCACAGCCAGTCGATCGACCCGTCTCGGGCGATCAGCGCGCAGGAATGGGTGTCGCCGATGAGGGCGTAGTCGCTGATGGGTTTCGACACGGGGCTTCCGGATGGCGGCGTCGCCCGCTCCGTCGGGCAAGACCTGATCCGTGAGGTAGCCGGGCCGCGCCGGGCGGGGAGTCCGGCTCGACGATTCGCCGCAGGTCCGGTCAGGACCCGGGACGCGGCAGCATGCGGTCGCTGATGATCCGCCGCTGGATCTCGCTCGTACCCTCGAAGATCGTGGTCAGGCGGGCGTCCCGCCAGTAGCGCTCGACCCGGCGCTCGGTGGTGTAGCCGTTGCCCCCGTGCAGCTGCATGGCTTGGTTCGTGACGCGCACCGCCATCTCGGTGGCGAGAAGTTTCACCATGGCCGACTCGCTCTCCGCCGGCTCGCCCTGATCCAGGAGGTGGGCGACCTGGTGCCAGTAGGCCCGCGCCTGGGCGACTTCGGCGGCCATGTCGGCCAGGGCGAAGCGCAGCGCCTGGAAGTCGCCGATCGGATGACCGAACTGGACCCGCTCCTGTAGATACGCCTGGCTGTCCTCCACGGCCGCGCGCGCCACACCGACGGCCCGGGCCGCCGTGTGGACCCGGGCGATGTTGAGGCCCCGCTGGACGGAGGCGAACCCGCCGGCATCCGCGTCCGCCCCCTGGTCGCCGTAGAGCCCGGTGAGCCGGTCGCTCTCAGGTACTCGCACGCCGTCGAGCGTGAGCTCGAAGGTCTGGAAGCCGTGATAGCCGATCTTGTCGATCACCCGGCCGGTCATGCCGGTCGGGAAGCTGTCGCGCTCCTTGAGCACGAGGAACGGCTCCAGGCCGGCCGAGCGCGCCTCGCCGGGTTCCGGCTCGCGGGTGCGGGCGAGGACCTCGACGAAGTCCGCTCCCTTGGCGAAGCCCGCCCAGCGCTTGGTGCCGCTGAGCACCCAGTGCTCGCCATCCCGCACCGCGCGGGTCTGGACGCCGGCCAGATCCGAGCCGGCATTGGGCTCCGACAGGGAGATCGAGCCGATCCACGCACCGCGGGCCGAGCGCCGGAGCAGGTCGGAACGGCGCTCCGCGTCCAGGGTTTGCGTTCCCAGGCCTTGGCCCCGCGCCAGGATGCTCCCCACCGAGAGCCACGCCCGGGCCAGTTCCTCAGAGACCAGACAGTATTCGAACACCCCGAGCCCGAGGCCGCCATGCTCCGCCGGGATCGTGATGCCGAACCAGCCCTTCTCGGCCATGGCGTCGATGAGCGTGCGGGGCATCTCGGCCTTGTGGCGGTCGAGCTCATCCGCCAGGGGGAGCACCGTATCGCGGGCGAACGCCCGAGCCTCCGCCTGAAGGTCGGCCCGGGCGGGCGTGCGCCAGGGCGAGGTCAGCTCGGGCGGCTTCGGCGCGATCGGATCGTTCCGGCCCTCGGATCCGGTCATCGTTCCCCCTTGTCATGCGGCGTCATGCGGCGGCGTCTCAATGTAAGGCCGCGTGCGGGAAACACGCGCTTACAAATTGGTTCCGCCAACCACCTTCGAATAAACGTCGGATCGGGTCATAATAGCTTGATGATGCACGCCGAGACGCACGCAGACTCCTTCGCGATGAGTGCTCCGACTACACCTCACATCCTCGTCGTCGAGGACGACCGGGAGATCTCTGCCCTGATCGCGCGGTATCTGCGCGGCAACGATTGCCGCGTGACGTTGGCTGGCGACGGCAGCGAGATGGATCGCGCACTGGCCGAAGCGCGGATCGACCTGATCGTCCTCGACCTGATGCTCCCCGGCGAGGATGGGCTGAGCCTGTGCCGGCGCCTGCGCGGCGCCTCGCAGGTCCCCATCCTGATCCTGACCGCGAAATCCGAGGATGTAGATCGGATCCTCGGCCTCGAACTGGGTGCCGACGACTACCTGGCCAAGCCGTTCAATCCGCGGGAGCTGCTTGCCCGGATCCGCGCGATCCTGCGCCGGGTCGCCGCCGAGGCGCCCGACACGGACGAGCGCCGCCGGCTGCACTTCTCGGGTTGGACCCTCGACGTGTCCCTGCGCCAGGTGCTGTCGCCCGAGGGCGCGCGGATCGCCGTGACGGGCGCCGAGTTCGATCTGCTCCACGCGCTCTGCCTGCGTCCCGGCCGGGTCCTGTCGCGCGATCAACTCCTCGATCTCACTCAGGGTCGCGCCGCCGGACCGTTCGAGCGCAGCATCGACGTGCTGATCTCGCGCATCCGGCAGAAGATCGAGCGCGACACCCGCAATCCCGAATTCATCCGCACGATCCGCTCCGGCGGCTACCTGTTCACGCCCGAGGTCACGCGCTCATGAACGGGCTGCGGCGCCTCCAGACCCGCCTCCGGCCGACGACGATCGCGGGTCAGATCGCGCTGCTCATCGTAGCGGGAATCGCGCTGGCGCATGTGGTGGCGACCGTCGCTTTCCTGCTCCTCCATGAGTCGCAGAATCCCGACGAGTTGCCGGGCGTGGCGGCGAGCCGCCTGGGCACGCTGGTCCGACTCCTCGATGCGGCCGATCCGGCGGCTCGGCCCGCGCTGCTCCTCAGCGGACGCAGCCTGCCGCTCATCCACGTCGAGGCCTGGGACGGGACGGTGCCGACCGGTGCTCAGCCGGTCCCCGACCTTCCGGTGATCCGCCGCCTGCGCAACGGTGCCGGCCGAGCCGTGACGATCACGGACCTGTCGGACGGTGATCCGGAGCGGGCGGCGGGGCGGCTTCATGTCGGCATCAGCACGCCGGCCGGGGCAACGCTCCAGGCGACGCTGCCGAACGATCCGCTGCGCGGTCCCAAGCACGGGGCGCTGATCTTCACGGTCGTGTTCCTGGCGCTGACTTTGGCGCTGCTCAGCGTCTGGGCGACCCGCGCCCTCACGGCACCCCTCAAGCGGCTCGCCGCCGCCGCCGAGGCCTTCGGCGCGCGGGACGATCACGTCGCGCTGCCGGAGGCTGGACCGCGCGAGGTGCTGGCCGTCTCGCGCGCCCTCGACCGGATGCGATCGCGGGTGCGCCGGCTGATCGACGACCGCACGCAGATGCTCGCCGCGATCAGCCACGACCTGCGCACGCCGATCACCCGGCTGCGTCTGCGGGCCGAATTCATCGAGGACGACGCTGCCCGGGCCGCAACGCTCCGAGACCTCGACCAGATGAACGGGCTCGTCGAGGCCGCGCTTTCCTTCGTGCGCGACGGACAGGCGCGGGACACGAACAGTCACAGCCTCGTGGATCTCGCCTCGGTGGTGCAAACGGTCTGCGACGACTTCTCGGATGTCGGCGCGCCGGTGAGCGTCAGCCGCAGCCGCCACGTGCTCGTCCAGGGCCGCACCGAGGAGCTGCAGCGTGCGGTGACGAACCTCGTGGACAATGCCGTGAAGTATGGCGGCCGCGCGGATGTCCGGATGGAACCCTCCGAGCGGGGAATCCGGGTCTGCGTGCTCGATGCCGGTCCGGGCATCCCCGACGCCGAGCGCGAGGCGATGCTGCAACCCTTCGTGCGCGGCGACCGGGCCCGCAATCTCAACGAGGCGAGCGGCTTCGGCCTCGGCCTCTCGATCGTTCAGGCCATCATCGAGGCCCATCATGGGCGGCTGACGCTGGAGAACTGCCGCGAGGGGGGCCTCTGCGCCGCGATCGAACTTCCGTTGGCCGCCAAAGCCCTCACGGGCCGTGGACCGCTGAAGGTCGCACCGCTCCCGGCCGAGGCCGCCTGACGCCCTCCCTGCGCCGCGCGTCCCGCCGAGCCGGGTGCGCGATCCCGCATGGGAATCCGCGAAACTGCCGCAGCGTCGTCGAAGGGCGGCCCGGGCCCTGCTAGAGCAGTGGCGGCGCATGGCGGCGCCGATCGGCCCGAGGAAGACGTGATGACGAGCGGCGCCAACCCGGACGAACGGCACAGCATCGCGCTGATCGGCGCACCGATCGAGGTCGGTACCAGCGAGCCTGGCGCCCTGATGGGACCCGCGGCCCTGCGCACCGCCGGTCTGGTCCGTGCCCTCTCCGATCTCGGCCATACGGTGACCGACCGGGGCGACGTCGCGCCCGATGGCCCAGCCGGCGCGCGCGGCCTCGAGGCCGTCGCGGGCTGGACTCGCGCCCTGTCGCTTGCCGTCGAGGAGGCGCTCGGCTCAGGCGCGATCCCGCTCGCGGCCGGCGGCGACCACAGCCTCTCCCTCGGATCGATCGACGGCGTCATGCGCGACTGCGCGCGGCGGGGCCGAAAGCTCTTCGTGCTCTGGCTCGACGCCCACGCCGATTTCAACACGCCGGAGACCTCGCCCTCCGGCAACGTCCACGGCATGCCGCTGGCCGCCCTGTGCGGGGAAGCGGGCTTCCCGCCACTCTTCACCGAACCTGCCCCGCCGCCGCTGCCGCCGACCAGCGTCCACCTGTTCGGCCTGCGATCCATCGATTCCGGCGAGCGTGCCATCGTCACGGCCCGGCAGGTCGGGGTCACCGACATGCGCACGATCGACGAGTTCGGCGTCGTAGCGCCTCTGCGGCGCGTGCTCGACCGTGTGGCCGCCGAGGGCGCGCACCTGCACGTCAGCCTCGACATCGATTTCCTGGATCCGTCCATCGCCCCCGGGGTCGGCACCACGGTGCCGGGCGGCGCGACCTTCCGCGAAGCACACCTGATCATGGAGATGCTCCACGATTCCGGCCTCGTGCGCTCCCTCGACGTGGTCGAGTTGAATCCCTTCCTCGACGAGCGCGGGCGCAGTGCCCGGGTGCTGGTCGAACTCGTCGCGAGCCTGTTCGGCCGGCGCATCCTCGATCGGCCGACATCGCCGATCGAGGCCGTCCATACCGAGCAGAGCTGATGCACGGCCGCGTGCCCGACGCTCGGGAGCCGTTCCCGCCGAGCGAGAACGCGCCGACGCGTCAGCGCTCGGCGGGCCATGTCGGGCTGCGGGCGGGGCCGGTCGGCGCCGGCGGATCGACGCGGCTCCTCGACCTCTCGGAATCGGGCCCGTCGCGGTTGCGCTTCCCGCGGGGGGAGGGGACGCTCGAGGCCGTGCTGGTGAACACGGCTGGCGGGGTGGCCTGCGGCGACACGTTCACAATCGATCTGACCCTCGATCCGGCGGCCGACCTCGTGCTGACTACGACAGCGGCCGAGAAGATCTACCGGTCGGACGGCCCCGTGAGCCGGATCGAGAATCGCCTGGTCCTGGGGGCGGGCGCCCGGCTCGCCTGGCTGCCGCAGGAGACGATCCTGTTCGATCGCGCCCGCGTCCGACGCCGCTTCGAAGCCGATCTCGACCCGGGCGCCGCACTGCTCGCGGTCGAGATCGTCGCGTTCGGTCGCGCCGCCCGGGGCGAGCGGATCACGGCGGGGCTGCTCGCCGATACGTGGCGGGTGCGCCGGCACGGTCGGCTCGTCTACGCCGACAGCTTCGTGCTGGAGGGACCGATCAGCGACCTCCTGGCGCGCCCGGCGATTGGGGGCGGTGCGCGCGCCTGCGCGACGCTCCTCGACGTCTCGGACAGCGCCGAGACGCGGCTGGACGAGGCGCGCACGCGCCTCGCAGCATGGGATAGGACCGGCATCGAAGCCGCGGCGAGCGCCTGGAACGGGAACCTCGTGATCCGCGCCCTCGCGGAGGGCGTCGGACCCTTGCGCGAGTTCATCGCGGGCTTCGTCGCCGGCTATCGCGGCCTGCCGATGCCCCGCGTCTGGCAGAGCTGAGGAGAAGTACGGATCCGCCGCGCGGGAACCGTTGCCTGCGGGCGCCGACCTCTGCTAGAGACGCGCACCCGGGGCTGACCGTCAGGCTCCGTGCGGCGCTGCGGCGTCGTTCCAGAAGGCCTCGTGGCGGAGTGGTTACGCAGAGGACTGCAAATCCTTGCACCCCGGTTCGATTCCGGGCGAGGCCTCCAATTTTTCCTTCGAAGGTGCAGATGTGTCCGGCGCCGTGCGCCGGCCTCCGTGCCGCCCAGGCTCAGGCTCGGTGGACCTGCGCCAGAAACGTCTCGATCGCCAGTTGCAGACTGTGCGTGCCGGCGTTCACCCGAGCGGCGCTGCTCCGCACCTGCCCGGCCTGCGCATCGTTGGACGCCGCCGCGGCCCGGACGCCCGCGATGCTCTCGGAGACCTTTCGCGCGTCGGCGGCGGCATCGAAGATGGCCCGCGCGATGTCCTGGCTGGCATGCCCCTGCTGATCGGTGGCATGGGCCACCTCCGAAGCGATGAGGCTCATCCGGGCGATCGTCTGCCCGATCGCCGCGATGGCACCGGCCGTCCGGTCCGCGGCGCTCTGGATCGATCCGACCTGCCCGGTGATGCGGTCCGTGGCGAGCGCCGTCTGGCCCGCCAGCGCCTTGACCTCGGAGGCCACCACGGCGAAGCCGCGGCCGGCGGCACCGGCCCGGGCAGCCTCGATCGTGGCGTTGAGCGCCAGCAGATTGGTCTGTTCGGCGACGTCGCGGATCAGCGTGACGACCGTCCCGATCTCCGCCGCCGCCCGCGACAGGCTTATCACGGTTTCCTCCAGGCCGCGGGTGTCGGCTAGGGCGGAGGATGCGATCTCGCTGGTGTAACGAACCCGCGCCTCGATCTCCCGGGCCGACGCAGAGAGTTGCTCGGCCGCGCTGGCAATGCTGTCGACCATCCCGGCCGTCTGGTCGGATGCCCCCGCCACGACGGAGGCCTCGGCCACCATGGCGCCGGCATTGCCCGAGAGCGTGTCGGCCGCAGACTGCATCGCCTCGGCCGAGCCGGCGAGATCGGCGACGGCGCGGTGCGTCTCGCTCTCGAACGCACCGGTCGCTGCGGCCAGCATCTCGGACCGGATGCGGTCGCGGCCCCGGCGGGCCTGAGCCTGGGCGTCGAGGTCCCGCTTCTCGATCAGCGCCGCCTGGAAGGCCGCGATGGCGGCGGCCATCTCGCCGATCTCGTCGCGGCGATGCGTGAACGGGATCGTCCGTCCGAGGTCACTGGCGGCGAGGGACGTCATGCTGACCTTCAAACGATCCAGCGGCTGCCGAACCTGTGTGAAGATGATCGCGATCGCGGCGATCAGGCCCAGGGTGAGCGCCACGGCCGGCCCGACGATCAGCGTGATCCGTGCCCGCCGGCGGTCCGCGGCGTCGGCGGCACGCCGCGCGTTCAGGCGATTCAGGACCTCGCGACCCAGGGCACCGATCTCGGCGACCATGTGTTCGCGGTTCCGCACCGTCGCGTCATTGGTGGCCTGGATGAGGGCGGCCTTGGGCGAGACCGTCAAGCCCAGCTCGGCCGTGTCGTTCTGATAGGCGACGAACTCCTTCACGAAGAGATCGAACCGCCGTCGCCGGTCTTCGGAGAGCTGGTCTGCCATCGCGTCGAGGAACGGAGCCCGCGCCTGCTCGACCGTCGTCAGGGCCTCGTGGAGCGCGGACAGGCGCGATCGGGCCTCCGCCCTGTCGTCGGCCACGTAGAGCGCCGTCGCCTGGACCACGGCGTGCTCGATCGCCTGACCCAGAGCACCGGCCTGCAACCCGGCATTCCAGATCCTGTCCGTGGCGACCGCACGCTCCTGCTCCCATTGGGTCTCGCGTACGGCGAAGATCGAGATGCCGATTGCCACGGAGGTCAAAAGGCCGATGACCGCCGAAAGCTTGAAGCCGATAGAAACGCGCATGAAGGAGATGCCATGCCCACGGTCGCGCCGCACCGCGTAAATCATACATTAACGTTTTCGGGAAAACATCCAAGTATAGCCGGCAAAGATCCATATTTTATTGCGACATCGTCATCAGTTTTCAATTTACAAAATAGGCTTTGATACACATATATATGCGCGAATTTTTGTTGTTCGATATATTGGATAATTTTACTGCAGGATCGACATGCTCATCCGCGAAACAAGTCGATGCCCGGCCCTGAAGGATCACAGCCTGCCATCGGCTCAGCCGAATCCCGGCCCCGGCGCATCGACGCGGTAGGGGTCGTGCATGCCCGTCCTGCATGTCAGCACGCGGTCGCTGGAGGACCTCTGGTCGTGGCCGCGCGAACGCCGTCGAATTCGGACCGGGGCGTGGCGACGATCTCGCGCCGCAGGTCGTCGCGCTGCGCCTCGATCAGATCGGGCAGAATGTCGGTCTCCTGCTCATCGAGGGCGGTGAGCAGGCGCGGTTGACCGGCGACCCATTCGAAGGCGACGCGGACTTCGCGCTCGGCATAGGGGTCCTGCGGATCGAGACAGCGATGGGTCGGCATGATCGCGGTTGGCTTGATCGTTCAGTACGGCGTGGCAAGCGCTCTAGAGCGGCGGCATGACGCCGGAGTGACCCCGAAAAGCGGATTTCGACCGCTTGATACGGGATGCAGGGCGGGGCCGCGGATGAAACGACTGTTGCTGCCGGGCCACGCTCGCGGACATGCGGCACGCCGCGCGACGAGTCTTGGCCGTTTGCGGCTCGCCAGGCCCAGGATTGACCGTCGAGGCACTTGCGTCCCGCGGAACCGCTGTGTAGAGACGCGGCCGTGATCCCCGATAGCTCAGTTGGTAGAGCAGGCGACTGTTAATCGCCTTGTCGCAGGTTCGAGTCCTGCTCGGGGAGCCACCACTTCAGCACCCTCCTGTAGCGAATGGCTCCATGGGTCTGGCCCCCCACGGGGTGCCGAGATACGGGACCATCCTCTCCGCTCGCGATCGGCGATGCGCCCAGTACGGGCCGCACCGCGCACGTAGGTCGCGCTCCCGCGGCTCCCCTCGGCCCATCCGAACCACGCTTTCAGCTCCGCCTCCGTTGCACCCCTCGCGGCTGCGCCCTGCGCATCGGCCCGGCGTGAGCGTCGTCGCCGATGGAGGCCCGGCAGACCATGTGGCGCCGCAGGGGCCGACGCGGTGAGGTCGTCGTTTACCCCTGTCCAGGACCCTCGACAGGGCGGTCCCGGCCGCCGAAGAGATCTTGGAAATGCTGGACAGCCTGGTCGTCCGGGTGGCGTCGGCCTCCACCGTCGCACCGGCCGGGACTACGGTCCGGCGCACCCTGGGCGTCCGGTGACGTTCTCGTCCTGACGGCCGCGCCGTTTCCCGCCGCCTCAGTCGCCGACGCCGCCTGACACCGCCCCGAGGATCCGAGAGATGCTCCACCGCCCGATCGCCCCGCTGCTCCGCGCCCTGCTGCTGGCGACCCTCGCCGGGATGCCGCCTAGCCCGGCCGCGGCCTGGGACGCCGCCCGCGCCCCGCGCTACCCCGACGCCGATGTCCGCACCCTCGAGACGCGGCGGCTCGCGATCCACGGACCCGGCTCGACCGGCGACGGCTCGCTGTTCACCGTGACCCTGCCGGACGGCACCACCGCGGGCCTCGCCCAGGCCCTGGCGGCGCGGCAGCCCCTCGATCCGACCCTCAGCCGGCTCGCCGCGGTCGGGCCGCCGCTCCTGCGCGCCACCGGCGCCGGCTACCAGGTCCAGCCCGACCGCACGATCCGGGGGCCGGACGGCCGGCGCTTCGTCGTCCGCGGCGTCACCTTCCTCGACTACCTGTTCGTGTCCCTGGAAACCCGGGCGGATTACCGCTTCCGCGCCGTGCCGGGCGTGGCGGTCACCGGCGGCGGCAGCTCGCAATCGGGCTTCGAGCCCTCGGTCTGGGGGGCGCCCGACGGGTCCGACATGCGCGCCCGCATCGCCGACTGGGCCGCGGCCGGCGTCAACCTCCTGCGCGTCGCCGTCGAGCCGGCGGTGGCCTACACCGGCGCCGCCAACGGCTACCCGGCCCACTGGGACATGCTCGACCTGATCGTCGCCGAGGCGAACCGCCTCGGCCTCGTCGTCCAATGGCAGGTGGCCAACGACCGGCCGCCCGCCGAGCTGAACGCCGCCTTCCTCGGCCAGCTCCGCGACCGGTACTGGCGGTCCCGCAACGTCTGGATCAACACCGGCAACGAGCCCGGCTGCTCGGCCGGGGGCCCGTCCTGCACGGACGCGGCGACCTGGACCGCCCGGCAGACCCAGTACCTCCAGGCGGTCCGCGGCGACGTCACCGGCCAGCCCGCCGGAACCCGGTTCACCGGCCCGGTGGTGCTGAATGCGCCGAACTACGGCGAGGCGGTCGACACCGTGGCGGCGACCCTGGCCAACGCCACGGCCTTCGCGACGGACCCCAACCTGATCCTGGGCGTCCACACCTACCGGATCGGCGAGGCCACGTTCGGCGCGCGCCTGCCCGGGCTGCAGCGGGCCTGGATCGACGCGATCGGCACGCACGCCCTGTTCCTCGACGAGGTCGGGCTGACCAACGACGGGAGCGTGCGCGACCCCGCCCTCGATCCCCGGGCCGACCCGGCGCGCTACCCGGCCGCGCCGGCGGCGACCCTGGCCACCGCGTACGGCTGGACGGCCGACCTCCTGGCCTGGGCGCGGCGCCTGTCCCGGGAGACGGCGTTCTCGGGCGTGACGGTCTTCTCCGGCTCCGCCTACATCCCGGGCCTGGGCGTCCACGATCCGAACAGCCTCCGGCGCCGGGACGGCAGCTGGACGCCGTTCGGGCAGACCGTGCGGGACGGCTGGCTGTCGGCCTCGGCCGACGCGACGCGCTTTGCCGGCGGGCCCTTCGTCAACCTGCTCTACAACGCCGACCTGGCGCTCGACACGCGGGGCTTCCCGGGCGGCCCGGCGGCGGCCGGCACCGGTACCTACGACGGCTGGATCTCCCTGGACGGCGCCACGCGGATCGGCCGGGCCGCGGACGGCACGGTCACGCTGGCGGGGGCTACCTGCGGCAGACGATCCGCGCGCGCGGCGCCGCGGTCGCTGGCGCGGCCCTGGTGACCTCGTTCGGCGACCTGAGCGGATCCGTGGAGGTGGGGATCGACTGGCCCGGCCGCGGCGGGCCGGCGCGGGTGCTGGTCAACGGCGCGCACGGCCGCGGCCGCGGCG
>Ga0160427_10001804_pt1 | contig 13039 bp, 13 predicted proteins | sample SolpanmetagenomL_FD_108194 | JGI IMG/M metagenome (GOLD analysis project Ga0160427, IMG submission 108194) | Solar panel surface microbial communities from Lawrence Berkeley National Laboratory, California, USA - L | ecosystem: Engineered > Built environment > Solar panel > Unclassified ...
CCGATCTTGTGTTTCAAGTGTACTGCCTGAACCTTGATATCTGAAGCATGCCTGTCCTCGGCGGATATGTGGGATTCCTTTAGTTTTTCCTTGAGACCGTGGAGCTTACCACGCAGTATGCCACTATGGCCACCGCCTGAGGACACTCCGGCAGCATCCATATTCGTGGTTTGACGTGGTGGATGTAGGTGAGTGGAAGGTGGGAGATACTATCAGAAGAGATTGAGTAGATAAGGGATTGGAATGACCAGTACTTTATGTGAAAAGAAGGAAGGATTAAATTAAATTGAATTGACTTGAATTGGAGACGAGGCTGCCATGCGACAAAAACAAAACTCTAAACTAACTTGGCTTTTTGATTTGCATAATGATCGGAGATAAGATGCGGGGAAGGTTGTTTCTTTTGTGCAAATTGTGCAGAGTATAACTTAGTTATTAGTTCGAGTAGAGAGTAAGTAGACCACACCACCGCACCACCACTGATATACTAAGTTAGTCGTTATTATTATATGGCTTGAGTAGATCAAGTCGCGATATGAACCCAATGCATTCCACAGGGTTTGTATACTATTGTATCTATGGGACGTCTATATGTCCATTGTACGAAGGGCTCTCCGTTACCATACCTCAAAGATCCATTCTCGATAAACATGAACGAAGTCATATATAAAACTGATTCTTGTGCAACTCTTCTCTACACACAGCCTGCTAAAAAACCCGTATCTCTTCATGCCGTGCTTACTACTACCATACCGCACTAGCTTACCGCTTACCGAGCCCTCGGAAAGAACATGCTCATGAAATATAAAAGAAACGTGAAATCCCTCCTTCATTGTTGCAGGAAGCTCTATACACTCCTCATTCACCTTCTTCTGAAAAGCGCAGAAAAAAATGAGTAACTTGCTACACAACACCAAGCGTCCACTGAAGCGCCTAGGTCACCGCACAGTCCCCATGGAGGTCCTGGCACTAAGCTTGCCACGCTCCGGCACAACAAGTAAGGCCACCAACGTCTTCCCCCTTTCCCCCATATAAAAAACTCCTCCCCCCGACGACAAAAATTCAAGAAAAAAAAACACACGCAGCGAAAAACGTAAATAAGCTCACACACGCCCCCAAAAGCCCTCCACACCTAGGCCACACGCCTCCCCGATCCCCTGGCGCGCCTCCGTAACAGCCGAGATCCTAGCCCCGCAGTTCGCGCTCTCGAACGCCGTGTTCGGCCATCTAGACCCGCTCTTCGCCGGCAAGATTCTGAGATTCTACAAAGCCGCCTACCGCGGCTTCTTCGGCGCGCGGGGCCGCGACGGGATCGAGGGGAATCTAAAGGGATCAAGGTATGCCGAACATCATGAGCGGGTTACGCCGGTCGCGCAGCGGCTTAGAGAGAGGTTGCTGGTATCTAGGCTCAAGGATGGCTGGGCCCGCTTGTAGATGGCGTGTTTTTCTTATTATTGCATATTTGCTTTGCTCTAGTGCTCTCAATGTTTGGAGAATATGAAACACGTGATAAGTTTACGAGTACGATCACGTGGCCTAGCTACTTGTAACAAGTCCTAGCAAAGGCTTTGCGGTGATAAACAAAATGACCTGGTTTGTGTTCTTGCTTAATCTTTTGTTTTAGTTGTTTCGTATCAATATTATTAATGATGTTAATATTTACCATTTTTATCTTAGTAAGCAAAATGTGTAAGAATGAAATCAGGCTTTTACAGGGCTTAGCGCGTGGTGGCGGACTCATTTCGCGCCTTCTGTAACATCTCCTCATCTATCGTCCTACTCGTAGTTTCTCCCCAACAACAATCATCATTTCCGTCACTATGGATATCGTTCTTGAAGTCTTCGACACGTTTGTAGGCGATCGAGCCTATGCTCGAACATTTCCTGCGTCTATTCAGAACGGACTTTCAGTGTCAAATTCGTCACAGATCTCCTACTACCATGCTCCGTCGACCAAGTACCTCTCTTTGGAACCCTCGGACTTTGCCTATCAGAGTCGGTTTTCTAGGGACAACATCTACCGCCAAGCTCTAAGCTTGTTCTTTATCCAATGGTATGTGCTAGTGGGAGAGTTCTAACAGAATATCTCACAACTCATATCACAGGTTCTTCGGCATCGTTATTTACTTCATCACGGCCGGCCTCTCCTATGTTTTCATGTTCGACCGGAACACTTTCAATCACCCTAAATACCTTAAGGGTCAGATTGCACTCGAAATCAAGCAATCTCTCAATGCCTTTCCTGGAATGGCTCTTTGCATGTTGCCCTTTTTCCTCGCCGAGGTGCGCGGTTATTCGAAGATGTATGATTCGACCGCTGACGGACCCGGACGCTGGTACGACATTCTCCAATTCCCGCTATTCATCATTTTTTCCGATTGTCTTATTTACTGGATCCATCGTGGGCTACATCACAAGGTGATATACAAGCATTTACACAAAGCACACCACAAGTGGGTTGTTCCGACACCATTCGCCTCGCATGCCTTCCATCCGGTAGATGGATTTGCGCAGAGCCTACCTTACCACATTTTTCCATTTATTTTTCCCCAGCAGAAGCTTCCTTTCATTATACTTTTCACCTTTATCAACATCTGGACTGTAATCATTCACGACGGCGAATACGCAGTGAACAGTGAATTGATCAATGGAGCTGCCTGTAAGTCCCTTTTCGCAACCCTTCCATCAGCGAGAATCTTTTTTCTCGATATAGTGTTTTTTACTAATGAACAATATTTCAAAATCAAAGGTCACACGCTACATCATCTCTATTTCAATTACAACTATGGACAATTTACAACCATCTGGGACCGGCTCGGCGGCAGTTATCGTAGGCCCAATGAAGAGCTCTTCAATAAACAGACGAAGATGGGAACGGTAGAATGGTCAAAGCAGGCTAAAGAGGCGGAGCAGATGATCCAAGATGTTGAGGGCGTTGACGATAGGGCATATGAATGCAAGAAGGCGCAGTGAGGAATGAAAATCGTGTTATATTAAATGGTCGTAAAGATGACCATTGGCACTCCAGGCTGAAATGCCAAAATGGCAGTCTATGCTACACTGGCCCTCGAAAAATCGATCACGTAGATACCAATCGCGTCTATTGGCTCTCAACCTGAAGTTCGTGATCGCCCTGCTTGGATCGCCTCCGGATCCTAAAGGCAATTGGATGTTTAGGCCGCAACGTACCTAATCCAAACTTTGCGTAACTCATCTCAATATTCCCAGGTATCTCCAGGTCAAAGGTTTCAACCATCAAAGCACACGCGAGAAGGATGGTGCTCTTGGCTAAGAATCGACCAGGACAAATCGCGTGCCCGCCTATCTTTGTGTTAGCTATTTGCTTAATTAACGGAAGAGATCGTGACAGTCTACCTCCATAAGGTATCCACGACCCCTCAAGGCCTTCCATGGAGATATAAGGCTCGCCTTCGTGTGTTGGAATGGGCTGCTTCTTCTCACTTCTCATTTCTGCCGCTATTTCAGGCTTTAGCGGGCCGCTCGAGGAGTCTGAGGGATCAGTGACAAATCGCTCGCCCCAAAAAGAGTCAATGGGATGAACGCCGCCTTGCGTATTCCAGAATTCGCCGTCCATGTGTGAAATCCCCGAGTTGACAAAGACAACGCGCTCTTTTGGGATCCGCCACTGGCCAACCGGGAGATCTGCGTGTTGATTGGATGTCAGAAAGTATGACTTGACATACAGTCTGAGGGTTTCGCAGTAGATGGAAACCAGCAGCGTGTTCTTTGCCAGTGCTTTATCGTTGGGGTGTTCCGATACTTTGGCACTCTGTTCGAGACTAGCACGAAGACGACTGAGTAAAGACGGGTCCTTGAACGCGTGGACAGTAGCCCACATAGATGATGGGACAATATTGGAGACGGATGCCCAGAGCAATCCGAGGTCCGCAGAGGCTATGGAATCATCGTCCTGGTGGTCGACTGTCGAGAAAGTACTTTGCCGCGCTCTCATGAGACCTGAACCCCAAAAGGGGTCAAAGCTGCTGTGGTCGATTACGTCGGACACATCATGGTGCATTCGCGCATGACTGTAATACTTCTTCAAGCCCTCGAGCAAGCTCTCTCTTATCTGAGCGGAGCCAGCAATGAGGAAATCCGGAATGCCCTTTGCGAACTTAGGCACGAATTTATCAAACTTCCAGAAATCGTCAGAGAAGGTAGGGTTCAGCTTGAACAGAGCTGGACCAGCCAAGGATTCGAAGATTGAGCTGCCGATCAGTCCTTGGAAGAAGTGCATCAGGTCTGGGTATTCCACCCAGTCATCTCGCACTGGGGATTTGTTCATCCATTCGACCATTGCCTTTGCTGTGCGCGTTGTCAATGGCTCCAACCCTGGACCAGTCAGACCCTTTAGAATTTCACGATGCGTTATCCAGTCGATGCGGTTGCGTGGCTCGACTACACTTCCAGCAAAAGGTTTGTGGAAGGGTCCTGAATCGTCCTTTTTGTATACGGAAAGGGCATCTTTCTTCATACCAAAGAAGTACTTCAACACTAACACGTATGGCTCGATCGGACTGGACAACTTATTCTGTTTCCACAGCGCCGCAACGCTGTGACGGTCTTGGATGAAGTAGTATTCGTGTCCAAGAAAGCGGACGCGACAGGATGTAAGCTTGCCACGGTATGTACTGGGAATGATCATGGTCAATTTCGCAAGTGATTTTTTGCTTGGAAAAAGGACTTTGCTTACGTAGCTTGGTCGAGAAAGTACTGGCCATTGAAGAGGATGGCGATTGCGCCGCCTATCCAAGGGATTAACGATGGATACCGAGGTGGAAGGCCACCGGCCTTCCCATATCTGCGTTTCCATTCATACAAGGTCCAAGAAAGAATGTAACTAAGGACCAGCGATAAGCTTGTCAACGCTGCTAGTAAGACTGCCGTCAACTTGAAACCGCCAAGCGAGGACAAGAACGCTGCGCCACTTGCAGCCTGAAAATCAAACCATTCGACTTTGGAAAGTAAGAAAGACATGATAGTAGTAAAACAAAACAAAGGCATGACTTAGCCGTAACACTGCCGTATGAATGGCCTTTATAGCTGTCAAATGGAGGGCAAAAAATGGAACGAGGGACGCTCCAGCCATTCCAGGGCAGCGCTCCAGCGAATCAATCATTAGTTCAGTCCAAACCTCAACCACAATACGCAAGCGGGCCATCCAGTCTCGCGGGACAATAGGTAAGATAGTGAGTTGGGGCGTAAGCTGACGTTGAACTCTGCTCGGGAACTCATTTTTTCTCTTTTACGATACGAGTACAATAGTCTCCTGGTTGCGAGATGATTATGATTCCCTCCTACTCATCGAACTGAGAGGCCTGTATTATTGACTCTTCGACAGATTCAATCAATAACTTTCCAATGTGGATTTATCGAATACGTCACGTGTTTACCGATTCACACACATACACCTGAATCAATTAAAAGAACGGTACAGATACGGGGAGAGACTATCATCCCGTAACAGTCAGCTTTAGTCTAAAGCTCCAGCTTGGGAAAAAGGAGAGCACCGCAAGTTGATCCCGAACGAACTAGTGAGGAGCTAGCGCTAAGGTGTAGTGGAGATTGCCAGCCAACGCTCTACGTTGCTGAATGCACACTCAGAAAGATAAATTATCACACCCTCTTATCGGCCCTGCTCACGAATTATAATTGTATTGCTCGAACCAACTTTCTTGCATCACTTTCAAGCGCGATAATGGCCTCCAACGAGCTGTTCACAGAGCTTCTCCAGGTCTCGATACGTCCTATTGCTGCCGTCACGCTTCTCGTGGTTGGCTTCAGAGTGTGGCATTTTGTCATTAGACCGCTTCTGATTAAAAAAGAGTTCCCTCTACTGTCGTATTGGATACCTTGTAAGTACTGCCCACTCGATTGCAACACGACATGAAACGCTCATTATTCGTGCTATAGTCATTGGTAAGGGTGTAGACAACGATCAGTTCCATTTATGTGCATGATTAAACATTCCCCTTAGGACACGGTATCGAGTTCTTTAATAATTTTCATGGTCTCTTTCGTCGAGGAAGGTAAGCTTGTTCTTCAAACTTAATGCCAAAAAAACAACGAAAAACTGTGAATAACAGCCATCAAAGTGAATACGTGGGCAATGCAAGCGAGCCGTTTACGCTATATATCGCTGGTCGCAGTATGCTCGTCGTTCAGTCCCCGCGGTTGATTGACCAAATAGTCGGCGACAGTGAGACATTCAGCTTTGACCCATTCATCTACGATTGGTACAAAGGACTTGTCAACGTCTCCGATGAGGCTCAGAACCTCCTTTGGAAGTCGGCAGCCCAAGGATACCAATCACTAAAACCCAATCCCAAGGGAAAGGCTCTTGTACATCACGGTCTCGAACTGCTGCATACACAGCTGCTTAGAAACAGCCAGATGGAGACTGTTTTCCATGCAGCGGTTGATGAGATGAAGAGACTGGCCCAGTGGGAGTCATTCTGCCAGACAGGCGTCTTGCGAGAAGCAGACGGCGTCAAGGTCGTCTCACTCTACAAGTGGTGCCGGGATATTGTAATTCACGCCCAGGTGAACGCATTCTTTGGCCCTTATATCAACGAAATGGAGCCAGACCTGGCATCCGTGTGGGACAACTGGAGTTTGAACAGTTGGATACTTTCCTATGGATTTCCGTCGTTCCTAACGGCGGGTGCGACGGTACCTCGCGAGAAAATGATTAAGCTTGTGCGGAAGTGGATGCAAGTCCCGAAGAACGAGCGACGCGGAGGGACGGCTTTTGTCAAAGAGCTGGAGGCTGAGATGGAGCATGCCGGGCTCAGTCAAGATGATTCTGCACGCGTGCTCGTCATCATCCTCTCTTCGTAAGTTTCTTGCAACAGTCGTCTTCCTTGTATTTTCTCTGTCAAGCTGATGCCACTGTAGTATCAACAGCAACCTCTTCCTTAATACTTACTGGGTCTTGGCATATATTTTCAGCTCTCAAACCCTCACATCCGAGATTCGTACTGAGATCATCACTGAGCTCAATAAATCGACTGCCGCGAACACTGGCAACATCGAGGATAGAATCACTCGGAAACTAGTTGACAGTTGCCCACTTCTCCGCTCAACCTTCAACGAAACTCTTCGGGTCTGCTCAACCGGTTGCACCATACGCAAGGTAATGAAGGCCACCGTGTTGGATGGAAAGCTGGTCCCCGTCGACACCATCATCTTCATGCCGCAACGACCGCTCCTCCTGTCAACCGAAGCGTGGGGATCGGATGCGCACGAGATGAACCCATACAGATTTCTACAATCGGCCAAGCTGGAGAGGAGCACATTCTACCGTCCCTTTGGGAGCGGAGCCACCTTGTGCTCTGGCCGCATCGTAGGCAGGCAGGAGGCTCTGGCGTTTGTGGCCATCCTGCTGCTGAGATATGACGTGCGCGCGTTGAAACCGGGCGAGAAGGTCTTGGGTGTGGTGGGCACACCGTTTCCGAGAGTTGACGAGACCAAACCGAGCTTGGGTGTCGCTACGCAGATGAGGGGTGATGACCTAGTGCTGACTGTGTCGCCCAGGAAAGGCATCTGAGGAGTCGATTTAGAAATCTTTTCATGTGCCTCAAGAGCGGTAACTTGTTATTAGCGTCGTCACACATGAAAGCTTACACATCATAATGTCCTGCGGAGCTTGATTACCCGGACTGGAAGGTTGAAGGCTCACACTAGTGGCTGGTGGCGTTTCAACCGCGCTAGTCGAACCATAGAAACGTATCCTCGTACTCGCGCATGTCAACCTGTATTCTCCATTCCGCAGCTGCATGATGTGAAGACCAACGGCTCGCATGCATCTTTCAATCAAGTCAACCGAGCCTGCAGCGCGTCACATTATTACCATTTGTTTGAGTTACTAGTGAGTTCCTTGATTATTAGCCTAAACCCAAATTCTGTTGCTCAAACAATGTGCCATAGTGGTTTGTTGAGATGCAAGGTGCCTACACCAATTCCTCCCCATCCCAATAGAACCTCCAATCGACCGTCTCGGTTCCATATCGGGGTTTTACTTCCACCTCGATATCTTCCTCAGGGGTCAAAACAGAAGTGTTTATGTGGAATGAAGTCTTGACCTGCTTCCACTCGCCGCCAGCAGGTATGAGATCATACTGAAGGATGACCATGACCAAGGAGGCCGCGATCTCATTCAAAGAAAAGGCACGTCCCGGGCAAGGCCACGACCCGCTACCAAAGGCTCGATACGCAGACAACGGAACCTTGTGTGCCTCTTCTTTGAGCCAACGATAGGGGTTGAATTCCGCCCAGTCAGCACCCCAGACGAATGCATCATTGTGGACCTCGGCGGAAGGTACAAGGAGGATGGCATCTTTCTTGAGCAAATACCTACCATCCAGCAATGTGTCCTTGAGTAAAACACGCCCTGAGGCATTGGTGGATAGCAAGCGGAGGACCTCCTTCAAGACTGCCGTGAGGAGTGGGTAGGATGCTAAGATGTTTTTGAAGTCCACCTCGTGAATTGCGCGGCCGGAGCTCTGATTGTTGCTCGTTCTGACATATTGGTCCAGCCCCAGTCGCAACTCGGCAAGCAGTGCGGGTCGCCGGTAGATATAAAACACTGACCAGAAGGCGGCAGGGACGATGTTCACGAGAAGCCCCTCACACATGCTTATTTCGAAACGTGCGGTATCATCAATGGTCAAACCGTATTGCCGGTCGATCTTATAACGGCTCTGCGCTAGCGGCGAAGCGCTCTCATGGCTTTTGTTCTCATAGTACTCATTGAAAGCCTTGAAGAAGGTTTCCCTGCCTCGGTTGCCGCGCGGGGCCACCCAGCTGGGCAGGATATTAAGCCCCAGGAGTGCGAAATCGGCATTGAGATCCCTAGCGACAAAAGGTGAGTGTCTGGGCATACGGACTTATTGTTGCAAGATCTTCTTAGTCTTCTTACCAAAATCCATTTTCGACACGAGGGTCACGGAAGGGGTTGTTGACTCCGTAGATGGCATCCGTACTCGCACGCGTCACAACTCGTTTCATCCAGGAGAAGAGTTCTTCCTTCCTAGGAGCAGAGCCAGGGTGTGAGATCGCCAGCTGGGGAATCAGGCTTCGGAGCATCTCCCGCGTAATCTTCTCCAGGTTCTCGCCGTGAGCTATAGTTGCGTGGACAGTTTTCAAAGTCTCCTCGCGGAATCCCCAATGGCCCACCCCTTCAATATTCTGAGATAACGCGTCGATTGACTTCTGGCTGACAACCATGATGCGTTTTATGAAGAGAATCATAAAGGGGGCGAAGGAAATGCTTCGAGGGTTCTTGTCCACCAGGTTGGCAAGGTGAGGCGATGTTACGACGTAGACTTTAGCTCCAGGCAAAGCCAACGTGTAAATGGGCTCTGTAGTCTTGGCACTGTGCAAGCGTTCAGGTCGTTGAACAAGATACAATGTTTTTAAAGGAGTATTCCTCTCACCTGACTTGTGTGTAGTAATTTGATCCATTTCGAATCATTCCAACCAAATGTCCAACAACGGGAAATGGTTGTGCGATCAACGGAGGCTCGGTTGGATCTTGACTGATGCGTGTGTACGCTCGACAAAGTCTTAGCAAAAGGAAGCAGACTCCACCGAGCAGTAACCATCTAACAGTGGTGAACAGCTCGACAAGATAATACATTGTTTACGAAAGTACGAGGGAGAACAGGGGGCGGAGTAAGTATGAAGGTTTTAGTGACATAATATAGCAAATAGTGAGCGAGACGACGGGGGGAAAGGGAGGGAGGGGAGAGGGAGAGGCAGAGGGAGTACGAGCGAGTACTCGTAGTAGTAGCGTACCGTCCACATGGTTCGGGCGTGCGCGCCGTTGAGATGTTTGAAGTAAGTTAAGTTTACTCGTGGAATAGGACAAAAGGTGGCAGTCGAGCCGCGCCGTGCCGTCTTAATCAAGCCCGAACCAAAGCAAATCCACTAAGAACCAAGAGTTAGCTAGCTAACGTAAGCCAGAATACAACATTAATATAAACCAAGCCAAAGCCACAAAAGTAAAAAGTAGGAACAGAGGTCGTCCCGTCTTATCATAGCTCCAATCAAAAGTACGAGTACGAGTACTCGGCGTAACTACTGTACCCATATCGTAGTCCCCTTGTTTTTCTGCCGCTGAGAGGCTTGCTGCCTTGCATTATTTCATATTATTGTTATCAATTTGTTTTTGTTGTTGCTTGTCATCGTCATCATTATTGTTCCCTTCATCACAGGTTACCTCGCATCCATCAGGAGCACCAGCCAAAACACCATCTCTATTCCCTTGTGCACTTGATGGGATCTTAGAAACCAACGACAAACAACAAAGTAACGATAAAGATGCCTTTGCTTCAGCCGCCTCCTTCCTCACGGTATCTTGAAGGCTGGCACTTGTACGTCGTTATCGGCTCCTTGTTTCTCGGCACCTTCTTGATCGCCTTGGACACCAATATCCTCAATGTGGCAATCCCCAAAATATCAACCGACTTCCATGCCTTGGATGACGTCGCTTGGTATGGCACTGCATATCTTGTGACGCTCACGGCCTTCCAACCCATCTATGGCACGCTTTATAAATTTTTCCCAACCACAGTGGTGTACAGATTGGCAATTGTCGTTTTCGAAGGTTAGCTTGGCGAGCTTGATGCGTGCATACATACGCAGACTTCCTAACAATGCTTAGTGGGTTCCGTTATGTGTGCCGTATCGAAATCATCGCCCGTCTTCATCGTCGGGCGAGCAGTTTCGGGCCTCGGGGCCGCAGGGCTCTTTCAAGGCGCCTTGAGCATCATCAGTCAGGTTGTGACACTGAAAAAACGTCCGATGTATATGGGGGTGGTCGTTAGTGTCTATGCCATTGCCACAAGTGCAGGTCCACCGCTCGGAGGGGCCTTCACTCAGCACAGTACTTGGAGGTGGTGCTTCTGGATGTATGTTAAAGGGTAATGCATATTTTTTGCAATGCTTCATCTCACCAGAATTTTAGAAATGTACCCATTGGATTCGTTGTCTTGGTTGCTCTGACCCTCTTCCTACGGATCGAAGATGCAGCCAGCGAGAACCGCAGCTTTCCACTCTCGACCAAACTGTCTTACATGGATCCGGTTGGCTGCGTGCTCTTCATAGCATCAATAGTGTGCCTCCTACTAGCCCTCCAGTGGGGTGGGCAAACCAAGCCATGGCAGTCGGCCACCATCATCGGACTTCTTGTTGCTGCCCTTGCGCTGGCGCTTATCTTTATAGCTGTGCAGTGGAGGTTGCAGGACCGAGCTTTGGTACCGCCAAGGGTGTTTTTACGCCGATCCATATGGACGGGCGTCACAGTCTTGTTCTTTGCTGGCGCTACAACATATGTGGTCAGTGAACATGGAGAGATTACCATGTTGGCTTGTCAGTCAGCGGTGTGCTGATTGGTGCAGACCGTCTACTTCATGCCCATCTACCTGCAATCCATCCACGGCCAGAGCCCCATACGCAGCGGCGTCGGCTTGATTCCCTTCCTCCTACCCGAAATAGTCGCCATCGCAATAATGGGCGTTGTTGTTCGCCGCTGGGGACACTACGTGCCGTATATGATTGTCGGCGAGCTTATCGCGGTCGTGGGCACTGCTCTCCTCACTCAGCTGGAGCCGGATACATCCACGGTCAAGTGGGTTGCATACCTTGTCGTTGCAGGGCTAGGCCTGGGAATGGCTATGCAACTGCCGTACACTGCAATACAAATCACGCTATCGTAAGTCCTGAAACCAGTTCTTCAGGTATAATGTGCTTTTTTTTAATGTTGAGTCGCGGCGACCTAGCGACGACGATATCCCAACTGGGAACGGTATGTACCGCTATATCCGTGTTTTCTCGATTGCATCACCCAGCTAAAAAAAGCCACACAGGCATCGCTGTTTTCATGTTTCAACTTGGAGGGTAGGCGGCAACGGAATATCTAGCGACGTGTACTGCATGCTAACAAACGCAACTAGAGCCATCGCGATAGCCGTAGGGCAAACAATCTCTTTCACGACCATTTTCAAACTCGTATCCGAATCCGAAGAGCTCAACGGTCTCATCAGTGGAGCCACCGTCAACCAGGCCGGAGCCGCTGGTCTGAGGCTACTCGGCCTGTCTCCGTCGAAGCTGGCGGTGCTTGTCGGAATCTGGAACCAAGCGATACGGAGAGTCATGATCCTTTCGACGTCGCTGGTCGCCGCGTCATTGCCGTTCACGTTAGGCATGGAGTGGCTAAGCGCCACCAAGATTGCCGCGGCTAGGGAAGCCGAGCGCGAGGCCTTGGCAACAAGGGAGAGCGGGGTCAAGAATCAACACCATGAGAATAATACGCACGAAGGTATGGACATGGACGAGCTGCCGGAAGTAGCCCTCGTTGAAATACACGCCAAATAAAAAGGTCGATGGTGCGAGTCAGACAAAGAACATTAGGAAGTACAGTAGGCAGGGGAAGCCACGACGAAGGGATACAACATTGAACAGAAGGAGAGAAGCACACCTGAAGACATATACATCTATGAATGAACAAAACGCTGTATTGTTTGAAAACAGTACATACATACATCTATACCCTTCCCATCCCCCCATTGTATGCGACCCCCCACAACGAATCTATGCTACTCCAAACGCCCCCCTCGAAACCCAACACAACACACCGAACCCTCAGCGCGTACTACCAGCCCTACTCGCCCGTCTAGCCATGCCAAACACCGAAGCCCTCGGACTGACCGGCGCCTCGACGGGCACCTCAAGCGGGGGCATAGTGAAATGGAGCTCCAAGATGCGATAACTCAACAACTGCACGGCCTTCTGCAGATCCGTGCCCATCTCACGATTCATGAGCGGGGCGACGAGGGGCGCGAAAGCCGCGGCGTGCTTCTCGAAGCCTGCGTGCGGGAAGCCCGAGTACCCTTCGATGACGTCGATGACGACGGGCCGCCAGGTCACGATGTTCCGTTGCTGCGTCTCTTCCTTCAGCTGGATGAAGCTGTCGATGATGTCGACGCACAGCGGGATGAGGGCGGCTTCGGTCTGC